>Ga0247839_1008882_pt1 | contig 10329 bp, 8 predicted proteins | sample LaCruzMarch2015__6_FD_192405 | JGI IMG/M metagenome (GOLD analysis project Ga0247839, IMG submission 192405) | Freshwater microbial communities from meromictic Lake La Cruz, Castile-La Mancha, Spain - LaCruzMarch2015_16m | ecosystem: Environmental > Aquatic > Freshwater > Lake | place: Spain...
GCTCCTGTTTCGCGCAAAGCGCTAAAAAAAGCAGGAATGAATGCATCTGATATTGACTTGTTTGAAGTGAACGAAGCGTTTGCTTCAGTGGTACTCCGTTTTATGGATGACCTTGGCGTTGACCCTACAAAAATAAACGTGAATGGAGGAGCAATTGCCATGGGGCATCCGCTAGGAGCCACCGGAGCCATGCTGATTGGAACACTATTGGATGAATTAGAGCGCCAAAACAAACAAGTTGGTTTGGTTACGCTTTGCGTTGGTGGTGGGATGGGAATTGCCACCATTATTGAACGCATTTAAACACGTGCTTTTTAGCTTTTTTTCTGAATCATTAAAAATCAAATACACGTAGCTTCGCGGCCCTTAAACAACTTTCCACGCTTTAACAAATCAAGCTTATGACGCTTAGAAAATCTTTTCAAACTGCACTTATTGCATTCTTTTTTGTTGCTTTTCAATCTGGCTTATTCGCACAAGATGAGCTCAAACAGTGGCATACCAAAGACGCAGCAGATGGGTTTTATGGTGTGAGTTCAGAAAAAGCCTTAGAACTTTTGAAAGGACGTAAATCTTCAAAAGTTCGTGTAGCAATTATTGATTCTGGTGTAGATGTAGACCATCAAGACTTGAAGAAGAACATTTGGGTTAACCCTAAAGAAATTGCTGGCAATGGAAAAGATGACGATGGCAACGGATATATAGACGACATTAATGGATGGAATTTTATGGGCAATTCCAAAGGGGTTAATCTAGAACATGCCAACCTAGAGATGACCCGCATCTATCGCAAACTAGCTCCACGTTTTGCTGAAGTAAAAGATGCCAAAAGCGTTGCTAAAGAAGACAAAGCCGACTATGCGCTCTTTCAAGAAGTGAGCAAAAAGGTAAATGCCAAATTGGAAGAAGCGAATGGTCAGTATGGACAACTAAGTGTGTTTGTACCTATGTATATGAATGCTGATAGCCTTGCCACTGCTGCCTTGGGCGCCAACTACACGGTAGAAGCTGTTTCAACATGGAATGCCGAAGGCGAAGAGAATGCCAAGGCAAAAGCACTCTTATCTGGCCTAATGCAAGACCCAAGTTTTGACAAAGCAAGCCTGATGAAATACTACGAGTATTTGCAGCATCAAGTAATGTATCACTACAATCCTCAATTTGATGATCGTGCTCAAATTGGTGATATTGCTGATAACACCACAGACCGACTATACGGTAATGGGGCTGTTTCTGCATCTCAAGCCGATCATGGAACCCACGTTTCTGGAATTGTAGGCGCTGTTCGTGGCAATAGTCTTGGCATGGATGGCATTGCGCCAAATGTGGAATTGATGGTTTTGAGAGCGGTGCCAAACGGTGATGAATTTGATAAAGACATTGCTAACGCCATTCGTTATGCTGCCGATAATGGTGCGCAAATCATCAATATGAGTTTTGGAAAAGGCTACTCGCCCCAACTAGAAGCAGTGCACCAAGCCATTCGCTATGCAGAAGAAAAAGGCGTGCTGATGATACACGCGGCTGGCAATGATTCTGAAAACATAGACAAGGGCGCCAACTTCCCACATCCAAATTATGGTTTTCAAAAAACTCCTTGTTCTACTTGGATTACAGTTGGTGCTTCCGCCCACACAGGTGATGAAAATTTGGTAGGCGTGTTCTCTAACTATGGAAAGAATAAAGTGGATGTGTTTGCGCCAGGCGTAAGAATTTGGTCTACTAAACCTGGAAGCATCTATGAATTTGAAGATGGAACAAGTATGGCCGCTCCAGTTGTGACAGGAGTAGCTGCTTTGCTTAAATCGTATTTTCCAGAATTGACCGGTGTGCAACTGAAAGCACTTTTGCTTTCAACAGCTCGCACGTATCCCAAGCTAAAAGTGTTACTTCCTGATGCTAGCTACAGCGGCAAAAAGCTAACCTCACTTGGCAAAATTTCAGCTACAGGTGGCGTTGTAAATGCATTAGATGCAGCCAAGCGCGCCTTGGAAATGTATCCATAATCCTTGGAAATGCATACGGAGAATCTGATAGTTGGGCTAGGTATTGCTGGCATCAATCTCTGTCATCAACTTGAAAAACAGGGCAAGTCGTTTATCGTTATAGACCCATGTCCTAGCCATTCTGCATCGCTCATTGCAGGTGGCATCTACAATCCAATTGCTATAAAGCGCAAAATAAAAAGCTGGAAAGCCGATGAGCTATTTCCCTTTTTGGTGGACGCTTATCGAGAAATAGAGCAATTGCTTGAAACCAAGTTTCTAGTTCATGACTTTCCTATACTAAAACCCATTCGTTCAGAAGCAGAACTAGAAGAATGGCAGGCTTCCATCGACAAAAATGTGATTCAACCTTTTGTGGATGAAGTGGTGCGCACGGCTCCAAAAGGCCCTTTTCACAAAAGCGTTATTGGATACGTCATCATTAAAAATTCAGGCTTTTTACGAACGGACGAAGCCATTTTTTCCTATCGAAACTACCTTCGAAAATCAGACAGATTGATAGAAGAAACATTTGATTTCGAACGACTTTCTCATTCTGAATCTGAAGTTAGTTATGGAAATATCACCGCAGACAGAATCCTATTCTGTGATGGGCAAGCGATTGCAATAAACCCGTTTTTCAAATGGATTCCAATGCGGTCTACAAAAGGTGAAATGCTAACGGTGCAGGCGAATTCTACGCTAGAGGCAGATAAAGTGTATAACCAACAATTTTACCTCTTCCCTTCACGAGAGAAAAATCAATTTCGGTTAGGTGCCACGTACGATTGGAATAATCTAAACGAAGAACCAACTATTGCCGCCAAAGAGGAATTGCTGGCCAGCGTTGCCAAAACATTGGATATTGAGCTTGAAGTGCTCAATCAACAAGCAGCCATACGGCCAAACAGTATTGACAGAAGGCCCGTTCTTGGACCACATCCAACCCATCGCAACGTCTTTTTATTCAATGGAATGGGCTCAAAAGGAGTGATGCTTGCCCCCTATTTCGCCAAGCAATTGGTGGACTCTATTTACTCGAATACCGAGCTACATCCAGAAGCAAGTTTGCAGCGTTTTGTGCGAAAAAACTACTTTTCGAACTGAACATCTAGAGCCGATTCGAGCTCAAGTTTCAGTATTTTCTTCACTTCATTCTCGTCTACAATATCCCCAAGTTCTCGCTGCATAGAGGTAATGTCGCGGTCGTCAATACCACAAGGAATGATGTGTTTGTAGTACGTTAAGTCGGTGTTCACATTAAGCGCGAAACCATGCATGGTAACCCAGCGACTGGTGTGCATACCAAATGCGCAAATTTTACGCGCCTTTTCTGGATTATCCCAATCAATCCAAACGCCTGTAAACCCTTTAGGACCGCGACCAGCAGAAATACCAAAAACTTTAAGGGTAGCGATGATGGCATCTTCCAACTTATCGATGAAAAGATGAATATCATGGAAGAAGAAATCGAGGTCAAATATGGGATAGCCAACGATTTGCCCTAGACCATGATAAGTAATATCTCCACCTCGATTGATGTGAAAAAACTCCGCTCCGTGAAGTTCTAATTCAGATTTATGCAGGAGCAGATTCTCCTCTTTTCCACTTTTGCCAAGCGTGTACACATGAGGATGCGAACAAAAAATGAGTCTGCTTTCGGTGGGTTTTATTAGGTCAGGATTGTTGCCGTTCCATCGCTTTCGTTCCACCATTTCGTGAAATTGCGTTAGCTGATAATCCCAACACTCCTTGTAAGGAATAAGCCCTTTGTCCTCAAAGTGGACAGGGTGCCTCATCCTAACTTCGCCAGTTCGCCTTTTAGATGGTCTATCACTTTTACTTCGACCACATCTTGTCCATTTTTCTCACCCAAATAGCATGACACCCAATCACCAATATGAATTAGGTAAAGACTTCGTTGCAAATTGGTTTTTCCTTTCGACCAAACTTCGGTCACTGAATCCGTGTATTGCGCAAATGTGGTGCTGTTAATGTCCATTCGTGCTTGGATACGATTGAAATCGGAAGTATTGCGGAACAATACAACAGCCAAATCATTGTTCTTATTTCGCCATCCAACCAATTCATTGTGATTCATTTCGGGAATAACATGATGCCAACACAGCATTTTACTGTTCTCATTTATTTGTTGACGAAAACGTGTAGCAACCCCGCCAAACCCTTCTGCGGCATAAATCACGGGTGTCTTTCCAAAAAGTTCTTCTGTCAATTCTTTGGCTTCTAAACGCACTTCGTTTTCGGTGGAATCCAACAATTCAACAGCTGATTCCATGTCGGCAATAAACTCATCGCTTATTACGCCAAAAGCGTTCAGAACGAACAACACCTGCGGAAAAGAATGACCAAAACTGGCTCTTGGTGGCTGACCACCTGGAATAATTATTCGGTCCCAACCATTGGCATTAGCCATTTGAAGCAGCTTTCCACCGCTTACTATTACCACAATTTTTGCTCCCGCAGCATGAGCGCGCTCCGTGACAGAAACAGTTTCCTCGGTGTTTCCGGAATACGAACAGGCTATAAACAAGGTATGCTCATCCACAAATACTGGGATGGAATATCCATTGGTTGTAAGAATTGGAATAACGGCCTCACCTGCAACTAGCTCAGCAGCAATAGTGCCTCCAATACCCGAACCTCCACATCCGGAAACCACAACATTTGAGAAACCTCTCTCGGTCTCAGAACCAACAAAAGATTTACCTATTTCAATGGCTTCTACAAGCTGCTTGCTAAAATCAATGATATACTTCTCCATTTTAATTTACAGTAATTGATTGGTTTATTGGAAGTTTGGCAAAACTGCCATTTTCTCCACCAACAAGAATTTTCAGTTTAGTTGGTCGGTTAATTTCTTCTGGAAGGTCAAAATGGTCCACATCGGCAACGCCAACTGCGATACGAATTCGATTGCCTTTTTTTACCAAGTAGCTTGTTGGAATTAGATTTACAAGTGCTTGACGAAATTCATTGGGCTCAAGCGGCACTCTATCCTCCACCTTAAATGATTGCTGTGGAAAGCGACACTCGTAGTCTCCCTTTACGCAAACCTTCAAATGGGTTATGTCGAGCATTCCTTCTGTGATGTAGCGGCTTGTGCCATCGGGCAAAACCTCCTCCAAATACACGAAAAGATGGCCGTAGCCGGTGTTTGAACTTACATTAACCGTTACCTCTGGGTGACCCGTTATTTCAGTGTCTTCAGTTAATGCTGGCGAATCGAACACCACCATCATAGAGTCTTGTGCATTGCGAGGACCGTAAAATGTAGGGCCAGTGCGGTACAGCACCGTAAGTGAATTCCAACGCGTGCCTTTGCCCGTTGTTGTGGCGTAATTGCAGTTATAGCTAAGGGTGTCAATTGATTTTACGGCTGACGAGCTGATGGTATTCTTTCCAAACTGATACATTTTCGAATCGACTCCTTTGGGTGGCCACACATTGGTAGACGCCCATTTTTCGTGCCCCATTTTATAAAAATTGACTGGCGATTCAGTATCCAAACCGTTTTGAATTCCTTTAACGTGGAAATCGAAAAACCGAAGGATCTCCATGTCGATATTCACATCCTTTTCATTCTTATTTCCTGAGAAGTTGGTAAAATGCTCGCCTGGGCCATGATCCCATGGACCTACCATAATTCGCTTGGTATTGGTTGTGTTCCAAAATCCTTTAAACACTGAGTTGGACAAAGTGCCATCGAACCAGCCAGAAATGCGAAATATTGGCACCCCGCTAGCTTGCACATCAGCCATGCGGGTATGGATGCTGCAATCATCTGAAGATAGCTCGGCTCCATGCCCTTTATCTGCTTCGTTTCGCGAGTTGATGCGATATAACCCTTCGAAAATGTCGAAGTTGGCTTTGTGCTCGGCCATGGCCTGTTGCAAAAGCACTCCTTTTTTATCGCCTGTTACAGGACTTGGCCACTTCACAAACGTCTCCACTTTTTTACCCAATGGCGCAAGGGTATTGAAGTCCAACGAATTGGTGGTGAGCTGCCAAACCTTTACAAAAGGTGTTTGGCGAATGCCTCCAGGATAAACGATATCTGTGTATAAATCCCAAATATTGCTGCGAGGTACGCATGCTTTGAGAGATGGATGCTTGGTGATAAGGGCCAATTCGGCTGTGGTGCCTGTGTACGAAATTCCTGTAGTAGCCGTTTTGCCATCGCTCCAAGGTTCCTTGATAATCCAATCGAGCATTTCGCCCATGTCTTGTACCTCTTTGGGGCTAAATTCCATGTCGCGATGCCCAAAAGATGCGCCCGTGCCGCGCAAATCGACAATCGCCACAGCATATCCGTGTGAAGTGAAGAACTTGACTTCTTCCTCTGCAACACTTCCGAAAGCTGGGTTTTTAATGCCGCGCCAAAACGCTTTGAGCTGAAATGTGCGCACATAACGAACAAAATAAACAATGGTAGGCACCTTCTTACCTTCTTCCAAATGTTTTGGCAAAAACACATCTACCGCAAGCCGAACACTATCGCTCATGGGAACATATTTCGAATAATACGTGAAGCCTTTGAAGGTTGGCTCGGGCGAGTAATTCGAGTTTCCAAGTGTAGTTGGCTCCTTCTTCCCATCTCCTGCTTCGGCAATTAGCGAAGTGAAAAAGAAAACACCTAAAAGGATAACAAGTTTGCGCATGGGGGCGCGAAGATACAATGTCAAAGTTTGCCATCACATCCTCACCAAACCAGCCAACTATCTTTGCGCGAAATTTTCATTTATGCAACACGAGTTTAGCGAACAAGAGTTAGTAAGACGCGAAGCGCTTCAAGATATTATAAACCTTGGCATCGACCCGTTTCCCGCAGCAGAATACACCGTGACCCATACGGCTGAAAGCATCAAGGACACATTTGCCGAAGGCGTGGAAATGAAGGATGTTAGTCTTGCTGGCCGAGTGATGAGCAAGCGCATCATGGGCAAAGCATCGTTCGCAGAGCTACAGGACAGCACAGGCCGCATTCAGCTCTATTTCAATCGCGATGAAGTTTGCCCGGGCGAGGATAAGACCCTCTACAACGAGGTGTTCAAAAAGCACTTGGACCGTGGTGATTTCATTGGTGTGAAAGGGTTTGTGTTCAAAACGCAAGTAGGCGAAACCAGTGTGCATGTGCTGGAGTTCACCTTCCTTGGCAAAAGTTTGCGCCCATTGCCTGTTGTGAAGACCGATGCTGATGGCGTGGTACACGATGCGGTGCATGATGCTGAAATGCGCTACCGCCAACGCTATGTGGATTTGGTGGTGAATCCAGGCGTAAAAGAAGTGTTTGTGAAACGCACCAAGCTCTTCAATTCCTTCCGCGAATTTTTCAATTCGAAAGGGTATTTGGAGGTGGAAACACCCATTTTGCAGCCCATTCCGGGTGGAGCAGCGGCTCGTCCTTTCATCACGCACCACAATGCGCTAGACATTCCGCTCTACATGCGCATCGCCAACGAACTCTACCTAAAACGGCTTATCGTAGGCGGGTTTGATGGGGTATATGAGTTCTCGAAAAACTTCCGCAACGAGGGCATGGACCGCACCCACAACCCGGAGTTCACGGCCATGGAAATTTACGTGGCCTACAAGGATTACGAGTGGATGATGCGTTTCACCGAGCAATTGCTAGAGAAAGCTTGCATCGACCTCAATGGCAGCACCAAGGTGATGTATGGCGATGTGGAGTTAGACTTCAAAGCGCCCTATCCGCGTGTGACGATGTTTGAAGCTATCGAGGCACATACAGGCATCGACATTAGCCAAATGGATGAAAATGGGTTGCGCCAAGTATGCACCAATCTGAATATTGAGATGAATGCCACTATGGGTAAAGGCAAGCTCATTGACGAGATATTCGGGGCCAAGTGCGAGAAAAACTATGTACAGCCTACTTTCATTACCGACTATCCGGTGGAGATGTCGCCCCTGTGCAAGAAGCACCGCAGCAAGCCCGGACTGGTAGAGCGTTTCGAACTATTTGCCACGGGCAAGGAGATAGCCAATGCCTACAGCGAACTGAACGACCCCATTGACCAACGCCAACGGTTTGAGCACCAGCTTGCCCTTGCCGACCGCGGTGACGATGAGGCCATGATGATTGATCAGGATTTCCTCCGCGCCCTCGAATATGGCATGCCACCCACATCAGGTCTCGGCATCGGCATGGACCGCCTTGCGATGCTGCTCACTGACAAGCATACCATTCAAGACATCCTTTTCTTCCCGCAGATGAAGCCCGAGAAGAAGGAGACCAAGAAAGTAGATCTGAGCGGCAACGAGAAGCTAATCTTCGACATCCTCTCCAAGAACAGCCCCATGGACCTCAACGACCTGAAAACCCGCAGCGGCCTCAGCGGCAAGCAGTGGGATATCAGCATGAAAGCCTTGAGTAAATTGGGATTGACCAAGGTGACGAAAACGGAGGAAGGGTTGACGGTGGAGGTGGTTGGCTAATTTCCTCCTCTGTGCACCCTATGCACAAACCTCACCACCCCATCCATATACACCTGCTGGTCATCCCACAGCGCCATGTGGCTGCCGTTGGGGCAATACACGTATTGGCCATTTTGCACCAAAGTGGCCATTTCTTTCATCTCGTTGGGGTTCATGCTGTCGTATTTGGCACCCACGGTGAGGGTGGGCACGCGCAGTTCTTTTAGTCTATCCCACACCGACCAATCTTTGAGAATGCCACCCGGCACAAACTCGCTAGGCCCTTGCATATAGGCATATACCTCCATGTTGAAATGCTTGAAACTACGCGCCACAGGCTCCGGAAACGGGTAGATGCGACAGATATGCTTGGCATAAAACTCCTTTTCTACCAACGATAAATAGAGCGGGTCAGAATAAAGACCCTTGTCTTCAAACGCCTTGAGGGTATCTATCAACGAGGGGCGAAGTTGCTGGCGGAGGGTGTTGTTATAGGCCGCATATTTATGAAAATCGGCCGTCATATTGCTCACTATAAGGCCCTTCAAATTCTGCTGATACTTCAAGGCATACTCCAATGCCAAAATTCCGCCCCAGCTATGGCCTAGCAAGAAGAAGTTGGAACTATCGAGCCCAAGCGCCACCCGCACTTGCTCCACTTCTTCCACAAATCGTTCAATGGAGTATAGGGCCATGCTATCGGGCTGATCCGAGCGGTAGGAACCCAGCTGGTCGTAGTCGTAAAACTCAATATTTGCCTGCGGAAAAAAGCTCTGAAAGCTCTCCATATACTCGTGCGTGCCCGCTGGCCCACCATGCAACAGCAGCACTTTCATGGGGCTATTGCCATGGCGCTTGGTCCACACTTTGTAGCCTTCGCGCAACTGTATCATTTGCACACCGCCAGTTTGATACTCGCCCGTTGTAGTCACATCCAAATAGGTGCATGGGTCTGCGGCTGATTGTTTTTCATCTCCCGAAGGGGAAGAACATGCCACAAAAAGGCACAGCATGGCAAATGCTGGTAGTCGAAATTGAACGTTCATATTAAAAGAGGATTTTAGAGAGCTGAGAAAAACAAACAACGGCTCTCATTTACCGCACCAAAAAATGGCGCTGATAGCGGGTTAGTGCATTGCCTTCATTGTCCAGTAGCCAAGGCAACACCATCTTGCGGGGCACACTCACGGTTTCTTTCAAGGTAGGCTCAAAGGTGCCAAATACGCGGTCCCAAAAGCGGATAGTGACCCCATGGTTTTTCTTCGGATTGCCAAAATGATGGTAGAAATGATGCTTGCGGATAATCATTCCGTAGCCAATAAGTGGGGCGCGAGCGTGCAAGCGCTTGTGGGTAATCTCATAGATAAGATACATGCCTGCAATGCCGCTCGAAAACAAAATGCCATGCACAAAATCTACGGCCAGCCCCACTATCACGGAGCAAATGACCAATGCCAAAACGGAAGCCACAAGTTTTTTCCAAAACGGAGCGAAATAATTGCCCTGCCGGTGATGGCGCAAATGTTCTTCGGATACAGGGTTGTTTGCCCCTTTTTTGTGCAGCAAAAAGCGATGAATAACGTATTCCAAAAAAGTCCAGAATAGAATGCCGAGAATCAGCGCAATGAAATAAGTAATCATGATAGAGCGGATAAAATTGGGAGCACCAAAGTAAGTAGTATTCCCTTGGTTATAAATACAATAACTGTTAATTTTTTGGAACGCCTCCTTCCTGCTTTTCGCGCTCTTGCCACTGTTTTACATTCACTTGCTGTTTGATGATTTCGATGCTCTGATGCACCATATCCATGGCGATGGCATTGAGCCGCGAGTCTTCTTCTTCCACCAGCATCACTTCCATCGTCATTTCGGTCAGCTCGCTGATGAT
>Ga0247839_1008885_pt1 | contig 10326 bp, 10 predicted proteins | sample LaCruzMarch2015__6_FD_192405 | JGI IMG/M metagenome (GOLD analysis project Ga0247839, IMG submission 192405) | Freshwater microbial communities from meromictic Lake La Cruz, Castile-La Mancha, Spain - LaCruzMarch2015_16m | ecosystem: Environmental > Aquatic > Freshwater > Lake | place: Spain...
CTGATCACTCCGAGTCTCTCCAAAGAGCTTGGTCAGCCGGTTGTGATTGAGAATAAGCCCGGTGTTGGTGGGGGCATCGGTGCCGCAGAAGTCACGAAGGCTCCTGCCGATGGGTACACCCTGCTCATGGCGTCTCCTCCTCTAACAATTAGCCCGGCGGTCTACAAGGCGCTGCCCTACAAGCCGGCTGACATTCAGCCTGTTGCAATGTTTGGGCAGCTGCCCAATGTGCTGATGGTGCACCCAGAGTCCGGGATTAATTCGGTCGCGGATCTTGTGGCGCGTGCGAAGGCAAAGCCCAATATTCTGAACTACGCATCAAACGGTAATGGGACCTCTCTACACCTGAGTGCTGAACTCTTAAAGAGTCAAGCCGGAGTGCATATTGTTCATATCCCTTACCGGGGCACCGCAGTGGCGAATGTTGCTTTGATGTCCAAAGAGATTGATCTCATGTTTGATAACCTGCCGCCTGCATTGCCGCACATCCAATCGGGAAAGCTTAAGGCGTTGGCCGTGACGACCTCAAAGCGGAATCCAGCGCTTCCAAATGTCCCAACCATGCAAGAACTTGGCTATCCGAAATTTGAGGTCTCGGCCTGGTTTGGGTTGGCAGTGATGCGCGGAACGTCAGCAGAGATTACTGGAAAGCTTCAGGATGCTCTTAGAAAAGTAATCGCTCAGAAGGATGTTGCCACCGCAATTACCGCTCGCGGCGTTAGTATTGAATTTATGAATGCTGCTCAGATGGAAAGCTTTATGAAAACTGATGCAGAGCGTTGGCAGCAGGTTGCCTCATTCGCAAATATTAAACTGGATTAGTCGGAGGACTTTTGCAGAACTCTTGGAGATCTTTCCAGCACTCATTATGGCCGGAATCAAACTGGGTGATGATACTCATATGATTATGATCGTTGTATTGCCGATAGGTGGCAAACCGACGGCAGGGTTCAACATAGTCATGGAGCAAGGGGTTTTCAAACTCCGCCATTCCGATAAAAAGTGGGATGTCGGATTTTTTCATGTGGGTGAGGGGGGAGCGTAGTTCAAACTCTGTATCATCCTCACCGAAGTAGGCGATGACACCCGCAGCATTGACATTTCTTGGATCGCGATCGGCTTTTAATCGGGGGCTCATCAATATCAGGCCGTCTAGCTCCTCCCGAAGCGAGGCCGCCTTTTCGGCCATGCAGGGGTCAAAAAGTGCTGTCGCGCAATGGGTGCCTCCAGCAGAATGGCCCATCAGGAATTGTTGGCCAAGCCGTATTCGACGATCAGATAACACTTCCTTCGCCTTAGAGATGGCTTGCACGATATCGACTGCCGCATCGGGATAGCGTGCATCCGGTGCGAGACGGTAGCCAATATTGACCCCGATAAACCCTGAGCGGCAGAACTCACGTAGGACATTGCTGTAGACCTCTGGGGTGGTATTGCGGTCTCCTCGAACGAATGCGCCGCCATGCACAAAGAAAAGAACCGATTTCGGGTTGTCTTCTTGGGCCAGAGATTGGTCATCCTGCCTTTCTGGCCAGTAGAACTCAAACTCGTTCTTGGCATGCGATCCGTATCGACTTGTTTCAATAATCTCTGCGCCAGGCCCGAGACGCGCGAGTTGTGCCTGGTGAAATGGCTGATAAAAGGCGAAGACCTCGTCGCGATGACCTTGGACATCGAGATGCCATCGGGGGCCTAACCCACGCAGAAATTCCTTAGGTACTTGTGGGCTCATTAGAGGCTTCGCTTAGCAAGACAGACTCATACGCATTAAGAGATGGCGCCCCTCCGGTATGCAGAAATAATAGATGTTCTCCTGCCTTAAAGTGTCCCTTGCGTGATAGGTCAATCAGCCCTGCCATTATCTTTCCGGTGTAGACCGGATCTAACAAGATTCCCTCGGTACGGGCGAGTAGCTGAACAGCTTCGACCATCTTTTCATTGGGTACCGAGTATTTTGGCTGCCAGTAACCACCAATAGAGACAATGTTATCTCTAGGAATTGTAAAGTGGCCTCCGAGGAGCTCTGCGATTGCACACGCCTCTTTGTAAACGAGAGGTTCCTGGTCCTGCGGATCTCTGCTGACACCAATGCCTGTGATCGGGATCTGAATATTGTTGCCAACAAAGCCGGCAACAATGCCACCGTGGGTCCCTGAACTGCCTGAACCAACAATTAAATGATCAATCCGAATAGCCTGTTCGAAGAGTTGCTGTTGCAGCTCCTGTGCGCAGGCGACATAACCGAGACCACCGATTGCGTTGGAACCACCGCCAGGGATGAGATAGGGAGCTCTTCCTTGTGCCTTGAGTTGGTCGGCAACAGCCTGCATCGCGTCATTCATATTGGTGCCTGCCGGAACAACGGTAATGGAATTGACGCCCATCAAACGAAATAAAAAATGATTGCCACTTGCAGTTTCAGAGTAGCTATTCGGGATTCGTTCTTCAATAACAAAATGGCATTGCAGACCCTCTTTGAGAGCAGCCGAGAGCGTAATTCGGCAGTGATTTGACTGTGGTGCGCCACAGGTAATGAGGGTATCCGCCCCTTTTGCTAGGGCGTCTCCAACCAGAAACTCCAGTTTTCTTGTCTTGTTTCCGCCAGGCGTAAGGCCCAGCATATCGTCACGTTTAATCCATATTTTTGGCCCGCCTAAAGCCTTTGTAAAGTTCGCAAGGAATTCAATTGGTGTTGCGAATTCAGTGTAGCGGCGGCGTGGGAATTGACTAAGATCCATGATGACATGCCTTGGGTGATAGTGAAGTAAGGTAATGATCCGGCCCGGTGGGCTTAACCGCAAACGCTTTTAGGGTCACTCTTCAAACCATTTCTGTATCCGTCTTAAGCGTGCTTCGCAATCCGATTCAGATAGTAGCGTTGCTTTCTCATCAGAAGGAATCGGAAGTATATCGCCCCAGCGGTTAGCAACCCATCCGCAATCATCGAGTCGGTAGGGCGGTGCCATCGGCAATCGATCTTCAATGCCTTGTTGTTGGGCAGTCGCAATCAATTCGCCCAACCGATTGGCGAGCGGCTGGAGATCTTCCTTAATTGGACAGTCGACGTCGTGGGCCTGCACGGTGATCTGGCCGTGCCAAAGACCGAAAGCGCCACGCGCGTGTTCATCAAGCCGAAATCGTTGTGTCCCTATGCATTTCACCGCAAGTACGGCAGGCTGTAATGACTCTACCTGCACGATACGGGCCATACAACCCCACCCGTGGAGCTGCTCAATTTCACCTGCTTTCTGTACCTCACTGCCCGCCGCCAGGGGGACCACTCCGAACTCAAGGCCCTCGTGTTGGCAGCGTTTCATAAGATGGAGATAGCGCACCTCAAAAACCATCAGGGAGAGAAAGCCCTCGGGAAACAGACCTTGTGAGAGAGGAAAAAGCGGAACGTCCTCGGTGGTCATGGGCTAGAGCGCAACAGGACTGAGAACTAGATTTTCAATACGTTCGACGATCTGCCCATTTGCTTCGCTCGCTTTGCGGGTCGCGATCCATTTGGGGTCTGCCTGAAATGCATTCCACTTTGTCTCACGATCAGCCAGTGATTCCCACTCAAGGGTGTAGTAGAGCGCCGCATTCGATGGCCCAATCAGTGTGGTCCAGAAGTTGACGTGCTTAATGCCGTAGTGCTGGAAAAAACCAAGGGTATGATTTTGAAATCGTGCAATAAGATCGGGCAGTTTTCCTGGGCAGCAGTGGTAAATACGTAACTCGTGAATCATGGTGTCTCCTGGTTATGAGGGGTGTTGTGTGCGGCTCAATTTTACTTGGTGTGAATACCACAAGAGGCCAATTGCCATGATGATCATCGGAACCAGGGAGCCGAGATTGAGCCAGGTCCAGCCTTGGGTGGTGACCAAGGCGCCAGATCCGAACGAGGTCATTGCCATCACAAAGAAAACGCAGAAGTTAATGGCACCCTGGGCCTTATCTTTTTCCTCGGGACGAAAGGCAGACATCGACAGGGTTGTGCTTGCCGTAAACAGAAAATTCCATCCAAGGCCGAGCACAAAAAGTGCGATGAGAAACTGGTGTAAATCCGATCCGGATAGCGCTACGCCGATACAGAGAAGATTCAGCACAATACCGGCGGTCATAACCCGGGGTGCCCCAAATTTCTTGATGAGGTGGCCTGTGAAAAACCCGGGCGCAAACATTCCGATGACATGCCATTGCAGTACCAGAGCAGCGTCTTGGAAGGGGTATCCACAGGCCTGCATCGCTAAAGGGGTCGACGCCATGAGCAGGTTCATCACGCCGTAGCCGAGCCCAGCTCCCATCGCCGACACAATGAATACGGGCTGCTTAATGATCTCGAGCAGTGGTCGGGAGGTCTGCTTCCGGTTCTCCGTTGTCGTTGATTGGTCTGGGAAGCGAATGACAGACATCAAGAGGGCAGCGAGCCCGCCGACAACCGTTAAGGCGAGATACGAGCCTGCAAACGGAGTCTCAAACCAGTCTTTTGTGACTGCAGCGATATTGGGCCCAAGAATCGCTCCAATTAGGCCACCCGCGAGAACCCAAGACACCGCCTTTTCTTTATAGTCCGGCGGTGCGAGCTCAGCGGCCGCAAAGCGATAGAGTTGAGCGTTTGCTTGGTAGAACCCGGCGACAAAGGTTGCGGTAATTAAAAAGTAGAAATTCTTAGTGATCGCTGCGTAGAGACAAAGCAGCGATGACAAAATGGCAACCACAATGCCAATTAAAAAAGAAGGCTTACGACCGAGCCATTTCTGAACTCGGGCAACTGGCGCGGTTGCTAGGGCGCTGCCGACCACATAGCCCATCACGGGAAGGGTTGCGAGCCAGCTGAGCGGAGCCATAGAGAAACCCACCAGGCCATTGATCGCGATAAAGGTAATGTTATTGGTGAGAAAGAGGCCCTGACAGAGGGCGAGAAGGACAAGGTTGCGTTTCATGGGGGCGCCGAAATTCGGATTATTTCATGTTATTGGCCTACGAATTCTGAATCTCCAGCCCTTATGATTCCCTTGAAGCCTCAGAATCTAAAATATCCTGCACGAATAGGAATTGACCCATATGCCAGACTTAACGCCTCCTGCCCTTTTGCGTGACGGCACCCCCTGCCCCCAAGCCCTGCTTACACTTCCGTTTGAGACAACGCGAGGCCAGGCCAGCCTCTCGGATTTTCTCGGGCATCGGCTTGTGCTTTATTTCTATCCGAAGGATGACACCCCGGGGTGCACCGTTGAGGCGAAGGACTTTTCAGAGTTACATGCAAATTTTTTAAAATCAGACACCCAGGTCGTGGGGGTGTCACGAGATAGTCTGCGTGCACACGAGAGATTTATACAAAAATATGGGCTCAGCCTAACCCTGATCGCCGATACCCATGAGACCCTCTGTCAAGCCTTTGATGTTCTAAAAACCAAAAATATGTATGGGAAAACGGTTCGTGGAGTTGAACGGTCCACTTTTCTATTTGATGCGAATGGACTACTGCTCAGGCAATGGCGTGGTGTGAAAAGCGCCGGTCATGCTGCTGCAGTATACGAAGCGACTCGAGAACTTCGTTAGCCTATGATGGAGATTTCAGCAGCCTCAATTGGAGAATCTCTCCACGATATCGATACCCCCGCATTAATTCTGGATCTTGATGCATTTGAGAGAAATTGCGAACGGCTTCGTCAAGCGCTTGCAGGCTTCCCGGTCAACATTAGACCGCACGCCAAGAGTCATAAATGTCCCGAGATTGCACGCCGCCAGATTGCGATGGGTGCGGTTGGAATCTGCTGCCAGAAGGTCTCTGAGGCGCAGGCGTTTATTGAGGCAGGCATTCACGATGTCTTGGTCTCCAATCAGGTGGTGGGCGCCAAAAAGATTGAACGGCTCTGTGCCTTGGCAAAGCGGGCGCGCGTATCGGTCTGCGTTGATCATCAGGATAATGCCTTGGCGCTTCATGAGGCTGCAGTTGCTGCAGGTATCCGGCTATCGGTACTCATGGAGATTGATGTTGGCGCACACCGTTGCGGTGTCGCACCGGGTGCACCGGCACTTGCCCTGGCGCAGGCCATCACGGGTATGGCCGGCTTGCGGTTTGAGGGCCTCCAGGCTTATCACGGGGCTGCTCAGCACATGCGAACACATGACGAGCGGCAGCTTGCGATCACAGCGGCGGTTGGGTTAATCCGTGAAACACGAGACCTGTTACTGAAATACGGGATCGTCTGCGAGAAAATTGCGGGCGCTGGAACGGGGTCTTTTCTTCTCGAGGCAGCCAGTAACCTCTACTCTGAACTACAGGTCGGATCCTATGTGTTCATGGATGTTGATTATGCGCGTAATGATCAGACTGGAAGCGATATGCCGCAGTTCGAGCACAGTCTTTTTGTTCTGACAACGGTGATGAGTCTTGCAGGAAAAGCGCATGCTGTTGTTGATGCAGGGCTAAAGGCGTCGAGTGTCGACTCTGGGTTGCCTGTCATTGCTCAGCGGCCCGGGGTGCACTACGCGAGGGCCTCTGATGAGCATGGCGTGCTCAGAATTGATTCAACAATTGCAGAGCCTCTACGACTGGGCCAGAAACTTAAATTGATTCCGGGCCACTGTGATCCCACAGTCAATCTCTATGACGAATTGATTGTGCTCCGTGGTGAACGTGTCGAGGCGCTCTGGCCCATATCGGCACGGGGTGCACTCTTGTAATGAGTCGTTATTCCTCTATCGGTTATTCTTTGGTTGTGAGTCTCGCTAAGGACGGCATCCGCTAATGGGTGGAATAGTTTTGCTGGTCGATGGCATTATCGCGCTTACGCTCGTGGAGTTTGCAGTCTTAATCTGGCTCTACCGACGACGTCGAAGCGGCATTTCTCCAAATGAGATTGGCCTGAATATCGCATCAGGACTTGCCTTGATGATTGCGCTCCGAATCGCCCTGACGGAGGGGCAACACTGGGCGATGTTGGCCTGTCTGGCGACGGCAGGGCTGTTGCATGGCCTCGACATTATCCGGCGTTGGCGGCGTTAAACTAGCCGCATGAATCGCCTCATCGAATTTTCTGGAGTCTAACCATGGCAGTTGCGTTTCCATTTTCTGCAATCGTTGGCCAAGAAGAAATGAAGTTGGCCATGCTGGTGTCAACCGTAGACCCTGGGGTCGGCGGCGTTCTGGTATTCGGTGATCGGGGCACGGGAAAATCCACTGCAGTGCGGGCATTGGCAGCGATTCTTCCTAAGATGACTGCAGTCGTGGGGTGCCCCTACGCCTGCGCGCCCGACGACACCCGGTCTCGGTGTGAGTTTTGCAGTCAGTTAAAGAAGCAACAGGCGCGACTCAAGACGCACCTTATTCCTGTGCCGGTCATCGATCTACCGCTGGGTGTAACTGAGGATCGTGTGGTCGGCGCCCTTGATCTTGAGCGTGCTCTGAGTGCGGGTGTTAAGGCCTTTGAGCCGGGGCTGCTTGCGAGGGCCAATCGTGGGTTTCTCTACATCGATGAGGTCAACCTCTTAGAAGATCACATTGTTGATTTACTCATTGATGTCGCTGCAAGCGGAGAAAATGTCGTTGAGCGAGAGGGCCTCAGCGTTCAGCATCCTGCCCGGTTTGTTTTGGTCGGAAGCGGTAATCCTGAGGAGGGCGAATTGCGTCCGCAGCTGCTCGATCGATTCGGATTATCGGTAGACGTGAAAACTCCGCAAGACCTTGGGTCGCGTATTGAAGTTGTGAAGCGTCGTGACGCGTTTGAGCGGGATCCGCAAGCGTTCATAGAGCAATGGAAAAAAGAAGACAATAAAATTCGACGAAAAATTGCAGCGGCACGTGAGCGCCTAGAATCTACATCGGTCCCTGATGCCGTGTTGGAGCGGGCGGCTGAGCTTTGTATGAAGTTAGGCACAGATGGCCTTCGAGGCGAACTCACGCTCATGCGGGCGGCCCGTGCCTATGCGGCGATTCAGGGCACAAAGGAGGTCATGTCGACGCATCTTAAGGCTGTCGCAACAATGGCCCTTCGGCACCGTCTGCGACGCAACCCCTTGGACGACACCGGATCGGGTGTGCGAGTTGAACGCGCGATAACGGAATTATTTTCAGCCTGATGCAGCAAGAGCTAATTGAAGACGCTCTATACGATGCGTTACTTGCGGCGGCACTGTTTGCAAGAAATCCAACGCGTTTCGGTGGCATAAAGATTGCGGCCAGTGCCGGCCCGGTTCGGGATCGTTATCTTGACTTCTTAAAGCACTGTCTTGGACCGGAGTTTCTCTCAAGAAAGCTGCCCCTCAATATCGCGGATGATCGTCTCTTCGGAGGCTTGGATTTATCGGCCACACTGCAGGCGGGCCGGCCGATCTTTAATCGGGGCTTACTCGCCGAAGTGAATGGGGGCCTGTTGATTGTCCCGATGGCTGAGCGCCTCTCGCGTGGTCTTGCGGCGCGTATCGCAGCAGTGATGGATCGGCGGCGGGTCTGTGTTCAGCGAGAGGGGTTTGCCACAGAGAGCGCTGCAGACTTTGGCATCGTATTGCTGGATGAGCGGGTCGCGGATGACGAACAGGTTCCCGCAGAGCTGGTCGATCGGATTACTTTTCAGCTTGATCTTGAGGGCTTTTCATATCGGTCACTCGAAGACGCAATTAGCCTCTTTGAGTTGGGATTGCGCGATGATGGAATGCCTGTGCAGGCGGGCCTTTCAGAGTTGGATGATGGAATCATTCATGCCTTATGTACAACCGCAATGGCGCTCGGAGTCGATTCGCTTCGGGCCTTGAGCGCTGCAAAACGTGTATCCGAGCAGAGTGCATTGTGGTTTTCGCGGCTAACCGTCACGCCTGAGGATGCAGCGATTGCCGCACGCCTCGTGCTAGCGCCGCGGGCAACCCGGTGCCCTGTCGAACCCGAAGAGACATCATCAGAGCCCCAACCGCCCGCTGATTGCGCCCCATCAGACAATGATCGGACTCAGACTGAGCAGGATCCCGTCAACGATAAGTCGGATCCTGCCCTTGATGAACCGACATCATTAGAGAACCTTAACGATCTCGATGAGGTCGTGTTGGGGGCAGCAAAAGCGGCAATCCCTGCGGGCTTGTTGTCGCAGTTGTTGTCGGGACAGACACTGCGTGGACGGGGATCAGGTTCAGGAACGTCAGGAGTCCAGCAAAAAGGCGGGCTTCGTGGAAGGCCTCTCGGTGTCCGCAGTGGCCTGCCCTCTGGACGGGCGCGACTCAGTGTAATTGATACCCTACGTGCTGCAGCACCTTGGCAGAAACTTCGAGCAGGATCAACCCGATACCCCTTAAGTCGCGTGAAGATCACGGCAGATGATTTCAGAATCCAACGGTTTAAAGCCCGCACGGAGACCACGACGATCTTTGCGGTTGATGCGTCGGGCTCCTCTGCCTTACATCGGCTTGCTGAAGCCAAAGGCGCAGTCGAGTTATTGTTGGCAGACTGCTATGTACGTCGAGATCAGGTTGCAGTGATTGCGTTCCGGGGCAAGCGGGCAGAGGTGATCCTGCCTGCCACACGATCTCTCGTTCGAGCAAAGCGCAGCCTATCGGGACTGCCTGGCGGAGGAGGAACGCCGCTGGCTCTAGCGATTGATGCATGCTTGCAGCTCGCGCATAGCATTGCACGACGGGGTGAGACCCCGCTGATCGTGATGCTGACAGACGGCAAGGCCAATGTCGGGCGTGATGGAGAGCCCGGTAGAGAGCGTGCACAGTCAGATGCAGTGCGAGCCGCACAGCAGGTGGCGATGTGTGGGTTTACTGCGATGGTGATTGACACATCGCCACAGCCCTCGGAGGCAGCGCAGAAGATCGCCACTGAGATGCATGCGCGTTATTTGCCTCTTCCGTATGCGGGAGCCGCAGAAGTCTCTCGGTTCGTTAAGGCGATGGCCTGAATATATTTTGCAGCAGCAAGTGGCTGCTCCTCGTGGAGTAGATGCCCGCCCGGCCAGATCGTGATCTGCGCCTTTGGAAAATATTGTTGAATAATTTTTTTCAGAGCGTTTTCTTTTACCCAGGAATCCCTCTGGCCAATCAGAAAACTGATTGGAATGGTCAGGCCTTTGGCGCGCGCAAGGATTGATGGAAGATCAGCGCCCGCCATGAAGCCCATTGAGCCCTGCACATGAGAGGGCTGGGAGAATAGAAATCGATAATAGTCGCGGTGTTGGTCTGAAACTTTTGATTCGGTGGAATCCAATAGCTGGTTGACCATGGCGGTGCTTGAGGCAATGAAGGCAATCATTGAGGTCATTGGGCCCGACGTCGCCATCGGTGCAACCATCGGGCCAAGCAGTGTGGTGTAGAGTGCCGGCGGTGGCACGAGGGATGGGTTAA
>Ga0247839_1008886_pt1 | contig 10325 bp, 9 predicted proteins | sample LaCruzMarch2015__6_FD_192405 | JGI IMG/M metagenome (GOLD analysis project Ga0247839, IMG submission 192405) | Freshwater microbial communities from meromictic Lake La Cruz, Castile-La Mancha, Spain - LaCruzMarch2015_16m | ecosystem: Environmental > Aquatic > Freshwater > Lake | place: Spain...
ATCTTCTTATTTTAAAATATGGTTCAGTCCGGTGTTTCGCTTTGTGCGAGATTATTTTTTTAACTTAGGTTTTTTAGATGGAAAGTTCGGATTTGTCATAGCCAAACTAACCGCCAAAGAAGTAAGATTGAAATACAAAAAATTGATGGAGTTGGGGAAAAGTGAGAATGAAATCAAATCAAAAGGAGTAAAATAATTGAGTTACGATGCAATTTGTTTTATTAGATTTTTATATAAAATTGAATCAAAATGCTCCTTCCAAGGTAAGCCTAATTTGAATGCTTTTAGTGCATTCTCAAGTCTTACAGGAGCAACATATTGCCTATAATTATATAAGTCAAATTCTTCTGGTGTTAATGATCTAATTTTATTTTTAAAATAATCTTCCAAAATGCACTCGTTTTTTGTTCCCAATTTAAATTTCGGAAGAATAATATCTTTGATGTTATTGCTCAAATTGGATACAATTATCCATCGCTTATGAAAGAACAGTGCATCAAACGTTTGTGCAAAAAATAAAATTTCACTATTTATAACTTTACTAAAATTAGTTTCGTGAATGCCATCATCTGTATAGTCAAAAATTACAACAGTCAAACTTTCTTTATTCGGAATATCTATAATTTGTCCATAACCAAATAAATCAATTGATATGTTTATTTTAAAAATATCACCTATTTTCATCTTCATTTTTTATTCGATTATTTCACTGCACGAACCCTAAACCCTTTCAACACCCTTCATCGCATAAAACCACATAATAATTTTAGCCAAGGTTGATTTGACTTTTAGCTTCACATATTGAATCATCGAAATGCGTTGCAACGCTTTAAAAGCATTTACTTCGTTTACAATCATGCGAACTGCAAAGTCGTAATATTTTCGGTTATAGGTGCGTTTAAAATCTATCTCACGGTCGGTACTAGTTTCCCAAGGTAAATCTTCAATAAAATTATTTTCTACTTCGGTATAAAGCGGAGTTCCTTTAATGGGATAAGCCACCGTAATGGTAAAAATATCAGGATTGGAGGTTTTTAAATGATGCACTGTTTCATAAATGTCTTCTACAGTTTCGCCCGGATAACCAACCATGATAAAGGTTCCGGCTTGTATTCCGTTTTTTTGCGCCAATTGAATCATGCTTCTAACTTGTCCAACTTCCACACGCCTATCCATTAAATCAATTACTTTTTGAGAGCCACTTTCTGCTCCAATCCAAACCCTAAAACAGCCACTTTTTTTCAAGTTTAAAATTACTGCTTCACTCATTCTATCAGCTCGGGTAATGCACTCAAAAGGCATCGTGATATTTCTTGCCGTTATTTCATCACTAAACTCTTCTAACCATTTATGGCTAACTGTAAAAACATCATCCACAAACCAAACGGAATCTACTTGGTAATTTTCTTGAATCCATGCTATTTCATTGGCCACCGATTTGGCACTTCTTCGTCTGTAACTTTGTCCGTATACCGCGCGACTACACCATTTGCAACTATAAGGACAACCACGCATGGTGTTGATAGAAATGGCACTGGTTCCATGTTTTTGTTTCCATGCATCAAAGTATAATTGCAAGTTTACTTTGGTTCTATTTGGCATGGGTAAATCGTCCAAATCTTTTATTTTTTCACGCGCAATATTCTTACAAACTTGTTCATTTTTTAAATAAGCAATGCCTTGAATATTTTCAATGGTTGTTTCTTTTTTATCAATGAATTCAACTAACTCCAACATGGTTTGTTCACCTTCACCAATCACAATATAATTGGCACCATATTTTAAAAAATTATCAATATGGTTACTCACTTCTGGTCCACCTAAAATAACTTGACAATGGCTAATTTCTTCATTCGATTTAATGAATTCAATAATGCGCAACACATTCAATTTGGTCATTAAGTTGGTGTATATTCCAATGGCATCTGGCTTAAAACTTAAGAGGTGATTTTTTAAGTTTTCAAACGATGAAAAAGTGGAATCAAAAATGTCGTTTGGGTAATTATTTTTTTCTAAATAGGCAGAAATGTACAAAATACCCAAAGGAATATACGGACGCATAATTTCTAATTCTTTTGCATCTTCATTTATAAAATATCCATGTGTAAGTAGTATTTTCATTTCGTTTTTTCTAGTTGTAAAATTATATGATCTCCATAGTTTGTAAGCCAACTCATTTTACTAAAAATAGTATCAAGATAGTTCATTATTTTTATAATAAACTTTGCTTTTTTTGCCTTATTTTCTAAGTAAGATGGAGGGATTAACAATCCAATTGGTCTTGTATTTTCAAGTTTAAAATAACTGAAAATACTTACAATTTCTTGGTAATTATAATACCAAGTTTCTTGATAATTTTGATTGCTTAAATATGCTAGCGTTTTGTTTTTTCGTCTGTTTACATTTTTAAAGTCAAGCTTTATAAGGAAGTACAATCGTTCTAAAAAACACTTTTTCCCAAGTAAAACAATTATCATTTTGCCATGAGGTTTCAGTAGTTTTTCAAAATCTTTATTCAATTCAATCAATGCATTTTCATCAACACAATTTAAGCCTGCAAAATTTGAAAATATTAAATCAAATTGTTGGTTTTGAAACTTATTTATCAAGTTTTCAAAGGCGCAAACTTCAAATGAAATATTAGCAGCATTTGTACAGTTTTCCTTCTTTTTATTTGCCATCGCAATCATTTCATCCGACAAGTCAGTTGCAATTATTTGATGTCCATTATTCGCAAACCATAAAGCATCTTCTCCAGTTCCGCAATTTATTTCAAGAATATTTAGCGATTTGTTTTTAGGTAAATTTTCAGCTAAAAATTGCCAAACTTTATTGCGTTGCAAAATACCAATAATACTGTTGGTAAAATCTGTATCGTAGTTAGCGGCAAGTGCATTAAATGCTGGATTAGTTAACATATTTTGAAATGCTAATTTTTGAAAAATATGCTTGAGGAATTCTATAAAAAAGGCTCATTATTTTATTGAAATCTTTGCCATTTTTCAGCGCTAAGAATGCTTGTTTTAACCTGAATTGGTGATGAACAAATCGCTGTAATTTTTTATAAAAATCAGCAGGATAAGTTGATTTGAACATAATGGCCATTTCATCAGAATCGGTCCAATTAGTTTTATTACTCATTTGTCCTTTTACCATTTCGTAAAACTTGGTACCAGGCAAAGGATAAGAAACAGAAATTCCAATATTTTCAGGCATTAAGTCAAACAGCATTTTAAGTGTGAGTTTGATGTCTTCTTTGGTTTCACCAATATAGCCGAACTGAAGAAAAAAGCATGGTTTTATTCCATGTTGTTTCATGAGTTGAGTGGCTTTCACTATTTGTTCAATTTTAGTACCTTTATCCATGGCATCTAAAATTTTTTGTGAACCACTTTCAGCACCCACCCAAACTTCCTCGCAGCCTGCTCTGGCAAGAGCTTCCACTTGTGTTTCTTTTTTATTTAAAGCACTTTCTTCCAATAATAAATCAACACGCGATTGGATTTTGAATTTAAGTTTTAATTGATTTGATGCAATCAAATTAGCAAACTCACTTACCCAATCAGGTTTTAAACCAAATATATCATCGCAAAACCAAACATGATCAAACTGGAAATTGTTCTTTAAATACAATAATTCATTCACTACATTTTGAGGTGAACGCACGTTATATCTGTTGCCATAAATGGGTTTAGCACACCAATTACATTTGTATGGGCAACCTCTAGTGGTTGTTAAGTTTATTGAGAAGAATCCAGCACTTTTTATCCAAGCTTTTTTATAAGGTTCAATGTTCAATAATTGCCATGCTGGCATTGCAAAAGCATCCAAATCCTTTTGATTTTCACGTTTAGTAGTAGAAATAACTTGATTATTCAATTGATATTTTAAACCATTTATGTTTGAAAAATCAGTAGCATTTTCATTCAAGTTGTGAATTAATTCAAGCAAGGTGTTTTCACCTTCACCAACTATTACATAATCAAAATTATGGTTTAAATAATCTTCGCTGTGGTCAGTAGAATCAGAGCTTGACACGATTACGATGCAGCCATTTTTCTTAGCAATTTTTGCCATTTCAAAAGCTGCATTCCGCATATTGGTCAAACACATTTTGGTTAAATAGTTAAAACCATCATCGTAAATTACAAAATACTTTGGCTTATTTTTTATAATGATATCAGAAATTTCATTTGCACTTTCAGCAAACATCATATCATGAAAAGCAACAGGAATATCTTTTTCCAATAATGCTGCAGCTGCATACAAAGTTGCCAATGGAGGGTAAGGCTGTTGTGCTTTCCATTGTTTGGGATCAAACCGTAAAAAATAAGAATGAGTTATTAATATATCAGTCATTATTGGTTAGTTTAACTTGATGTTTATTCTCAAATTCATTTATTTTATCTGTGATTTTATCTAACACTTTTTCTTGAAAACTTTGAGGATGATGCTTTGAAACATATTTCCTTGAACGCATTGCCAATTCAAATTGTGCTGATTGCATATAACTAAATTTTTTCTTCCATTTTTTGATAGTTAATTTCATAAAAAGCCCATCCAGTTTTTCGCCTAATTTACTATCCAACAATTTTTCTGAAAATGATTTTAATACATTGGTTTTATACAAAATATTGATGTTATTATCTGTTTTTTTATTGGGTAAAAATTCAAAAGCCCAGGTATTTTTAGCAATAAATTGATGGTATAAATTTGAATGAAAAGTTGGAATTAAAGTGAGTATTTCTGTGGCAGTAAACAGGTTTTTATCTGGAATTTCTAAATTATTTTCATCAATAAAATAGTTCACACAAAAGTATTTATGGCTATTAAGCAAAAATATTTTTTTGTAAAAAATCAATAATGTTCTAGCTATCCAAAGTCGTTCAGATTTGGTAATAATAAAAAAATCAACATCACCACTTTCATCCAAATAACCTTTGGAGAGCGAGCCTGAAATACATACTTCTCTCACATAAGGAAATGAACCAATTAATCGTGCATTTTTCAAAGCTTTTTTAGTAACTTTTTCAGCATATTTATTGCCAATAATTCTTTTGTTTACTAGCTCTTGATTATTATGAATTGAATAAAAATTTCCTATTTTGTAAATGATATTATTCTCACACAAACCATTCAATGATTGGTCGATAATTGATTCTTCAATTTTACAATCTTGAAAAAAATGATGAATTTGTTCAATGGTTAAAGGATAGCTGAACACATCAAAATAAATGAGCGTCTTTATGATGCTAATTTGAGTTTTAGATAAAGAATTTTGCGGTTTAGTAATATTCATTCAATAGTCAAAAATAATATTATTTATCAGTCTGAATAATTTTGTAAATAAAATTACGCTCCCACCATATTTTCTTTGATTTGTACAACTCCAATTCAAAATTATTTTTTTGAGCAATCATCTTTATTTTATCAATTTCACAATCTTCAGAAAATGAAATAAGCACTTCACTTTGTTGATTATAAAAGTTATTCAATTGTAAAAATAGTTTTTCGAAATACTCAAAGTTTTCGCCACAATACCAAGCTTTTTCTGAATCATTCTTTGGGCTTTTAGGATAATATGGCGGATTGATAATAATGAAATCAAATGCTTGATTTGGAATTTTATCGAACAAATCACTTTCAATAATGGTTACATTGCTTTGCAGTTTTTTATTGTTTTCAATTAAACCATTTATTGCAATTTTGCTTATGTCTGTGGCTGTTACTAGCGCACCTTTTGATGCACAGTAAAAAGAAATAATTCCACTGCCTGCGCCTAATTCCAGCACTTTTTTATTGGCTAATTCAAAGCTTTTGATGGCATCAATAATAAATTTGGTACTAAAGAAAAAGCCGGGATGAAAAACTCCTTTTTTTACAAGTATTTTTATCCCATTGTATGAGTAAAATCTATCTTTTTTTAAATATAACAGGATTAAATAACCAAAAGTAAATTGAATGATTTTATTAGTAAATTTCTTCATTAAAATCCTTCTATTTCTGGTTGTCGGTATTTCCAAATTTTATGTAATGCTTTTATTTCGTAAGGGTATTTGAACAAATTATTTTGATACCTAATTTTTGAAATTTGCTTAACAATTCCTCTTTTAATTTTGCCCATTCTTACATCAGAAACGGTTGGATAATATCCATTCAAAACGGTTTCAAAGTTTTTGATTTTATCAATCATTGCAGGAGTAAGCCATGGAGTTAATGGGTTTTTGCGTAAATCAAAATTTTCCCAAGAGCTATCCAGCCAATCTTCCAATTTTTGAGGAAACCTAAAACCACTTGCCAATACTTTTTCATACATTTCAGAACCTTCAGTAGGAACTGGACTATATACATAAATAATAATTTCGGTGTCAGGGTTTACCTCTTTTATTTTTTTAATGAAAGCAATGTCAAAATCAATTTGTTTCATCACTTCTTCTTCAGTATCTGCTGGAGTTCCTAGTACAAAAGAGTACTCAGGAATAATATCGAATTTTTTCATTCTTGCAGCAAATTCTATTATTTGCTTGCCAGTTTGAGTTCCTCCTTTATCCATTTTTTTTAGTACTTCATCATTTCCAGTTTCGGCACCAAAAAATATCATTTTACAACCAGCAGCTCTCATTAAAGCAAGCGTCTCGTCTTTGTATTTATGAATGGTATCTATTCGGCCTTCGCCCCACCAAATCATGTTTTCATTCATCATTAAATTTGAAAACTCAATGACTCTTTTTTCAGAAACAAAAAAATTATTGTCGTGAAATTCTATAGAATCTATATTCCATTTTTGTTTCACAAACTGAATATCTTTATAAATATTGGTAGCAGACATTCCTTTCCATTTGGCATTATAAATAGGAACCACAGCACAAAATGAGCATGTAAATGGACATCCAAAACTACTATGATAACCAAAAGTTCTTTTGCCTAAATATGTTTTTACCAAATATTTTTCAATGCTGTACATGGCATCAAATTTCATATAAGGCATTGGTTTCAAGTCATCGTAATTAACCAATTCTGCTTTTTTGGTTTTTATAATTTTACCTTCTCGAATAAAAATTAAATTTTCAATTTCATCAAAAGGTAACTGATTATCTAAAGCATTTAAAAGAGCTGGGAAAGCATAATCACCAGGGCCATTTATTACAAAATCTACAAAGCTAGATTCTAACACAGCTTTATACTGATTAGAAGCAAAATAACCACCCCAAACAATGGTAATATTTGGATAATTTTGTTTAATAATTTTTGAAATTGGAATGGCTTGCTTCAGTTGAGGGCCAGGCATTACCGAAAGTCCAAAGTATTTTGTATGCGGGGTAATACTCGCTAAAATTTTTGTTAAGGGATCTTTTTCTCTATTTCCATCTATAATCACCCAATCATAATCCCCATCAATTGAAGCCGCAACTTGTATAACAGAATTTGGAATCCTGTATTTTACATTAGCACTTTTGGGGTTAAAAATGATTACTTCGTTTTTTGTATTGTTAGTCAAATTCTTCAATTTTATAAATAATAATCAAATAAGGTACTATGCCATTTTTTGTGTTGGCATTAGCCATTCCTTTAATTTTCGTTCTACTGGAAATGCGTACATTTTTTTCTCTATTCGCCATTTAGCAATATTTTTCAGCACAGGTATTTCTCGTCTGTTAAATGCCAATTGTTGGTAAAATTTATAGTTTTCTATCTCCCTTACTTTTTCCTCACGAATCCATTCACTTTTTTTAGTTCCAACAAAATCAAAATCACTCCATTCTTCTAAAGAGGTAGCAAAATTAAAACCCTTTGCCAGTAGTTCATCAGCAATTTTATTTCCTGGGTAAGGCTTATAATAAAATATTCCCATGTTAAACTTACTACTCATTTTTCGTAATTCGGTAACCATGGAAAGTGTTGAATTTATGCTTTCCTCCGACTCGCCAGGAAAACCAATAATGATGCTGAAATTGATGCCAATATCGTACTTGATACACTTAGCTGCTGAATCGAAAACTTGTTCTAGCTTAATGTCTTTTTGAATATAGTCTAGCATTTCTTGGGAGCCTGCTTCCATGCCAATCATTACTTTCTCTAAGCCCGACTGTTTGCAAATTTCCCAAACTTCATCGTCTAATCTTACTCCTTGGTCGGCTCTCATGGTTCCAAACCACGAAATAGGAAGTTTCCTTTTTATAAATTCTTCCGCAATGGCTTTTACTCTTTTACTATTGGTAAAAAAAGTTTCATCTTGAAAGTGTACATGTTCAAATTTATATTTTTTCCAAAGTGCTTCTATTTCATCTCCCATTCTTTCGGCACTGAAACCATACCAACCGCGTTTATACATAAATGGATCTGCACAAAACGAACACCTGAACCTACATCCTTGCGATGAAATATAATCTAATTGTTTTCGCCCGCTTAGTTTCATGTAATCAGGAATATGAATCAAATCGTAGTTAAAGGCTGGGAAATCATTGATATCAACCATGGTTCTTTCTTGGTTTGTTATCACTTTATTTTCAGCGTTTTTATAACAAATTCCTTGTAATCCTTCCAATGAAGTATTGGTTTCAAATCGTTCTAATAATTCCTTAAATGTAATTTCGCCTTGACCTTTTACAATCACATCAATCGATGGTTCGTTTAGTGTTTGTTCTGGAAATAAGGAAGGATGCCAACCACCCCAAACCACTGGAATATTGGGAAAAAATGCTTTAACTTTTCTCGAAATATCTTGTGCATCTTTAATGGGTGCGCCTGTTAAAACAGTGGTAGCAAAGCACACACCGTTGTTTGATAAAGCTGTTTTTATTTTCTCTAAAGGGTTTTTCTCAATCCTTGCATCTATAATTACTACATTGTATTTATCCGCATCTAAATAAGAACCTATTGCAATCAATGCTAAAGGCATGGTGTAAAACACTGCATAAGGATTGTATAAAACAATAGTTTTCTTCATTTAATTACCCGTTTCTTTATAATAATATCTCTTTTTTTAGAGTTGAATGGCAATTATAAACTTATTGAACTGTTTTCCCCAAAATTGATTACTAAAATTACAAAAGGTTATTACATTCTCAAATCTTGTTTAGTTGTTAAATTTCAATATTTAATTACATGATTTCTATTTTGAATTGAAAAATTCAAATTTTTTTTAAAACAATTGATAATAAAATAATTTTTGGTGAATTTTAGGGTGAGTATTAGTAGATAATTTTTATTTAATAAGCATTTTTTAGCTTACCAATATATAAAATATTAATATATAGCCACTTGCACGCACAAGTAGAGGTATTTAACGTTGTATATGGCTACTTGCGCGCACAAATTATGACATTCATCATTAAATATGCCTACTTGCGCGCGCAAGTAGGCATATTTAACGTTGTTTATGCCTTATTGCACGCGCAAGTGGTAGTATTTAAGGTTGTTTATGGCTTTTTGCGCATACAAGTAATATTTATCATTATTATTTACCAACTAATGTATTCATCAACCGTAATTTTTACTGTTTTTTTTGGTTTTTTAAAAATATCAGTCATATAATTGCATTACACATTTATAAAATATAATTTATGATATTTCATTTTTTTCAAAATCCGTTTGAGTTAAAACGTCTTGGATATGCAAAATACGTTGTATTTGCAAAAAAGCACCTAAATTATTTAATTGCTAATAATGGCGATGGCAGTTTAACAGCCTTAATTAATTTGTTAACCCCTGTTATAGTGGCACTAGAAACTTGGGTAACCAAACAAGATGCTGAAGGCAATGTTCAAAAATCGAAAACAGAAAGTTTAGATGAAATTGAAAACAATTTTGAGGATTTTGTAGATGAAGTATGGGACGAAGCAACTTATAAATTTGCAAAAAAGAATCCTGAAATATTTGCACAATGTTTTCCAAATGGATTATCGGAGTATAATAATATTACAAGGGCTAATGCAGTAAAGCTTATTACTAGGGTAAACAATTTTTGTACACAGCACAAGGCTGAATTGCCAGCAGGAATGGATGTAAAAGCTACCAATTTTTTGGTAAGTTATACTGAAAAACTTGGCGAACAACAAAATGAAATAGGTGAGGTAAAAGATGGAAGCGAAGAAGGTAAAAATTTAAGAGGTGTGGTGGCAAAGCAAATGAAAAAAGTGTTTTTAAACCTTTTATTGAAGTATGAAGACAATGAAGAAGAAGTTTTAAAATACTACGACATGGAAACCGTTAATTATAACCTAAGAAGAAGAAATAAAGTAGAAGAAACACCACCAATTAAATAGTAAAATAATAAAAAAGCTGCTCAATGGGCAGCTTTTTTTATGTTTGAAAGTGGGTATATT
>Ga0247839_1008896_pt1 | contig 10313 bp, 7 predicted proteins | sample LaCruzMarch2015__6_FD_192405 | JGI IMG/M metagenome (GOLD analysis project Ga0247839, IMG submission 192405) | Freshwater microbial communities from meromictic Lake La Cruz, Castile-La Mancha, Spain - LaCruzMarch2015_16m | ecosystem: Environmental > Aquatic > Freshwater > Lake | place: Spain...
ATAAATGCGCGGACGCAACTTGCCGAAATTACGGGTAGCGTCGTCCAGATGCAGAACAGAGGGAACAATGTTGGTGTTGGCGAAATTTACCGCGTCATAGACCCGGCCCATCTCGTAGATGAATAGACCGCCGAGGCAGACCAGACAGGTGAACGCGGCGAACAGCAGGGAATTGAAACGTTGGGTAATGGTCATGATGATGTTCCCTGATGGCCCGTTGCTGAAGGCAAGTTGCCATGCGGGGTTAGATTGGATGGGATGCCCGCCCCCGGCAGCCAGACCGTCACCGTGGTGCCAGCGCCGACTTTGCTGGCAAACTCCAGCTCGCCACCGTGCAGTTCGACGATTTCCTTGACGATGCTCATGCCAAGGCCGGTCCCGAGAATTTTGCCCGATGTATCGGCGCGATAGAAACGTTCGCAGATGCGGGCCAGTTGTGCCGGTGTCATGCCAATGCCGTGATCGCTGACCTGAATGCCGACACGACCGTCATCAGCAGCGACGACAAAGCCGATGCTGACAGCGCCACCGCCAGGCGAATACTTGTAGGCATTCGAGATCAGGTTGGTTACTGCCTGCTGCATCTTGCTACGGTCCACCTTGACGTACATTGGCATGGCTGGCGGCAGCATGATCGGTGCGGCGCGGTCTTCCGGAACCTTGTAGCCCGACACGGCTTCTGTCACGAGTTGATCCAGAACCACGGCCTCCAGAACGAAGTCCTTGCCGCGTCGCGCCTCGATGCGGGCAAGGTCGAGCAGTTCGTTGATGATCTTGGCCATCAGTTCGGATTGGCGATAGATGATGTCAACCAGTTCGTGGCGGGTCGCTTCATCGAGCTCCTGCATGAGTAACACTTCGGCAAAGCCGTAAATGCTGGCCATTGGCGTACGCAGTTCGTGTGCCGCCGTCGACAGGAACTCGCTTTTCATCCGGTCGACTTCGGTTTCGTGGGTGATGTCACGGAAACAGAGGATCTGCGATACCGTTTCGGCATCGCTTCGCCGCAAGCTCACTTCAAGCACCCGACCGCCGGGGCCGGAAAGCTCGAATCGTTGGTGCCGCGCTTCGCTGCTTTCCCCCGCTGCTCCGCTCAGCAGCAGGGTATCGACACCCCGAAAGCGGGCCGTTGGAATGCACCGACTGGCGAGCTTTTCAGTGAAGGCCGCCTCATCGAGGCCGACGACCTGCGCTTCTTCCAAACCGGTCAAGCTGGAGAAGGCCGGGCTGACGTACTTGACCCGATGCAACTGGTTGAAGGAGATGAAGCCGTCCGGACTCAGGGTAAAGATCGCGTTCAATTGCTCGGTGCGATCGCAGATCACGGCTTCGGCCCGGCGGCGTGCGGTAATGTCGATACGGTTGCCGGCAATGTATCCGCTGGGTGTCTTGTATTCGACGATCATCAGCCAGCGACCATCGGTGAGTTGCTGCTCGATGACTTCGCCGTTGGCATTCTGATGCTGCCTCACCCGCTCGGCGACCCACTCATCGACGCGACCGATGGCTACCGTATATTGCCCGCGTTCGGCCCCGCGGCGGATGATCTCCTCAAAGGTGGCGCCGATCACGATCAGGTCGCGACTGGTCTCATAGAACTGCAGGTAGGTTTCGTTGCAATGGACCAAGCGATCATTTTCGTCATAAATCGTGAAACCCTGAGCAATGCTGCTCACGGCTTCGTTCAGCAACTGGCTAGCCTTCTCGGCGGCGTTGCGGGCGAGTTCCAGGTCGACGGTTTGCTCCCGTACCTTGCGTTGAACGATCGCCGTCCTGCCGGTGCTGCCCAACAACAGCATTTGCAGCAACGCCGCGAGTGTCAGACCGGCAGCACCAACGGCCAGCGCGGCCCAGTGCCGCTGCCGTTGCAAATAGTCGGTTGTTGGCGTCAGTGTGAGCGTCCACTGCCGGTCGGCAATGGCGATACTTTTCTGCCACACGTAGCTGTCGTCGCGCACGCTGGCCGCAGACCCGGAACGAAACACGGCTGCTTTGTCCCGTGGTGCCGCCGCATCGTCGACCTGGAATACCAGGCCGGGAATCGCGATCTCACGGGTCGCGATTTCCACCATCTCATCAACCTTGACAACCCCCACCGCAAAACCCGTGAGCACCGCATTGTTTTTGATGGCAGCGCTGGAAACTTCCCGCTCCGGGTAGGTGGGTTTGAGCAGCAGCACACCGACGCGCTGGCGGTTTTCCTGCACCAGCTGGATCGGTGCCGTGATGGCCAGTTCGCCCGACTGCATCGCCCGCTGAATCGCGTCGTGTCGTATCGGTTCGGAATTGATGTCGAAACCCACCGCTGCAAGGTTTCCCTGCAGCGGAGCAATATAGCCAACCGCCACATAGTCAGGCCGGTTTGCGGCACGAATCAGCCGACGCTCACTGTCCCGTTCCTTGATTGCGAATTCCGGCATCGCGGTTTTCCTGGCCATGTCGCGTTCGAACACCGGGCGCTGCGCTGCTGTTATGTAAGGATTGACGCTGAGCGCAAAAATGTCGGGGTTGTCCTTCAGCGTAATCCGCGTGAAATAGCCGAACTGGCGGTAGCTCATGTCCGGCGTGACTTCAATCAAGCGCTGCAAGGCTGCCAGTGCCTCCTGGTGGGCGATTAAGCGCTGTGCAAGACGATTCGCCAGTGCCTCGCCATGCGCCTGGATGCTCAGCTTCTGTCGCGAAAACTCCCATTGGGACACCGCATAGAAGGCGCTGCCCACCAGAACGAGTGCAAACAACATGGGCAGCACCAGCGTCGCCATGCGACTGGACCACGGAGGGCTGCGCCGGTAGAGCAGGGCGAGAGTGATTGGCAGCATCACCAGTACGCCCAGCGTGTCGCCTGACCACCAGTTGAACCAGGCGTAGAGGTATTCCGTGGCCGAAACCACGCCAGTCGCATACAACACGGTCACGCCCGTGGTGGCGGAAATCAGGCAGGCAGCAGGACCGGCCAGCGCCAGCGTGCGCAGGATGTCGCGATCAGCTTCCATGGTCTGCCAGCGGCACTCTGCGCAGCGCGCCACCAGCCAGCAGGCAAACAGCCCCTGGGCCATCGATCCACCGGCGATTCCGGCGGCGATCGGGACGCTACGCCATGATAGGTCGCCGTGCAGCCAGCCAATACCCAGATTCAGCACAAATGAGCCAAGCCAGATGCCGGGCCAGGCGCGCCGGTCAGACCAGAGCAGGATGGCTACCGCGAACCCGGCCGCTGGAAATATTGGACTGGCATAGCCGGGGGCAATGGCGAAACTGATCCCCAGTGCCCCCAGCGCCAAATAGCCTAGAGCAGCGATCAGCCATTTGACGGATGATCGCCCGGGGGGATGTTCAGCGGTGGTGGCTAGTTCCGGCATCATCAGTCGCAGGGGATGTTTGAAACGCGGCATTCAGCGCCGTGCCGGCACTGTCGGCTACCGCTTCATGTGATCGGTGCTTACTGCCACCGTCCTGCTTGGCCTGATACATGGCGACATCGGCGTGGCGGAGAAGTGTTTCCGCATCCATGTCATCCTGGTGGTGGGCGATGCCGATGCTGCAACCGACGGACACCTCTCTGCCGGGCAGGGAGATCGGCTGAGCAAGCGATTTCAGCAGCTTGTTGGCCAATTGGTCGACATCAGGACCGGCAGCCAGGCCGTTGGCGACAATCACAAATTCGTCCCCGCCGAGACGCCCCACCGTATCGGATTCGCGCACAACTTTCTGCAGGCGGCGGGCAGTCTCCTGCAAGACATGGTCGCCAGCCTCATGGCCGAACGTATCGTTGATCGGTTTGAAGTCGTCCAGATCGATAAACAGGACGCTGAGCGGAAAGCACCCACGCCGCGCCTGGGCGATAGCCTGACGCAGGCGATCGAGGAGCAGCAGGCGGTTGGGCAGGCCGGTCAGTGTGTCGTGATAGGCGATGAAGGAGAGTTTCTTTTCTGCCTCCTGCAAACGCGACATATCGGAAAATACGGCGATATAACTCAGAACACGCCCCTCGCTGTCGCGTGCTGTGGTGATGGTCAACCATTCCGGATAGATCTCGCCGCTCTTCTTGCGATTGAATACTTCGCCCTGCCATTGTCCGATTTTGTGTAGTGCCTCCCAGAAATGCTGATAGAAATTAGTATCCTGCACGCCCGACTTCAGAAAGCGTGGATTGCGGCCGATCACTTCTGCGGCAGCGTATCCGGTGATGCGGGTGAACGCCGGATTGACGGCCAGAATATCGCCCCCCAGATCGGTGATCATGATGCCCTCGGTGGCGCTGCGAAATACCATCGAGGAAATCTGGGAATCGAATTCGGCCTCGCGGGTGCGTGTCAAGTCGCGCACGATCCAGTGGATCGCATCGATCGCATCGTCCTTGATGATCGGCAACGATCTGACCGCGACAATCAGGTGGCCGCCATCCGCGTTGTCGTGACGCAGCCACAATTCACGCTCGGTCAGGCAGGTGTTGCGCGAGTCCAGTGTTTCGGCCAGCAGGCTATCAAAATCGGCTTGATGGGAAGGCAACACCCAATTGCGCAAGGACATCCCCACCAGCACGGCTGTCGGGGCGATCAGGCGGGCGGCGGCATTGCACTGCAGGATGGTGCCACCGACGTTCGTCGTCAGATGGATGTCATGCGACGACTGCACCAGGTTTTCCAGAATCGCACGGCCTTCGCGCAGTTCTTGGTAGGATTCCGCGAGCGCCGCATAGCGCTCCTCAAGAGAGTTCTTGTCTTCCAGAAGCACTTGCAGGTCTTGAGCATAGCGATAAAGTTGATCATGCAGCGCCACATCACGCGTTGCCCCGGGCAGGCGCAGCGTTTGGCCGCCTGCGATGACCGGAGGAGTCCCGGTACTCATTTCATCAGCTCCTTGATGGCATTGGTCAATTGCAGGGGACTGAACGGCTTGATGAAGTAGCCATCTGCCCCGCGGGCCATACCCATCTCGTAATCCCTCGCTTGGCCGCGCGCCGTGACCATGATGACGCGAACCCCCTTCAGAGCAGGATCGCCCTTGATGGCGTCGAGAACCTGGAATCCATCGAGTTCACCTGGCATCATGACATCCAGCACCACCACGCGTGGACGCTGACTACGCGTTATGGCCAGCGCCATCGCGCCCTCTTCGGCTTCGAGAATCTCGAAGCTTTTGCCTAGCGTGAGCCTGATCAGATGACGGATGTCGGAATGATCGTCGACGATAAGAATCTTTTCGCTCATGATGCTCTCCTCAGTAGGGGTGCTTCTGCTGCTATCGTGTTAGTCCCTTGCGCCATCATTTCGGCAAGATCGCGGGCGTATTGCATGGCCTGGAAGGTGATACGGCATTCGGCGCAGGAAACCAGGCTGCGGTCGGCTACCGGAATACCGGTTGGCAGGGTCAGGGTGAACGACCCGAGCGCCGGGGATGCCGCCTCGTTTTCCTCCCCGGACCCGGACACTGCTTTCAGCTTCATCTGGCCACCGTGCAGCTCGATGATGCGGTGGCAGATTTCCATACTTATCCCGCCCAACTTCGGGTCGCTACCCCGGAAGGCGCGCAGGGGTGACGGAAAAAATGACCCCAGAGGTTTAGCGCCTGAACTAGCGGCCATCACGATGAAATCACCGATCTGCCGTAGTTCGACCCGCACCTGCCCGTTTGGTGGACAGCCGGCAGCCAGACGCAGCAGCAGCGTATGCAGCGCCTGCTCAAGCCAGTGACGATTACCATAATTAGCACCTTGGTCACATTTACCATCGTCGACGACGTAGTGGATTGCATCTGCACTACTTTGACGCGGCATCCGGGGTAACAGGTCCCGCACGACGTCAGCGAGCAGAAAACGATCCTCGCTGAAAAGCTTGTCACGCCCGCCCAATTCGGCGAGCGTGGCGATCTCACGTAACACCACATCCAGATGACTGGCCTGTTTTCTCAGTTCGTCTGCACCCGGGCCGGTTGGCGCAAAACGATGGAGAAGTTCAGCCGTGACGCGAAGCTGTGCTTGCAGACGCTCTCCCATCAGCGATGTGACATCGGAGCTGACGTGGCCAACTCCGACTTCGACTGATGCCTGCTGCTGAATCACCAAGGCAAATCCACGGTGACCATTCAGGCACAACATGGTCTTTCGCATCGTGCCGGATGAGTCGTCTCCAGCGTCGAACAAATCAACTTTCGCCGGCAACGAAAGATTTCCCTTGCTTGCATCGGCAACCCAGTCCGTGAGGTGGGCTTGGCTCTCGATACATTGCTTCAGGAAGGGGTGCGCTGCGCGATTCAGATCAGTAATCACACCTTGCTTATCGAGCAGAACAATTCCGTCCGCCAGGCTGTTGCAGACTGTTTTATCCAAGGTCATGAGATTTTTCATCATGCCCCACCCCCAAGGTAGCAGCCATTTTGTGTAGCCACGCGCTCGGCGATTTTTGCCAGCACGGCAAACGGAATCGGCTTGGGCAGCAAAGCGATGCCGTCAGGCAGGCCGCCTCTCTCAGCCACTTCGGCGGCATCGAGCCCCGTCACAACAACGATTTCCATCGAGTCCAGCAGCGGAATCGCATGCAGCGAGCGCAACATCTGGAAGCCGTCCATTTCCGGCATGTGCAAGTCGGTGATAAGTAAATGGGGGCGCAGGCTGCCAATCAGTACCAGCCCCTCGAAACCGTTGCCGGCGATCGACACTTCTGGTGCCATCGGCCAACTTGGAAGCTGCATCCGGTACAGCCTCTGCAGGACGGGCTCATCCTCGACCACAAGAATGCGCAGCGAAATGGGCGGCGCCTCCGGGAAAACTGAAGCTGCGACATCTTTCGTCAAGGGGTCTTCATGTGCATGGCGAGCAACCAGCAGGCGCTCGACCGATTCACGCAGAACGCGGCGGTGGCCACCTTCAGTCTTCCAGCACTCAAGCACGCCACGATTTGCCCAAAGTTGCACTGTCCGCAGCGTGACTCCCAGCATGTCAGCCGCCTCGTGGCTGGTCACGTAGGATTTTGGAGTGCTATTTCTGGCCGAAGGTATGTTTCTTTTCTGGTTCATATGATATCTATATTATCATATGGTATCATTATTGATAGCAGAATTTTGGAGGAACGGGAATGATTTCGCAGGCAAATACGTCACATGATCGCTCGACAATCCTGCTGGTGGATGATGATGCGGAGAATCTGCAAGTTCTCGGCAGTGTTCTGAATCCGCTTTACAACGTTTCGGAAGCGCGCAATGGAGAGGATGCCGTGAGGATCGCTACTGGCGACGTGCGTCCCGATCTGATTCTGCTCGACGTGATGATGCCCGGCATGGATGGTTACGCCGTGTTGGCCAAACTGCAAGAGCACCCGGCTGCGCGCGACATCCCGGTCATATTCGTCACCGGACTGGATTCAGTCGAAGACGAAGAAAGGGGGCTGGCGCTTGGCGCGGTGGACTACATCGCCAAGCCATACCAGCCGTCGATCATCAAGGCGCGCCTGCGTATTCATCTTGAACTGAATGACGCACGCAACCGACTGGCAAACCAGAATGTCATTCTGGAGGCCGAAGTGGCGAAACGTACCGCTTTGCTTATTGAAGCCATGGAGGCTGCCGAAGCCGCCAACCAGGCCAAGGGAGTATTTCTGGCTACCATGAGCCACGAACTGCGCACACCGATGAACGGCGTAATCGGCATGGCTGAGCTATTGCGAATGACCGACCTGAGCAATGAGCAGCGCGAGGAAGTCGACACACTGGTCAGTAGCGCAGAGTCCTTGCTGACGATCATCAATGACATCCTGGAGTTCAGCACAGCTAAAGGTGGTCGTATCGCTCTCGCCAACGCCGCCATGCAGCCCCGTCGCCTGCTGGAGGATTTTCAAGCGCATTTTGCGCAGGAGGCAGCGGCGAAGCATATCGCCTTGCAACTGGAAGTCGGGAACGACGTGCCGGAAACAGTAAAGCTGGATGATGGCCGTCTACGCAAGGTGCTGACCGCCTTGGTGCAGAATGCCATCAAGTTTTCAGAGCGCGGCGGGGTGGCCCTCAGAGCGCAACAAGCAAGCACAGCTGATGGCTTATCACGTCTGGTTTTCACGGTGAATGATTCGGGCATTGGCATGACCCCCGCAGTGCTGGACAAACTATTCCAGCCCTTTTACCAAGCGGATGGCACAACCACGCGCCGCCACGGAGGCATGGGCCTCGGCCTCGCGCTCGCCCGGAGGAGTGTCGAACTCATGGGTGGAAGTATCACCGTAACTTCAGTGGTCGGGGTGGGTAGTAGCTTTGTCGTTTCGATACCGTTCGAGCAGGCTGGATATTGACTGTTTTTTTGTCAGCAATGTGATGGGTTACCGGTCGATCGAGGGCGGGGACTCGAAGCATTGCCGCCCGACATGAACTGCTAGGGCAAGATCGGCTGTGACCGAGGTGCCGACGGATTGATCGAATCAGTCAGCCAAGTTTCCTGGCGAGATCCTCTGCCCGTGGGTGGTAGTAGCGGGCAAGCATGCGCGTTCCTTTGTGCCCGGTAACCTTCATCAACTCGTGCAACTGCAATTTTTCGGCGAGTCTCGACGTGGCTTCATGCCGGAGGTCGTGGAAGTGAAGGTCAGTCAGTAGTGGATCATCGGCGAGGCTCTGCACGATTTTGATTGTTTCCTGATGAGGCGACTTGCAGGCCGGCTTCTACTCGGGGCAGATTCGAGGCAAACAGCCAAGTCCGATTAGGGACATTCGGGGCTTTCTCGGGGCAATAGAAAACAAAAAAGCCGACTTTCGTCGGCTGTTTTGCTTCTGCTGGCCCTGACCACCTCGTGGACGATTTTGCCAAATCGCCTTAAAAATCAAGGTGTTTGGCGGAGAGGGAGGGATTCGAACCCTCGTTAGGATATTATCCTAAACACGCTTTCCAGGCGTGCGACTTAAACCGCTCATCCACCTCTCCGCAGTGAGCCTGATCAATCAGGGCGCGGATTTTAACAGATAACTCTCGCTTAGCTTTCGCTGTGCCGTAGCGACAGATCGATAGCGCGTACATCCTTGGTGAGCGTCCCGATCGAGATGCGATCGACACCGGTCTCGGCGATGGCGCGCACCGTATCAAGACGGACACCGCCTGAGGCTTCGAGTTTGGCGCGTCCGGCATTGAGTCCGACGGCCTGACGCATTTGTCCCAGATCCATGTTGTCAAGCAGGATCATGGGGGCCCCGTTATCGAGGGCCTCGGCTAACTGTTCGAGGGTTTCAACTTCGATCTGGATAAACACATTGCCACTGGCAATGCTACGAGCACGTTCCAGCGCTGGCGTGATGCCACCCGCAGCAATGATGTGGTTCTCCTTGATGAGAATGCCATCGTAGAGACCAAGACGGTGGTTGCTGCCCCCGCCACATTTGACGGCATATTTTTGTGCCAGGCGTAGCCCTGGCAAGGTCTTGCGGGTGTCGACGATTTTGGCGTGCGTGCCTGCGATGGCATTGACGTAGATGCGGGTTTGGGTCGCGGTGCCGGAGAGTAGCTGCAGAAAGTTGAGCGCAGCACGTTCGGCAGTGAGCAATGCGCGCGTTTCAGCCGTGATCTCACAGATCACTTGACCGGCTTCGATAGCATCACCATCTTTAGCGAGCCAGCGAATCTGGGCTTCAGCATCAAGATGATGCAGGCAGGACGCGAACCATGCGGTGCCGCACAGGACAGCGTTTTCGCGGCTGGTGACGACGCCTGCAGCGCCGCGTGCTGCGGGTGTCAGCAGTGCGGTCAGATCGCCGCCACCAATGTCTTCGGCTAGGGCGGCGAGGACATTGCGCTCGATTTCGTGGGCAAGTGAAACAGAAAATTCCATGCTATTTTGAACGAGGTTGTTACAGGTTGCAGGGCCAATTTTGGTAGCGCGGTCGATTCTAGCATCGGGGAAAAAGCATCATGCTCAGTGTCTTGCAGGTGAGTTTCGGCGTTTTGATTGCGCTTGGATTGGCCCTTTTTCTGGTCTATTTTTATGTGCGCGATATAACGCAGAAGAAACATACAATCCTGCGCAATTTTCCGCTGATCGGCCGCCTGCGTTACTTCTTTGAGCAACTTGGTGAGTACTTCCGCCAATACTTCTTTCTTGGTGATCGTGATGAACGACCGTTTGATCGCTCGACGCGTGGCTGGATTTATCGCATGGCAAAGGGTGAGGGTGGCGTTCTCGGGTTTGGCTCTACCTACAACCTGCATCAACCGGGCGCCCTGATTTTTGTGAATGCGCCCTTCCCGATTCTGGAGGAGGATCGTGTGCCGACCCCTTCGCTGTCGATTGGCGAGGGACATTGCCATAAGCCATTTGCTGCCCGCTCGCTCGTCAATATCAGTGGCA
>Ga0247839_1008904_pt1 | contig 10307 bp, 10 predicted proteins | sample LaCruzMarch2015__6_FD_192405 | JGI IMG/M metagenome (GOLD analysis project Ga0247839, IMG submission 192405) | Freshwater microbial communities from meromictic Lake La Cruz, Castile-La Mancha, Spain - LaCruzMarch2015_16m | ecosystem: Environmental > Aquatic > Freshwater > Lake | place: Spain...
AATTATATATGTTTATAATTATATATGTTTATAATTATATATATATATATATAATTATATAAATATATAATTATATATATGTTTATATAATGGATATTACTGGTCATATTATAGAGTGTATAGAAAATTCAAAACCAGTATCGTTTTTAAAATTTGGCGATGGTGAATTTAATTGTATGCGTCGTCATAATGGGAGTAACTGTGATGGAGACATTTATACATACAAATTGTCTAATGGCTTAATAGCATCATTTAAATTTATAGTTGAAAATACTAATAATTCTTATATTGGTGCGTGGCATACAGATGATGTAAAATGTTATTGTGAAAGTTTGGTAAATAAACCAATTAACTGGTGCAAATATCATACAATTATATTTGATAAAAACAATGATATAACGAAAGCAAAATTATATAAAGCAATTAAACACAGCACAAGAAAGAAAATAATTCTATGTAATAAACACTTAATTAAAAGTGAAAAGTTATTAAATTTAGACCATATGGTTTTTGTTCCTTTAAATAATTGGTTTGATAATAATTTTGAAGATATTCTTAATCAAATTAGCAATTTAATAACAGAAGACAATAATCATATACTAATAACTTGTGCTGGTATGGGTTCAAAAGTTTTAATAGCCGAATTAGTAAAAAAATTTCCAAGTGGTATATATTTAGATTTTGGATCAGCTTTAGATACTATATGCACTAAACATGATACGCGAGGATTTAAATATGGATATGAATATTTTGTTACTATGTTAAAAGATTGTTTGCCTGATGATTGGGAAGATGACCGTTATAATGTAATATATGAGAGTGCGAAAAATAATTTAGGCCAACATCTAAGATAATCTTCATATTTATGCTTCATAAAAACTTCCACAAACAGTAACATATCCGCTAACACCTAATTTATCAAATAAAATAGTATTATTATATTTTATAGATTTTAAAAAATTTGCAACTAACATTTCATAACCAATACAATTCTTCATATTATTATAATTGTCTTTAAGAAATGTATGTAAATATTCTTGTATATGAGGAGGGAATTTATATAAAACAGTAGATATGTTATTATCGTTAATTTTCTTAAAAATTAACATTTCGTTATTGAATATATTATAATCAAATTTATCATTTAACCAATAACGTCCGCTAATTTTGAATAGATTAGTATAGGAAATATTGTTTTCATTTAAATATATAAAACCTTGACTAGTTAGCGTTCCTTCACCTAATGATTTTGAAAGACCAAAAATATCTTTGTGTAACTCTTTTTTATGCCATAAATTTAATATATAATCACATTCTTTTTCAAAATATAATTTTTCTTCTTCATTAAAATCACTGCATTCAACGAGTAGTATTTTATGATTTGGTATTTTAGCTTTAATAGATTGTATTGTTGATTTTGTTTGCTCAAATCTTTCTTTACGAGAAAAAACAGATCTGGTATTAGTATAGGATAATGGTTTATTTGGTGTATTTACAATCGATGTTATTAATACAAGATTAACCATATTAATATTATTATATAATTTTTATATATAAAAAATTATTTATATATAAAAACATACAAACACTTAATTATATAACATATTAATATGTCTGTTCGACTAGTTATTGCCAAATATAAAGAAGATGTATCCTGGACAAATAAAATTACAGATCATAAAATAACAATATATGATAAATCTGATAGTCCTATTATAAATAGCATAAAATTACCGAATATAGGCAGAGAAACACATACTTTCTTACATCATATTGTAGAAAATTACGATAATTTAGATGACGTTACTGTATTTTTGCAAGGAAATCCGTTTGAACATATTCAAGTTATTATGGGATGGCAATATTTTGGACTACCAAACGCACCATATCCACTACCACTTACCCGCGAACAACTAGATAAAATGTGTGACAAAATAAATAATGAAATTAAACATAATAGTGAACTTGCTTCATTTTATCAAGTTGTATATAATGCCCCATTTTATACAAATGGAGGCAATGTAAATAAACATTTATCTGAAATATTATCTGAAAATATAAATAACTTAAGTTATAGTGTTAGTCCAGGAGGACAATATATAGTCCCTAAAAAATATATTTTATCCAGAACAAAAGAAGTATGGAAAAAAGCATTAGATTTGTTATCTTTAAACGAAGTATGGAGGGGTTATTCGCAAGAAATTTCGTGGTATTATTTGTTTACAAATAAAGTTGGAAAATTTGGAAATCATGATGAAGAAAAATATAGGTTAGATAGACAGAAAAATTATGGTTTTCATCATTCATATAATACATGGCAACAATTATAAGTAGCTCTAAAAACTAGCAACCAATTCAATATTACTATAGATTTAATAGATAAATTAGATTTATGGTGGTTTCCTACAAATCTAGAAAAAATATATTTTTAAATGTTTAAATTATTTATTACTTTAATATTTTATTAAATAACTTTTAATTGGATAACAATTAGTTTGAGGATTTTCTTCTTCTATTATTTTATTTATATTATTAAAATAGTCATGAATATTTGGAATTTGTGGAGAAAAATTCCAACATATATATCCATGAACGATTTTTGAAACAACGCTATTAATATATAGATCTTGCCAATCTTTACTAAACTCGCCAAGTGCATAATTACTTATAAAATAATTCTCGTTCTCATATGTATAATCATCTAATGTATATGTATTAATATTATAACTATTATTAGTTATAGTTTTACATACTTTTATATAGTTATCTTGTAAATTATTGACTTCTTTTAGATCAAGTATATCATAACTGTCAATAACTATATTAAATAAATCGCATATTTCAAATAAAAAAATAGATTGTGCTCCATAACCGCCTCCTACTTCAACAATTTTTACATTTATTAGTTTTGTATTATTTTTAATATGATATAAAATATCTAATGTATATTGAATATATCTTAGTGTTGTTGGTGATAACATTATTTTTGTATTGTTTATAGAATATTCATAATTTAATGGGTCGCCAATATTATTTATCTTACTAATAATATCCCAATTTAGATTCATATTGTATTTTGTAATATTGTTTAAATATTTTAACCCATATTCATATGAAACATTTTCAACAATGCCTTTGAGATAACCGTTTTTCTTAAATGATAAAATATTATATTCATTAATATTTTTACATTGGAGTTTGAATCCATCGTATCTATTATCAATCATTTTAAATATATTACTAATAATAATATATTTAAATAATAATAATAATAGTTATTATATACATATTAAAAACTATTAACCAATTCAATAAATTGCTCTCCACATTTTTGTGGACTTAAATTTTCCAATATATATTCTCTAGGTTTATATGATTCTAATTTAGTAATAAATTCATTATAACTTGGCTCAAATTCTACTACTTTATAAAAATATTCACCGCATCTTTCATCCCAATATGCAATATTTGTACATGGAATATTTGGATAATTTGAACCATGTTCTTGAGACATAAAACTTACGCTCCATACCAATAATGGAACATTACAAGATAATGCTTCTTCTATTGCAAATCCTTGACTCTCATGAGCATCAATAATAATTCCATATTTTGCATTTTGTAAACATTTTAAATAATCTTCTTCGTTGTAATTTTGAACATAATCAAATATTTTGTAAGTAATATTTCTGTTGTTTAAAAATTGTTTAACATATTCAAGTTCTTCTGGTTTTCGCCTTTTAAAATATATAAATACTTCGTTTTTTTGAGAATGTTGAATAGGAGAGAATTTATCTGTATCTACAGGAAAAGGAAATTCTTTAATAGGTATATATTTTTCCACACCATAATTTCTCCATGTGTCGGCAGCCCATTTACTAGGTTGAATATAAATAGAATTATTATGTATATTATTTATACTTAGTAATTTATTACTGGGAAAAACCGAAAATGCGGAACCAAAAATAAATTTTTTACTCGGAAACAACGAACTATCAAAAGGAGTGTGATGAAAATGAATAATATCATATTCTTTAATATATGTATTAACTTCATTATAATGACAAAATTTATATTCTAATTTTAAATATTCTAATAATAATATTATTCCAATCTTATTTTTAAAATGCATTTCATCTACTATTAATATTTTCATATTAATTACAAGGTGTTATAATACATATTTATACTTATATCTTTATATAAAGATATAATTTATATATAGTATATAAATTATAAGTCATGAAAATTACAAGATATGGAAATACAGAAACCCATTTGCTGTTTATTAATTATTTAATAAAATATGAAAATGTGGATCCAAATTTAAAAAAACAATTAGGTCAAACTTTTATGACATTCGTTAATTATTTATATTCTGATTCTGGATATTATGATAAAAAAGTGCAAGGTAATGTTTTTAATTTTGATATGACAGCATTAACACCTAATTTTTGGAATTACATAAAAGAATTAGAGGTTTCGTGTGGCGATTGTGATGAGTTTTTATATTATGGGTCAGATGGTATTAACTCTCTTATAGAACAATGTAAATCTCGATTTAAACTAAAATATAATGTGGGTTCTATGAGAACATTAAATGGAACAAGATTGAATGATAGAATAGCAAAAATATATGATTATATTAGAGAGAAACGAGTTCTAGTTGTTTCGAGTTTTGGGGGGCTAACAAAGCAACAATATGATAATGGAAATATATATAAAATTTATCCCAACTTTCCAAAAATTAAATCATTAGATTATATAAATTTTCCTTATTGTTTTAATAATAATGGACCACATGAAAATTATTTTGAGACTTGTGATGTTATGTATAATAAAATCAAAGAAAAAGAAGATAGCTTTGATGTTATTTTAATGAGTTGTGCGGCATTTGGGCATATTTTAACACATAAATGTCATAGCGAATTAAAAAAGGATATTGTTTATTTGGGTGGAAGTATTCAAGAAATGTTTGGAATAGCCTCAAAACGAGAAAAGGAGGCAGGATATATTAAAACCAATGAATATTGGATTACACAAATACCAGATACGTATATTCCAAAAAATTGTGTTCCACCTGAAGGAGGATGTTTTTGGTAAAACATAAATATTTTTATGATATTTTTATCCAGCTTTCAGGAAATAAGTCTTTTGTATCATTAGCACATTTTTTACCAAACCATAATGCTGGATAACATACAATTTTAATACTATTAGTATTAAAATATGCTCCCCACCAGCTAAATGTACTATTTGCTATAATATTATGACTACATAAACTCATTAGTAATAACTGTTCCCAATCTGGAATAGCATAATCAATAATTGTATATTTATTTTTAAATTCTATATTTATTTTTGCTATAAATGATTCTATTAGCGTATTATCTTCTTTTTCTCCAAAATATAAGATTTCATAGTTAGAAAAATCTGGCAAATTTTCCTTCATATAATTTAAACAAGCAATACTATATTTATCATCTATAACTGGTCCATGTCCGTTATTGTTTTTTAAATCACCAATTCGAAAATGAATACATATTATTTTTTTATTATTAAAATAATGATTGTATTTTTCTTTAACCAATACTTTTTGATTGTCTAAATTAATAATTTTGCATATATTAGCATATTGCGTGTCAAAATATTTATAACTTTGATAATACCCACGCAATTTAAAGTCTTGAGTTATATAAGGGATTTTATTATATATAAAAGCTGGTTCGTTATATATTGGAATTTGTAATTGCTGTTGATATGTAAACACAGAGAGATTGCTAAGAAAACTGTTCCAATATGTTGGTCGCTTACTAATATTATCAACAGGAGATACTAAATCGTATTTGCTAGCATTTATTTTAAATGCTATACGATTTTCAAGTGAATATGCAATACCGCAAAAAATTTGGAATAATTGATTTCCAAGTCCTCCCATAATTTCAATATAAATCATAATGCTAGTTATTAAATTTAATAATTAAGCTTTAATTATTAACTTATAATATTATAAATTATTTAATATTAAAGACATAATTAATAATACAATATGACTCTTCTTGAAACTAAATACATTGAGCTATGCAATAACCCATGTGATATAAATGAACATTTACCAACACTGAAAGAATATGCTCAAGAATGTAGTTCCGTTTTTGAAACCGGTGTTAGAGGAGTTGTAAGTTCATATGCGTTATTATATGGTTTAGTGGAAAACAAAACTACAAATAATAAACTAATTTTTTTGAATGATATTGAGCATTGTGACATTTCTGAGTTTAAAAAGCTCGCACAGGACAATGCAGTTTCGGTTAAATATGCATGGATAAATAATTTAGATTTAGTGTTTTCACCAAATGAAACTTATGATTTAACTTTTATAGATACTTGGCATGTTTACGGTCAATTAAAGAGAGAACTTGATAAGTTTTCAAAAATAACAAATAAATATATAATTATGCATGATACAGAAATTGATGGAATAGAGGGCGAAACAAAAAGATCAAATGGATTGTATAATTGGCTATATGTTGGTAATAATCTAGCTGGTCTAGTAAGTAGGACAGGAATACCCAAACATGAAATATTAAAAGGGTTATTGCCAGCAATTGATGAATTTTTAAGTGCAAACACCAATTGGATAATGGATAAACAATATAAAAATAATAATGGATTAACTATATTAAAAAGGATAGCATAATAAACTTATAAGATATAATAATATATCTCCTGATTATATTTAAATACAATTTATGTTATAAATTATAAATTATAACATAAATTGTAAATGTATGATAACTTGGTAAAAGCATTATTAGAAGATAAAGAATCACTAATACAGCCTATTTATATTAAGTGTGACGCTACAAATATTGGAGGATTATGTAATGCTTCATTGTGCTATCATAATAATATACTTCATGTTGTATTGAGAAACGTTGAATATACACTTCACTGTTGTGAAGGCGAAGAGAAATATCAAAGCACATATGAAGGTCCTGTTTCATATTATCACAAAGATAATGATTTAAGACTTAAAACAGTAAACTATTATGGAATACTAAATCCATACACATTAGTATTAGAAAGATATAATAAGATTGATACATCTAATTGTGATACTAATCCATTATGGTGTTTCATAGGACTTGAAGACGCTAGAATAGTAAATTGGAATAATAAATATTATGCAATTGGTGTTCGTAGAGATACAACAACAAATGGACAAGGTAGGATGGAGTTTTCAGAATTAGTTATAAATGAAAATGAGGTAAGTGAAGTAAATAGGATTAGAATTGAGTCGCCTAATCCGTCTTTTTATTGTGATAAAAATTGGATGCCTATAAAAAATAAACCATTTCATTTTGTTAGATGGACTAATCCAGTTGAAATAATTGAGACAAATCTATACTCTAAAACATCAAAGGTTATATATAGAAACAATATTAAATTTAATTTTCCGTTTGAGTTGCGTGGAGGCAGTCAACTAGTTGAATGGACTACAAACACTTATTTATCTATTATTCATGAATGTGATTTTGTAGCCAAAAATTATAACAATAATAAAAATGCAAGCTATTATCATCGTTTTGTAATATGGAATACTGATTTTTCAATAAAATATATAAGTTCAAGTTTTAATTTTATGAGTGCTAAAATAGAGTTTTGTATTGGATTAGAAGTAATTGAAGATTATGTTATAATCCTTTTTGGATATCAAGATAATTCTTGTTATGCATTAAAACTTAAAAAGAAAACTTTACACAATATAATATGGAATCTATTAAAACCTGCCTCTTAAAGTATATTGAAGAACCAAATAATCCAAATTACAACTTTGACTTAGCGCGTAGGTATGAAGAAGAGAAACAATATGCTGCTGCGTATAGTTTTTATTTAAGATGCGCTGAATTTACACATAATAATATTTTAGCCTGTGAATCGCTAATTAGAGCATCACTGTGTATAAACAAACAAGGCGATCGCGATTCAAAAGAGCTTTATCTTATAAAACAAGCATTATGTGTATCTCCTAATTCACCCGAACCATATTATATTGCATCATTATATTTTTACTATAGAAGCACAAATGAACCTGAAAGACGCCAGTGGTTAGATTCTTATATGTATGCGTCGCTAGGTATAAATGTATTAGAATCAACCACTATTACCAATTTTATACACTCTGTTGATTATAGTAAAGTAAATTTATATTATCAAAAGGCATTAAGTGCTACAAAAATAGGTAAGCTAGGCGAAGCAGTTGAAATTTATAAAAATTTACTACTATTTACAAATGATAGTAATTTGTTAAAACTATTTCAAAGTAGCATTGAACAACTCACTCTTCCATTAAATAACATTTTAAATAGTATTAGTTATAAAAAATATAAAAAATATACAGACTACAATAAAGTTGTAGAAAGTGAAAAAAGTATAGGACCTTCGCCTTCTACAAGTATAGTAGAAACACACACTACTTTATCTACAAACTATATACAATTTATACAAAATCATTATGATTTTTTTCCATGTCATGATCAATTGGGTAACGATAGTTATAGACTTAGTATAACAAATATTAATGAAGCATTATATAATTTATATAATATTAAAACGGCAGTTGCCTTAAACACGTTTGGCTATGTTAAGCATACAATTTCAAATCTTCAACAAATAGATGGATGGAGTTTTGATAATAAGCACGGAATATATATAAAAAAACCAGATACAAATATATTTGATGAAGTAGCACAACGCGCATTGGTTGTAGTTGGAGTATTAGTTTGCACTACTACAAAATGGATAAAAAAACAGTTAGATAGTATAGATTATCCAATTGAAAATTATATTATAATCAATAATAATGCCAAATGTTTAGCACATGAATTAGATATTATTGTATCAAAAAAACACAAATTTATCAAAAATATGTCAGTGTATCATATGCCATACAATTTAGGATGTGCTGAGGGATGGAATACAATAATAAAATCATTTTTGTTTTCACCATATTGGGTTATATTAAATGATGATGTTAGTTTTATGCCCGGATTTTTGGAGGAATTACATAATAGCACAGAAAAAAATAAGGACGCTGGTTTTATTCATGGAAAACCTTGTTATTTGCCATATTTATATAATTTTGGCAGTTTTGATATGTTTTTAATACGAGATTGGGTTGTTAAAGAATATGGACTGTTTGATATTAATTATTATCCAGCTTATTTTGAAGATTTTGATTATATAATGCGTTTATATAATAAACCAATTAAAATAATTAATAAATTAACACACGGTTATTTACATGGCGACACAAGCGATTATAATATATCAGGTTCTAATACACAAAAAGCATCAAATGAGTTGTTTATTAGAATGACAAATTCTAGATATAAAAATTTAGACTATTTTGTAAAAAAATGGAATATATACCCAGAACACATTACTGATGAAAATCATAGTTTTATTTTTAAATACCCTTTTAATATTATAAATAATAGTTTGTCATTTACGAGCTTTGATTTTGAATTTAGAAAATCAAAGTATTTAGATAATGAGTTACACAAGAGTACATGTAAAAAACAAACAATTACTGATTTGCCATTAAATACAATATCAAGTACAATACCTTTATATTATATTAATATAAAGGCACAACCAAACATTATTGTGTTAGACAATTTTTATGATAATCCAGATTCACTAAGAGACTATGCTTTAGGATTAAAATATGAACCACCTGAAAATCATGGAGCATTAGGATATCGATGTGAAAGTGGTAGAAAACTTTTAGATGGCACAAAAGAATTATTTGAAAACTTATTACATAATACTATTCCCGATGGTAATAATGTCGGCGAATGGAACTATAGCACAAATGGTTGTTTTCAATGGTGTAATGGTTCAACGCAAATAGTATATCATTGTGATAGTCAGAAATACGCAGGAATTGTATATTTAACTCCTGATGCTCCTATTAATTGCGGCACAAGCTTTTTAAGACACAAAAAATATAAACTAAGGACAGGTGAAATATTTTCAAAAAATGATTGGTATGATTCGTCACTAAATTATAATGAACCACATCTTGATAAAACATCTTGGGAAATTGTTGATTCTGTTGGTAATATATATAATAGACTAGTAATTTTTGACGCTCAATACATTCATGCTGTAACTGAATATTTTGGTGAAAAAATAAATAATTCACGATTATTTCAGTTGTTTTTTTTTAATTTAACTAATTAATAAATTGAATACTTATAGTAGGACAAAATTTATGTGATGTCATCTTATTTACTCTT
>Ga0247839_1008913_pt1 | contig 10298 bp, 19 predicted proteins | sample LaCruzMarch2015__6_FD_192405 | JGI IMG/M metagenome (GOLD analysis project Ga0247839, IMG submission 192405) | Freshwater microbial communities from meromictic Lake La Cruz, Castile-La Mancha, Spain - LaCruzMarch2015_16m | ecosystem: Environmental > Aquatic > Freshwater > Lake | place: Spain...
ACTCTCAGGCATCCCTTTTATTAAAGGCTTACTTTGGGTTATTAAAAAATAGGTGCTTGTCTTTTTCTAAGCAGTCAACCCATAAGGGGCTTGCAACGCTACGCTTTCACATAATTTCCATTCGACAAAACTAACAAGCGGCTCTCACACTTTTGTGCAACGATTAAAACCTTGCGGCTACTTAGTCACAATTCGAACAAAAATCAGACCACTTTGCTAACTGCGTTTCCTAATCGCTTCGTACCATTATTCTTCGCTCTGACTAACGTTTGGATTACTCAAAGATTCTTTTCCACTCGGGAGTTTTAACAAAAAGACCTCAAAACCCAAATAAAGCCAAAAATTTATTTGAATCTTTTAAAATGAAAACTTTTATGTGTGTAAGCAGCTTGAATAATTTTTTTGTTCTTTTGAATGGAAGTTTTAGGACTGAAATCCATAATACGATGATTTAACTCAATGAATTTATTCAATTCATTGAGTTCGATGAATTGTTGTCATGAAAGGATATGTGTAGAATTTTTAAAATTTAATCATTGAATATAGTGACTATATTATTGCGATATAGAATGAGAGTAATGTAATTTATTTCGTGAATAGAATACAATTCCTACCAGGAAGTTAATGAAAAATGACGAGAGCGAGAGTAAAAAAATGATAGTAGATAATGATGACGAACATTTGGAACCAGAATATATCAAGCTTTACATAAAAGATTTAGGCGGGTTATGCGGTTTAACCGCTGGTGAAACAAAAATACTGTTACAAATTGCAGGAATGACAAATCGCTATGGTATTATCGCATTACCCGCAGGTATAAAAGCTATCATCGCGACTAATGTCGGATATAAACAAGCGGTAATAAATAATGCCTTGACCAAATTTTGTAATCCCAACATCAATGTGATGAAGCGCACAGGTGTGGGTGTGTACGAACTTAACCCTGACTACTTTGCACGCGGAAAATGGCACGAAATTAAAGAACGTCGAAAAGCGTTTTATGCAAAAACAACTTATACGCCAGACGGAATACGAACCATAGAAACAGGCGTTGTTGATGAACGTGACATTCAAGAGTAGCAAAGAAAGGTAAATCTCATGGCTAAGACAATTTTTTTAGTGGACGATTCATTAACAGTGTTAATGAGTTTGAAAGGCAGGTTAAGTGTTGCAGGTTTTAATGTCGAAACCGCGAATGACGGTGTACAAGCGATAATTAAGCTCAGAGAAGGTTTAAAGCCTGATTTAATTATTACCGACATCAATACGCCAGAGATGAATGGGATTGAATTTCTTCAACAAGCGCGTGATTTACCAAATTGTCGTCGTGTACCCATTCTGATGCTAACTGGGTTGGATATGACAAGAGAAAAACATGATGAGGTACGACGAATCGGCGCAACGGGTTGGCTTGTAAAACCCATTAGTGATGTCGATTTGCTTGATATGATTGACTTGGTTTTACCAAGTTAGTACACCAAAATTTAAATCAGAATAACGCCTTGCCGTTTGCTACCTATAACTTGATACAAAGAATACAGGGTCATCAGTTGACATCCTCCCCGCCCTAAAGGATTTAAACGGGGATTCCTTATTGCTAAGGAGCAGGTGTGTATCACTACTACATCAAATTGCAAATAAGCGGGATTTAATTTGTGTCTGAATCGAGCGAAATTGCGGGGATTGATTCATTTTATAATCCCGCTCTTTAGCAGTTTGCTGTACTACCCAATCGGTCACGGCTTGCACATAAGAATGCGATATTTTTCGATGATGGTTATCCGCCAAATCTCGGCACACGGTTGGCGTATTCATCGTAGCGTACTTATGCGTTATTTGTTGAGCAAAACGTGGTGTGGCATTACGAATAATTCGAGCGTTATGTTCTAACGGGCGGTAAATTCGTCCACCTTTTGAACTTTGATAGATATAACGAGATACTTCTACTTCACCATAAGGTGTTTCGTAGATTTTAGGGGTTAAATAAAAACAAAAACTGCTTATTTTCACGCTCCACTTTTTTACGCCAAGTATCGAGCGTTACGCGGCTGAAGATTTCAGACGGTAATTTATGGTCATAAAACGCATACAACCATTCTTCATCTTCCACCAAATCGACGCGCCGCCCTTTGTGTTGAATCATGCCAACTTCTTCGAGCAATTTTTGATTTGTCTGATGATATGAAAAGAATTAAACTGAACGTACATTTTCAATGATATTTTGTACGTTTTATCGAGACATTTATGAAAGTATTAAGTTCAACTCAAGTCAGACAAAATTTTAGTGCGGTGTTATCGGAAATAGAAATAGAGCCTGTAAGCATTTCAAAGCAAGACAAAGCAATTGCTGTTGTGATGTCGCAAAAACGCTATAACGAATTAAAACGTCTTGAAGATATTTTGTATGGAAAAGCTGCTGAATTAGCAATTCAAGAAGGTTTTGCCTCTGACACACAAGCGCAAGATTTAATGAATAGCATTGCGTAATGAGAGATTACAAATTCACGAAGCAAGCCTTTAAAACGCTAACCGAGTTGTCAAAAAATGCGCCGAAAATCGCCAGTCATATCAAAGAGAAATCATCACAAATTTGAGGCTCGATTTAATCGAAGGTGAAAGTTTGACGGGTTACGCTGAATTTAAAAAATTACGCGCTGGAAAATATCGACTGATTTACACGTTGCGTGGTGAAGTTTTATTGATAGCTATCATCGAAAAAAGAGAAACGGTTTATGCCACGTTTAAACATTTGTTCAAAAAATCGTCGGCTTTTGATGATTGAAAGCACAAACAAAAAAGGCTGGTTTTTGCCAGCCTTTTCAAATATCTGTGCAATAATCGCATTTTAAAATCATTTCGTGCAACTTATGGAATTTACGCAATACTTTCAATTCACCCGCTTGCGACCAGATAGAACAGCAATCAAAATCGAGTGGATTGAAATGGTCATCAATCATCCAATCAAAGAACTTATCCAAGAAGATGGGCGTATTCGTCGCTGGGCTTCAATTCCAGAAGCAGAAGGACGCTATTTGCGTGTCGTTTTGCTCGAAGATGGTAAAACTGTTCACAACGCATTTTTTGACAGGTCATTTAAATTATGAAAATCAAATACTTTCAAGACACAGACACACTTTATATTGAATTTCGGGAAGCTGAAATTTTTGAAACCAAAGATTTTGACGAAAACACGTTATTTGATGTCGATGCTTACGGAAATGTTTGCAGTATCACGGTTGAACACGCCAAAGCCAACGCACAAATGCCATCTTTTTCCTATGAAGAAATTGCGGCTTGCGCTTGAATTTCGCACAAACAAAAAAGGCTGGTTTTTGCCAGCCTTTTTTGTGTAAGTTTTACAGTATGCGACAAATTGCTGCGCGACGATTTGTCACATTGTGGTTTTTCGTTATTCTGTCAGAATCGTGTCGCCTTAGCTTTTTAGGCATAACTTAATTATCAAAACAAAATGAGATGATTTATGACAGTTTTCACAGGTGGTTTTGCAAATGATACTTTTACTGGTGGTTCAAGCAATGATTCCATATCAGGCGGTGGTGGGAATGATTCATTAAATGGTGGTGCGGGTAATGACACAATTTACGGCGGCATTGGAAATGACACGCTTCTCGGTGGCACAGGAAATGATTTTTTAAGTGGTGACTTAGGTTCTGATTATCTTTATGGCGGTACTGGAGATGATACTTATTCTATCTACATGGGAAGTGCATTAGACAGATTCAATGAAGTTAACGGTGGCGGTTATGATGTAATTCAAATTCCTAATGCAACATTGAGTAGTGTGCATTCCGAACGAATAAATAATGATTACAGTGTTTGCACACTTGCTGATTGGAATTTTAATGGCATAAATGATTATGGTTTTATAATTCAAAATCAATTTTTAGGCGGGAATTACAAAATTGAGCTGATCGCTTTTTCGGATACTGTACTCTACTTGTAATTGAGCATCATTGAGAGTGATGTTGGAATGCTCAGTGAAATTTCTAACATCATTTTAATCAACAAATTTGGATTTTTTATGTCAAACATATCAACCGATAAAGCAGTTGTGTCTACGAATAAATCAACAAATTCTTATTCATCTGCTCAAAAAATGATTGCTAAAAGCAACTCAGATAGTTCATCGAATTTTGAAAGTATTCTTAATCAGCAAGTCAGTAATTCATCTGCAACAACCGCCACAAATCATCCAAAAATCGCAAGTACAGGTGTTTCTGACAGTGCGCCAAAAGAATATAGAGATAGGGTGTTAGCGGGAATGGAATATGCCATAAATCATGGTCATACGGATAGCATGGAATTAACTGAAAATGGATATATGCCGAAATCCTATTCAGCTGCTGAAATTTCTTCACCTGAAGGCAGAGCAATGATTAAAGGATGGGAAGACTATGCTCAAACGCCAGAAGGGCAGAAATCACATTTAATGTTTGGTAATGCTGCTGTTAAAGCAATTGTGAAAGATAAAGACGGTAATATCGTTGCTAAATTTTATGCAGATAATACGACGGGCGTTGACCCACAAAAGATAACAAATGCGGCGTGGGATGGTGTAGATGGCAGTTTATCTACTAATGAATCGATTAGCCAACTAGAAAAACGATCTGATTTAACAGTTATCCGCTACAGCGATAGTCAAAAAGTAACAGATTTAGACTTACTCAGATATGAAGTTTCGCATGCTAAAGAGCAAATCAAACAAAATCCTGAATTTCAAGATACTTACAATAAAATGGCAAAAGCCATGCACCCAGAAATGACACAAAATGTTGAAGATGTTTTAGTATTTCAAGAAAGTATTTTAGCGGCTTAATGAATCCACTATAGCTAGCGCGCTATAAAAAGATAAATGCGGTATATCATCTTGAATGCGGCTATTTTCAAGTGTTCTAGCAAATTTTTCATATCACGTTATATCGCGTTAGCTATAACAAAAAGCCCCGACTTGCATTCATTGCAAAGCGGGGCTTTTTCATTTAAACCGAATCCCAAGCCTTCTCCAACCGTTGCGCCGACACAGGAATCGCCGTTTTCAACTGTTGAGCGAACAACGAAACCGCAAATTCTTCCAACATCCAACGAAATGCCTCCGTTTCAGGCGTGATGATTTCTTTTTTCAGCCGCTGCGAAACCGAATTCCAATAACGAATCTGAAAACGCGCAAGTTCATTGGCTTTTTGCGACGTGTTATAGCTAGCGCACTATAAAAAGACGACCAATAATGGAGTGAGAAAAAAGTTCATCAATAGAACATCTCATTTTGTTACGAATGGATTTTAGTTGCGCCCAAGTGTGTTCAATCGGGTTAAAATCAGGCGAGTAAGGCGGTAGAAACTCTACAATACAACCTGCGTGTTGAATATGTTGAATAATGTCCTCACGTTTATGAAACGAAGCATTGTCCATAACAATGACGCTGCCTACAGGTACTTTTGGCAATAAATCTTGTGTCACCCAAGCATAGAAAACATCAGAATTGACGTTGAAAGAAAACAAAGAAACAGTCAGTAATAATCCATTGAGTAATGCGCCAATAGCATTTGTTCGTCCCTTCGCTCCCCAGTTAAATGTTCCAAAACAGCGTTCACCGATTTTTGCGTAACCATGCGAACGGGTACTTTCATGGGAAAATCCACTTTCATCAATATAAACAACGGATTTCCCTTCCAATTTGTATGTTTCCATTTTATTCTCGAATTCGATTCGCAACTGTTCGTTAGCTTTAGGATGTTTTAGAGCTTTTTTTTACGACTGATTCCAAGGCGTTTCAAGGCATAACGCATTCCTGAATTGCTCACAGAAAAATGCTCTGCTCGTTCATAAATAAAACTATCGGGATTCAGTTCAACATCTTTTTTTAACGCATCCATATCGATTTTTTGTGCGGGTCTATTACGTTTAAATATGGGGTCTGGATTAGTTTTCCAACGTGAAACACTTACTTTCCCAACTGCAAAACGTTTTGCAGCTTCTTCTATTGTCAGTCCTTCTTTTTCCATGACTGAAAGAAGTTTTTTTCTAAATTGAGCTGGGTATGCCATAGAGAATCCAAATATTGTTGAAACGGCTGTATTATCCTTCAAATTATGATGTGTTAGCTATAAACGCCCTAACTTATGCGTATGTGAATAAGCTCCGTATTTTGTTTTAGTTTCAAGTAAATGCTTAAACAAAAGCTCAAACAATTGTTGAAAATGAAAACAGTGCATTGAGCAATCTTTAAAATTTAATTTTTCGATGACATCAATAGCCGCTGCGTGTTGCCACGCTTTACCGCCTAAGTTTTCGACATTTTCAAATTGTTTTAGTTTTTCTGCGTACATGATTAACTCCACTGTGAAATTCAAAACTAAATTCTAGCACAAACAAAAAAGGCTGGTTTTCGCCAGCCTTTTTTGAATTTTACGAAATGTAAGCCAAATCAAATTTACTCGCAGTTGCAAGCAAACGCTTGTCTCGTGTCCATAATTTTGCATTCACGGCTAATTGTGTTGACGCTAATAAATGTGCATCAATAAAACCAATTCCCAAACCAAATAAAGCGTGATTTTCAATAAATACATTCATTTCATCGTTGAAAGCAATGGGAGCTTGCGGCAAATTATCTAACGCTTTCAAAATTATAGACCGTTTGCTCAAATTTCCTAATGCCAATTCACCATGCACAAACGGATGACCCAGCACACGATTTGATTCCAGTAATTGAATTAACTCAGGTTCACCACTTCGTAAATGGTCAATCCAAACCGAAGTATCCACTAGCACCATCATAATTATGCAACCGATTGACGACGCGAAATTTCGGTTAATTGCGGTTCGCTGCCGCCTAAGCTCGCTAAACGTTTTGCACTTTCTCGCTCAATCAATGCTTTCAAGGCTTCGCGTAACAAACTGGTTCTGTCACGCACATTCGATAAAAGTCCTGCCTCTTCTAATAAATCATCATCTAATACAACAGTCGTTCTCATTTTTGTTCCTTTGAAACTCTAAAATAGTCATCAAATGATGCGTTATTTAGCACTTTAAATCAATAAGCACAAACAAAAAAGGCTGGTTTTGCCAGCCTTTTTTATGCGTGACAAAAATGAAATCTCAATCTGCTACAATCACGCATTGAAATTTACGAGATTTACAAAATGAAAAAAGCTGGAATTGGACTTGTCGCACTTGGTTTTTACTGCGTTCTGTTTGCTTTTAATATGGATGTTGTCGTTGGCACAACTTACAACATTGGCTTGATGAACGAACGGCAAAATGTTATTTATCTTTCTGGCATCGTATTTTTAGCAGGAATTATACTTTTCGGTTTTGGTTTTTCTGCAAAAGAAGAATCGAAAAATTTTAAAGTCTTTGCGATTTCCTGTTTCTTATCACCTGTTTTATTGCTTGTTGGAATTAAAACAGTTTTTTCTGTACAGGAATCTATAAAACGGGAGAACATCAGAAAACAAAATGCTATTGATAATGAAAAATACAAAAAAAGAAATGGCAATCTATAAACAAAATCAAGCTGCGGAGTTACTTAGAAAAGAAGAAGCCGAAAAACAAGTTCTTGCTAGAAAATTAGAAAATAATGCCAAAGAATTTACTGATAATAAAAACGGAACAGTTACACATAAAAAAACAGGTTTAACTTGGCAACGTTGCTCAATTGGGCAAAATTGGACTGGAGCAACGTGTGAAGGTGATGCTAAAAGTTTTACCTGGGATGAAGCCATTCAATTAACTAGCAATTTTGCTGGCAAAACTGATTGGAGAGTGCCAACAAAAGATGAATTGATGAAATTAGTTTATTGCTCAGATGATCAATACAATTATTCCATCGATGGTAAATGTATAAACTCAAATTCAGTTACTCGCCCAACTATTAACACAATACTTTTTTTGAACACTCCATCAAGTTCATTTTGGTCGTCTTCACCACATCCTGGAAAAACTAATCTTGATAGTTATCTTGCGTGGGTAATCCATTTTAATGAAGGTATCTACAGTGCTGGCTTTAGAGACAACAGCTATAACTTTCGGCTTGTTAGATTTGAGTAACTATTACAATTTAATGAGATGCTACGTCTATCCGTTCTTTGATAAATTCAGCCACTTCATTAGGTGTGAAATTCATTCCATCAATGTAACCATCTATTTTAAATACACCTTGTACTTCACCATCACCAATTTTTATAAACATAATTTTTTCGTGTTGTTTTTCCATAATGATTTCTTTTATTGCCCTAAATTCAATGCCGCACCATTCTTTTTTTTCGTAATCGCCGCATAAAAAGACAACTACTAATTTAGAGCGATTTCGATATATGTCTTGCAGAAGATTGTCTAAAGATGGACGAGCCAATTGCGCTACATAATTACTGTCGTAAAAGTATGAATGTATGCCAATCATGTTGCTTAGATGGTCTGCAACATCTTTTACATATTCCCTGTTTTCTCCTGCAAAAGACAATGCCACATCAAAATGATGCTTTGTAATGTCAATTATGCCAGTTTTATTATCAGCCCATTGCGGCAAATAGATACCTTTTAGAGATAATTCTTTCGATAAATCTACGCCCTTTATTGCCCAATGAGTTCTATTCATTTCCCATTGATAGATGTCTAACTCAAATAGCATTGAGGTTATATCCGTGTACTTCAAAAAATTTTCCAGTTCCAGTATTTCGTATTGAATTTTTACTTGTCCCTTTTTTTCTTTGATGTCGTGAATTTTTCCAAATTTTGGATCTTTTTTACAACCATTTTCATAAGCAAAGATGCAGGGAAAGTTTTTAATTGCTTCTATCTGCGGTTTTGTGAATTGCCCGTATTTTTCAATTACAGCATCATCCGTATATTCTCGAATACAACGACTCATCTCGTCGAAAAGATATGAGTTTTTATTCCAAGCATCTTCATCGGAAGATACTAAAAGGTTATACATAAATTGTCCTTTAATTTGTTTATATGTTTAAAAATCCCAAGCCTTCTCCAACCGCTGCGCCGACACAGGAATCGCCGATTGTGTATACTCAAAAATCTTGGTGGGTGAAATATCTTCGCCTTCTGACCAATAAATCCCACCCAACTGGTCAATCCCAACATGACGAAAATACCGAAAATTTTTAAGCCGCCAAAAAGCCTCGCGGGTTGCAATTAACGGCGTTAAATCCAATTTAATTTCCTTCCCTTCAAACGTGACGTAAATAAAATAAGGCGGCTCGGCTCTGATTTGGGTGATTTTAGTTGCTGAGTTCATCCCATTTTTCCATCAATTCAGTTTGATTGGCGAGAATAAAATCTTTAATTTTTTTGGCTTGTTGTGGTGGAACTTGACCCGATAATAATTCACCTGATTGAATCGCAAACGAGCCGGCATAATCACCATAAATTCCATGACAATGCGGCACGCCGTGATCGTCCAAATACATATAAATTGATATTCCAAAAAAGTAAGCGACGCGAGGCATAAATAGATCTCCAAAATTTTTAATATGTGCAACTTAACAAAAAATCAAACCGAATCCCAAGCCTTCTCCAACCGCTGCGCCGACACAGGAATCGCCGTTTTCAACTGTTGCGCGAACAACGAAACCGAAAATTCTTCCAACATCCAACGAAACGCTTCCGTTTCAGGCGTGACGCAACTTTTTTTGCTCCGCTGCGAAACCGAATTCCAATAACGAATCTGAAAACGCGCGAGTTCATTGGCTTTTTGCGACGTGTTATCGCGTTTGTCTAAACGGTATTGCATGGCTTTCAAATAACGCGGTGTGTGTTTGAATTGAGCAAACGGAATCCTGCGAATAAACCCTGCGTAAATCAAATAATTCAGTTGTTCATCAAGGCTTTTTGTCAATTGGTCAGCCGCATTCAAGCGTTGCAAACTGGTTTTGAGTTCGCCATAACTTTTCATAATTTCTAACGCTAAGTTCGCACAAACAGTCGCTTGCGTGACTAACAAACTTTTGTTTTCTTTCAAACTTTGTTCAAACGCGGCTTGTGTGCGAATGGTTTTACCTTCCACAAAAACGCTGTTCAAAATCAACATCAATAAATCATTTTTATACTCTGCAACGTACTGAGATTTCAAAATTGGATGCACGGGCAAACGGTTATAAGCGAGTTCTAACGCGGCATTTTTCGGGATATTTTTCAGCGCGTAAGTACATTCTTTGCGCTGTTGTAATTGAAACAACCGAATCAAACCCGCTTGATGTTGCAATTCGGCTTTGCGTTGCGTGTCAAAAATTTTCACGCCGACCGTTTCGCCTTCATCAACCAACGCG
>Ga0247839_1008919_pt1 | contig 10294 bp, 12 predicted proteins | sample LaCruzMarch2015__6_FD_192405 | JGI IMG/M metagenome (GOLD analysis project Ga0247839, IMG submission 192405) | Freshwater microbial communities from meromictic Lake La Cruz, Castile-La Mancha, Spain - LaCruzMarch2015_16m | ecosystem: Environmental > Aquatic > Freshwater > Lake | place: Spain...
TTTGTCATAAGCCACTAATACCGCACAACCTTTGTAATCAATGCCGTATTCTGTGTTGTCATAGCCGATACGTTTAATCGCATCACGCGCAACTTTAATGTAGTCAACATTTGCGGTGGTGGTAATTTCACCCGCCAGCACAATCAAGCCAGTATTGGCTAAAGTTTCAGCAGCTACGCGGGCGGTGGGGTCTTGCGTTAAAATAGCATCTAAAATACTGTCGGATACTTGATCTGCTAGTTTGTCAGGGTGACCTTCAGAAACGGATTCTGAAGTAAAAAGATAATCGTTCATTTGTGCGCCTTGGGGATAAATTTCAAGCTCAAAAGCTTGAAAAAATTATTAAAAATGAAATGATTTTTGATCACTAAAGGCTAAAGGATAAAAATCAGGTCAACATCGAGCCGCTTATTCTACCTAACTTTTCAACTTACCTTATAAAAAGTTGCAATAATGTGCTATCAATTGGCGCGAACCATTATAATTAATAGATGAATTTACACTTTACTAAAATGCAGGGCGCGGGCAATGACTTTATGGTGATTGATGGTGTCAGCCAATCTTTTACGCTCACAACGCCGCAAATTCAAGCGCTGGCACACCGTCAATTTGGCGTAGGGTTTGATCAGCTTTTATTGGTTGAAACTTCTAATATTGCTGATTTTAAATATCGCATTTTTAATGCTGATGGTAGTGAAGTGGCGCAATGTGGCAACGGTGCGCGCTGTTTTGCACGTTTTGTATTTGAACAAGGCTTAACTGATAAACATGAAATTAGCGTTGAAACTGCCAGTGGCATTATCACCCCAAAATTAGAAAAAAACGGATTGGTGACAGTTAATATGGGCGCACCAAAATTTGCGCCTAGCGAAATCCCATTTATCGCCGATGCAACTTCACCCAGCTATACACTTGAAGTTGGCAATCAGCACTTAAGCATTGCCGCTGTTTCTATGGGCAATCCCCATGCGGTGCAAATTGTAGAAGAGATAGAATCTGCACCCGTTACAACGCTTGGCAGCCAAATTGAAATACATCCACGCTTTCCTGAACGCGTGAATGCAGGGTTTATGCAAATTATAGATGCACACCATATTAAGCTTAGAGTATTTGAGCGTGGCAGTGGGGAAACACTCGCTTGCGGTACAGGCGCATGTGCGGCAGTCGTGGCTGGCATTCAATTAGGCAAATTGCAATCTCCCGTCACAGTATCTGCGCGTGGCGGTGAATTGCAAATTGCATGGCAAGGTGGCGAAGCTCCCGTGATGATGACAGGGGCTGCGGTCACCGTATTTGCTGGCACTGTAACGCTGCCATAAAAAATTAGAAATAATCAAAGGACTAACATGCAAGAAGGTCAGACTCAAAATACAACTATTTCAGATGACGAAGTCGCGCAGTATTTGCATCGTTATCCCCATTTCTTTGAGCAGCACGCAAGCCTACTCGCCGAAATGTTTTTACCAAGCCCACATGGCCGTGGTGCCATATCGCTAGCCGAACGGCAGCAACTAGCCCAACGCGATAAAATTCGCGTACTTGAGGTGAAGCTGGCAAGTTTAATTGCATTTGCCAAAGAAAATGATGTCACTAGCGAGAAAGTGCATCGCCTTAGTCTCAATCTTTTAAAAAATACAGGTTTTGAAAACCTGCAAACCTTAATTGCACAAAGCTTGCAGCAAGATTTTGCTGTCACGCAATCTGCAATGCGTATTTGGACAAATCCTATTGATAATACTTTGCTAAAAAATGTCGCTTTTACGCCAGTAAATAGTACTTTTAGCGACTGGGTCATTGCATTAGCCGCACCTTATTGTGGCGCAAAGCCTGAGCTTGCCGATGACTTGCTGAGTGACAGTTTGCAATCTTTTGCTTTTATTCCGCTTTATAAAGAGGCTGATAACAAGCATGCTTTTGGTGTACTGTTACTGGGTGCAGAAGACCCGCAACGCTTCAAAGAAAATATGGGTTTGATGTATCTTGAGCGCATTGGCGATTTGGTTAGTGCTTCGTTAGCGGCTTATATTTAAGGCGTTATTTAGAGATGTCTTGAAGTGGCACTTGAAACAAAGACACCTAATGACCTCGTGAATCATCTTAACGATTACCTAGAACATTTAACTTTTGAGCGTGGCTTAAGTGCACTCACGCTTAAAAACTACGCTAGAGATATTCAGTTATTAGCCTCTTTGGCAGAAAATACCACTTTAGATTTACTCAAAAACACGCAAATCAGACGCTTTATTGCCACGCTGCATAGCCGTGGACTGAGCAGCAAAACTATCGCGCGCGCGCTTTCTGCTTGGCGTGGTTTTTATGATTATTTGATTCAGCATAAAGGATACATGCACAACCCTATTACAGGGTTGCGCGCACCAAAAGCGGCTAAAACTTTACCGCAAGCGCTTTCTACCGATCAAGCGGTTAAGTTTGTAGATATTAAAGGCGACAGCTTACTTGAGCAACGTGACCATGCCATTTTAGAGTTATTTTACTCGTCAGGTTTACGCTTGGCGGAATTGGTCAATTTAGATATTGATAAACTAGATTTTTCTGAAGGCACGGTAATCGTCACGGGTAAAGGCAATAAAACCCGTATTGTGCCTATGGGTAGCCACGCCATGAGCGCGATTCAAACTTGGGTGCAAAGCCGCGCACGCATTAGCATTGCCGATACAAATCCCAATGCTTTATTTATCACCCAACAAGGCCGAAGAATGACGCCACGTGCAGTGCAATATCGGGTAAAAGAATGGTCTATTAAGCAAGGCATTAACACCAGCATGCACCCACATCTACTGCGCCACAGCTTTGCAACACATGTGTTGCAATCAAGCCAAGATTTACGCGCAGTGCAAGAAATGTTAGGTCACGCTAACATCAGCACGACCCAAGTCTATACACATCTTGATTTTCAGCATTTAGCTAAAATCTATGACGAAGCGCACCCGCGTGCTAAAAAGAAATAAGCCTAGAAAAAAGTAACAATACCCTACTAATTTACCCCGTTATTATGGCAAAATAGACATTCAAAAAATTTGACTCACAAAGGACGCATCATGGAACACACTTTACCTGCTCTACCTTACGCAAAAAATGCTTTAGTACCCTATATTTCAGAAGAAACTTTTGAATACCACTATGGCAAACATCATCAAACTTACGTTACAAACTTGAATAACCTGATCAAAGGTACAGAGTTTGAAAATGCTGACTTAGAAACCATCATTAAAAAATCTGCTGCTGGCATTTACAATAACTCGGCACAAATTTGGAATCATACATTTTTTTGGAATAGCATGAAGCCAAACGGCGGCGGCGTACCAACTGGCGCGTTAGCTGATGCTATTAACGCAAAATGGGGTTCTTTTGATGTCTTTAAAGCGGCATTTCAAGCTTCTGCTGTTGGCAACTTCGGTTCAGGTTGGACATGGCTAGTAAAAAAAGCCGATGGCTCAGTTGATATTGTCAACATGGGCGCAGCTGGCACACCACTAACGACTAGCGATAAAGCACTATTGACCATTGATGTTTGGGAGCACGCTTATTACATTGACTACCGCAATGCGCGTGCAAAATTTGTTGAAGTATTTTTGGCCTCATTAGCCAATTGGGATTTTGCGACGGCTAATTTTGCTTAAATCTTAAACTTTGTAATTCTAAAAGCCCCGAAAATTTCGGGGCTTTTTCATTTCAATTGATTAAGAATAAATTCCCACTCTTTAGGGTCAACGGGCGTAATAGATAAGCGATTGCCGCGCTGCAATATACGCATATTGTTTAACTCAGGCATTTCACGCAGCTCTTTTAAACTAAGCAAACGCGTTTTACGCACTAATTTCACATCTACATTTAGCCAGCGCGGATTTTCAGGCGTGGCTTTTTCATCATAGTATCGATGTCCTTTAATGAATTGTAAACGGTCTGGATACGCCAGTTTACTGACTTCTGCAATGCCTGCAATACCAGGTACATTGCAATTTGAATGGTAGAAAAATACGCCATCGCCCACCTTCATTTGATCACGCATAAAGTTGCGGGCCTGGTAATTACGTACGCCGTACCAATCTACCGTTTGGTTGGGAAAGCCTGCTAAATCATCAATGGAGACATCGGTAGGCTCCGATTTCATTAACCAGTAACGCATAATTGCCCTGAAAATTTAATGATGAGATTGAATAAGGGGAAGTTCTCTACGGAGTGGCTAGACCAGCATCCTGAACCAAAAAGGCTCAAGTGGTAAAGGCCTAAAGCACATTAGGCACACCAGCAAGTGGCGCACGCACAACACTCGAATGACCAAAACCGATGCTATAAACTAGTTCAAGGAATTATTAGCCTAGCCCGCACCGCAGAGAACAAACTTTGAAACTTTGTGTAAAAACTGACCGCTTAATGACTGGAAATTTTAAGTGCCGTTAAAATAATTCTTTAGGGCTGCAAGCCTGATCAATCTGATCTTGCATAAGCGTAATTCTACGTTTAATGTCGCCTACCTCTACATTACCGCTTTTGCTGTTGAGTAACTCATGCGATAAATTAAGCGCCGCCATAATAGCAATACGCTCTACGCCAACTATTTTGCCGCTATCGCGAATATCACGCATTTTTTTATCTAAAAAATTAACCGCGTTAATTAAGCCAGGGCGCTCCTCATCAGCACAAGCTATTGTAAACTCGCGCCCCATAATGTTGACATCTACCCCTTTATTTACGCTCATAATTTTACTTTAAGTATATGCAAGGTTGCATTAAGGCAGACGCTCAATAAGGGCTTCAACCCGCGCACAGGCCTCGGCCATATTGGCTTTTAATAAAGCAACTTCACTTTGTGTGGTAGATAAGTCTATATGAAGCTGTGCGTTTTTAGTACGCAAACCAGCACACAAAGCAATTAAGTGAGATAGCTTTTCTTCTAAGGCTTTTAAGTCTGCATCCATGCTTGCACTATAATTTAAAAAACTTATTATAGTCAATATCTAACGCGTAATTTTCAAAGTATTACAATATGTTTTAAAAGACGCGCTAAAGTTAGCTAAAAAAATACAGCTAAAAAATACTTTTTGGTCAGTTAAAAATAAACGCTATAATTCGCAATTGTTGTTAGGTGCCAAGTTTGTTTTCTACAAATAAGGTGAAACTGGGAAATAGGTGCGTTTTTGTTTTAACCAACATGAGCAATCCCTATGCTGCCCCCGCAACGGTAAGTGTGCTTTTGATTTATTCAAATAGTTTTGCAATATGCCACTGAGTTAAACCTTAGAAAAAGGTGAGATTTGGGAAGGCGCAAAATTAGTAGGTTAAAAATTGATGACTTGAAATTCATGTCGAGATTTAACCTAACGCCCACAAGCCCGGAGACCGGCCTAAAAACATCGCCTTATATTGAGGCGCGCTAGGAAATGCCGCGGGGTGACGGTAAATAAAGGCTGCGTTTTTGGGTTGCTTAGGTCGTCCGCGCTTTCTTTTTTATTTTTATTCATTACGTATTTCCTAGTTTTAAAAATTCACATGCGGGGTCGCATGTCATTAGGGAAATATAATGAGAAAATCCATCATTAAACCAATATCCGCCAGTTTAATCAGCTTGGTATTTGCCTCACCAGTTTTTGCTGTAGAAAATATCCATTTAGATGACATTATCGTTAAAGCCAATCGCTTTGAGCATAAAGATACTGAAACTACTTACGCGTCAGAAATTCATACCGCGAAACAGATAGAAGAATCTGGTACTGCAACATTATATGATTTCTTAGTACAACAAACTTCTTTAAACGTATCACCAAACATTGGTAATAAAGCGACACCTGCTATCAATCTACGTGGTTTTGGCACAGAAAATGGCTTTCAAAATGTTGCTATTACGGTAGATGGTCAGCGACTTAATAATATTGATTTATCTCCGCAATTGTTAGCAGGTATTTCTATTGGCAATATAGAGCGCATCGAGATTAGCAAAGGTAGCGGTTCTGTTATTTATGGTGATGGTGCAACTGCGGGCGCAATTCAAATTTACACAAAAAATAAAACTGGCGTTACTGTCAGTACCTCTTTAGGCAATTTTGGCCAGCAAAATCACTACGTCGCCGCAGGTATCTCACAACAATATTTTGATTTATTGGCTAATCTTGCACACGATAGCTACGATGGATTTAGTAATAAAGATATCTCTGGTCACAAAGATGAATCTACTGGAAATACGCAAAACGTAAAATTAAAAATTAAGCCCACTGATGCGTTACGTTTTTTTGTTGAGGGTACAACTTCACAAAATGATATTCGCTATGTAAATACATTAAGTAAAATTCAATTTAATAGCGACCCTAGACAAAGTGGCTTGTCAGCCTATACGCACCAAAGTTTTGATAGCGACCAATGGCGAGTGGGGGCTGAATATGATTTTAATAAAAACGTTCAAATCAGCGTATTTCATTATCAAGATGACAAGTTGTCAGAGTTTATATCGAGCACACCTTCTACCGCTAACTCACTCTATAAAAGCGATGATATTAGCATTCGCTTTCAGAATGAATCATTTAGTTTATTGGCTGGGTATCAAAATTTTGATGGGGAAAGAAAATCTTTTAGCAATTTCGGCTCTGGGCCAAGTGTGGATAAAACTACCAAAAAGAATGAAGCTTTCTTTTTGCAAGGTGAGTACTTGCTAAGTAATTTAACCTTATCTGCTGGCTATAGAGACGAAAAAGTAAAGTATCAATTTAACCCTCTAATCAATCCATTTGGTCTACCCTCAGCAGCGGCAGAAGAAAATAATATTGATGCTTGGGATATTGGCGCTAATTATCGTTTAAATAACGAAGTGAGTATGTTCGCAAACTATAATGTTGCGTTTCAAGCACCTGACATCGACAGGTTATTTAACTTTGGTGGCGGATTTAATGGCTTTCTCAGCCCAGCTCAAGCTAAAACACTCAATGCAGGCATAAATTATACAACGACTAACAATCGCTTGAAAATTTCTGCATTCCATACAGATGTAAATAATGAAATCTACTTGGTACCTATAATTTTCAAAAATACTAATTTGGATGATTCTCACAAATATGGCTTAGAGGTTCAAAATTATTTTCAATTTAATGATCAATTAGCAACTTCGTTAATTTATAACTACACACGTGCCAAGATTGATCATGAAAATGATGGGGCTGGCGCATTTAATGGCAAAGACTTGCCAGGCGTACCTAAACACACAGTAGTTGCTAACATTAACTACAAATTTTTAGCCCATGCAATGCTAAATCTAAATCACTCTTGGCGCTCTCAGGCGTATGCTTTTAATGACTTTGAAAACAATTTTAAACAAAGACAAGAGAGTTATCAATCCACTAATCTTGCCCTAAGTTATCAATATAAAAATGTTCTAGTGTTTGCATCAATTAATAACTTGTTTGAACATGAAAATTCCATTCAAGTAGCGGACGATGCAATTTACCCAGTTGATTTTGTACGTACATGGCGCGTAGGAATGAAGGCGGATTTTTAAAAAAATGTTATGATGACAACCAATGGAATTGGAGAAGATTATGAATACAGCACAAACTAAAAACATTGTCATTGCAGCAGCGATAGCATTTCTTATGCTGCTCACTCGCGGCAGTCACGTGCTGACCAGTGTATCGCTACCTGACGCGAGTTTGGCGTTACTGTTAATCGGCGGCTTGTATTTAAGAAAAGCGGCTTGGTTTGGTTTGTTTGTGGCATTGGCTACGGCGATTGACTTCGGCGCAGCTGCCATTGATAGCCTGCAAAGTTTTTGCTTAACTGATGGTTATTGGGGAATGTTACCAACGTACGCGGTAATGTGGATTGCTGGTGTTTGGCTAAGTAAACAAACGAACAGCTTAGATACACTTAAATTTACACTGGCGGGCTTGTTGTCCACTTTCTTGGCATTTGTCATTTCTACACAAACTTATTATTTGTTTTCAGGTCGCTTTCCTAATAACGGTTTAATTGAAACCATGCAATATGGTTGGAATTACTTACCTAGCTACATGGGCTATACCATGATGTATTTAGTAGTATTTTGGGTATTAGCAAAGGCTTTACCTAAGTTTGATTTTGCTAAAAACATCTCAAAAACTGCCTAATTTTTTATTATTGAACATTAATCGCGTTAGTTAAAAAAACTAGCGCGGTTTTTTATTATGAATTTCAATCATGACCGATGACAAAAACGCTCGTCACACCGCACGTATGCAACACAAAAAAGCGGTCATTGACGCATCTATTGAACACGCAAATAAAGAAAAAGGGTTGTTGTTAGTACTCACTGGCAACGGCAAAGGCAAAAGTTCATCAGCATTTGGCATGGTGGCGCGCGCGCTTGGTTATGGGATGAAAGTAGGTGTTGCCCAATTTATAAAAGGCCGTAGCGATACTGGTGAAGAGGCGTTTTTTTCAAAGCAACAAAACGTGGAGTGGCATGTGTTAGGTGAAGGTTTCACATGGGATACGCAAGATCGCGAACGCGACATTCGCACTGCTGAGGCAGGCTGGGCAATTACCCAACAAATGTTAAATAATCCTAAAATTGATTTAATTATTTTAGATGAACTCACCTACACCCTAAAATACGGCTATCTTGATACCACACAAGTACTAGCCGACATTGCCGCACGTCCCCCTATGCAACACGTAGTCGTTACAGGGCGTGGCGCACCGCAAGCTTTAATTGACTTGGCAGATACTGTAAGTGAAATTGCCGATGTGAAACATGCGTATCGCGCGGGCATTAAGGCGCAAGCAGGCATTGACTTATAGAAAGTTTCTTGCAATATGTCGACTCATTTAATTTTAGGTGGCACACGCTCAGGAAAAAGTACTTATGCAGAAAAATTAGCGAAAGAGAGCGGTCTAAATGTCACATACATTGCCACGGCTCAAGTTTATGACGCTGAATTTGGCGCAAGAATACAACACCACAAAGACCGCCGCTCTGCTGATTGGACATTGGTAGAAGAGCCGCATTATTTAGCTCAAACACTCAAGGCTTTGGCAGCCGCTGAGCAATGTCTTATTGTAGATTGCCTAACGCTTTGGCTAGCGCAATGGATATGCGTTGACTGTAAGCCACCTAAAGAATCAAGCTGGCAAGCTGAACGTGAAGCCTTGCTGACTAGCTTGCCCCTCTTGCAAGGTGCCATTATTTTGGTCAGCAACGAAGTAGGTATGGGCATAGTGCCACTAGGTGAAATTAACCGTCAATTTCAAGATGCGCAAGGCAGACTGAACCAAGCCGTTGCAAGGGTATGTGATCAAGTCACCTTTGTGGCGGCAGGTTTGCCTTTGGTGCTTAAATAAGAGCTGATAGAAATCCAAATCAGGCATTTCACACCAAGCGAAGCATTCGGTCTAACGATTCAGATTGCCGCCAGAAAGTGCATGGGACGGTTAAAAGCCGCACTTAACCGTTTCAAAGATTCATAAAAAGTACTTTCGGAATATCGCCTTTGAACTCTAACTGCGTGATGCTTGCATGGTCTATGCTAATTCTAAACAACCGCTTTAATGGCATTTGCAATACCTCAGCAATCAGCGCACGTATCAAGCCGCCGTGTGTTATTACTAGAACATGCGTATATGAGTGACCACTTACATCTTCCACAAAGCTTTTAGCGCGAGCATGTAGTTGTGAAAAAGTTTCGCCATTGGGCGGTGCTAAATTAGCATAGTCGCTTGCCCAGTTATCAAAGGTGTCACGCGGAATGGCATCCCACGGTCTCATTTCCCAATCACCAAAATGCAGCTCTTTTAAACGTGCATCGAGCTGAATATCTTGACAGTTAAGGTCAAAATCCTCATCTCCGCATAAAGCCCGCGCAAGCTGATGGCAACGCTGTAAGGGGCTGGTATAAATGGCATCAAATGTATCACCTACTAACTTGTGCTGTAACTGAAGCAGCTCAGCATCAAAATTAGAGGAAACTGCAATATCGCTCTGCCCATAACAGATATGAGGTGCAATAGCTAATGAGGTATGGCGGACTAAAGTTATTTTCATACCGATTTTTATGCCTTAGCAAACAACGTTGCGCTCGCCAGCAAGCCAATATAGAATGCTACTTCTGTCAGTTGTTGCATTGCGCCTAAGCAATCACCCGTATAACCACCAATGCGCGCTTTAATTTTTGCACTAAACCATAGCCAAACAATGATAACAGGCGTTAATGCGACTAGATGTTTCATCTCTAAAAACATCATTGGCAATAAACCGAAAAAAGTGGCTATAGTCAGTTCTGATCTATTCAGCCGTGTTGCAAGTGGCTTAGAT
>Ga0247839_1008926_pt1 | contig 10287 bp, 7 predicted proteins | sample LaCruzMarch2015__6_FD_192405 | JGI IMG/M metagenome (GOLD analysis project Ga0247839, IMG submission 192405) | Freshwater microbial communities from meromictic Lake La Cruz, Castile-La Mancha, Spain - LaCruzMarch2015_16m | ecosystem: Environmental > Aquatic > Freshwater > Lake | place: Spain...
TAATTGTCCTGTTGCGTTCAAAGTATGGCTCGTTATTGGTAAAAAACAGTTCGTTGCTAAAGTTAACCTGGTGTGGTTTTAAGTCGTTTTTGCTTTTCCCAAAATTATAAACCAATGCAAATCTATATCTAAACCTATTTCTGAATCCATTTGATGTGAACCTAAACTCGGCTCTGTATCTATGCTCTACTTTAATTTTACCTAGGTTATTTACAAAAACCAATTGTGGCCAAAGTCTAAATTCATCATTATTTTTAGGAGTTACGAAATTACCACCTTCTCTATAAGTGTCATAATCACCTGCACCTAGTGCAAAGTTTAATTGCTTGTTAAATTGATAAATAAATCCAGCTTTATATTCATAGTAATGAAAATTTTTGTAAAATTTTAAAGAACGAAGTTGGGCTTCACCAAACAAGCTCCATTTATCATTTAATTGATATTTTATATTCACAATATTCCAAGAACCCAAATCTTGAGCGCTCAATGAGAGAGGAATGCCAAACAATAAAATGAAGAAGAAATTTAAAATTCCCATTATTAAATTTAAAAATAATTATCAATTGTTAATTATTTCAAATTGTATTTCTTCATAATTTCAGTTCGCTCATCAAATGCAGAAGAGGGGAATACTAAACCAAATTTTTCATTCAATTTCTCAATTTCCATGTTTTTCTTTTCAGTTCCATCAATATAGCCATTTTCAACTGTTAATTCATGAAAAATTCTTTCTAAGTATTCTTCAAAAGGTTGATTAAAATACATATCAAAAAAGCGAAGTGGTTTATCTGAAGCATTCCAGAAAGTGTGTTTCAACATTCTTGGTCTTAAATGCCAGCCGCCAGCTTCTACATGAACAACATCATCTCCAATCAGTATTGAAGCTGTTCCTTCAACCACATACATTAATTCATCTAACTCCTTATGATAATGTGGAGGTGGGCCCATTAACTTTGGTGCAACTGCACATTCTACGTTAGAATATAATCCATTGGTCATAGCAGAGCGCACCCAGGTTTTTATTTGCATTACACCTTTATTATCTAAGGGAGCAGATGCAGGCAGTAAAACCGGATTAAGAGGAGAGATTAAATTTTCCAATTCCATGTTATTCCTGGATAAAGCTACATTCCCTGTACCTCCAAATGCTGCCAAAATTCCAGCATTCAAAATAAAATTTCTTCTTTCCATAATTCCTAGTTTTAAGTTTGACTAAAGTATTACTTATAATTTAAACAAAACACGTTTTTGCGAAATTAGAAATTCGCTCCTACTATTTTGGGTAGTAACGTTTGTTATAGTTTTTTAATAGAAAAATGTATATACTTTTACAACATCAAAACAATTAAATCTATGCGCACTCTTCTACTATCTATTCTTTTAACCCTTCGGTTTTTCATCCTTTGGGCCGATGAAGTTACTCCTAATGCAGCAAAAAATTTAGCTGCCAATTTCTACAGAATTCAAAACGGTTCTGCTCCTCAACAGTTAACACTTTTGCAAACAGAAACTTACAATGAAACTCCTGTATATTACATTTTTCAAATTAATAATGCGGATGGTTTCGTAATCGTTTCTGCAGATGATCAAGCTTATCCAATTTTAGGATATGCTTTAAATGGAGTATTTGTTACTGATAATATGGCACCGCAAGTAGCTGGCTGGTTAGAGAAGTACAAAAATGAAATTACATATATTATTAATCACGATTCTCCAACTACACCAGAAATTACAGATGCTTGGTCAAAATTCAGAAGCGAAGAAACTCCTGCAAATGTCACTCGCTCTTCGGTGGGCCCTCTCGTTGTCTTAGGTTGGGATCAGGCTCCTTTTTACAATGCCAATTGTCCGTTTAATACGCAGTACAATGCAAGAACTGTTACTGGTTGTGTGGCAACAGCAATGTCTATGATTATGAAATATTGGAATTATCCTGCACAAGGAAGCGGTTTTCATTCTTACAGCACACAAAACTACGGTACACTTTCTGCAAATTTTGGAAATACAACTTATAACTGGTCGGCAATGCCAAACTCAGTTACATCCAGTAACCCAGCTGTTGCAGAATTAATGGAGCATTGCGGAGTTGCAGTTGAAATGAGTTATGGTGTGGCACAAACAGGGGGAAGTGCAGCATACGTTGTAAATGCAGCTTCACCTATTTTACATTGTTCTGAATATGCATATAAGACTTATTTTGGTTACGACCCAGCAAGTGTGAGCGGAGTTTTACGTTCAGCTTATACAGACCAACAGTGGATAAACTTATTAAAAGCCGAATTAGATGCAAGCAGACCTATGCAATATGCTGGACTTGGAGATGGAGGAGGACACACTTGGGTATGTGATGGATACGATAACAATAACTTCTTTCACATGAATTGGGGATGGAGTAACCAGAATGATGGATATTTTAATCTAGACGCATTAAATCCTCAATCTTTAGGCACGGGTGGTGGCAATGGAGGTTTTAATGGAACGCAGCAAGTTGTTAAAGGAATTAAACCTCCAGGAGGCACAACACCACCTCCACCTGCAAGTTTAAGTGTAAGCAGTAACATTTTAATCAACCCATCTAATTTTATTGATTTTGGAGCTGCATTCGACGTTACCGCAACAATTAGTAATACAGGGAGTATTAGTTTAACTGCTGATTTTGCAGCAGTTATAGTGACCAGCGAAGGTTATGTAACAGATTTTATTCAAACATTTACCAATCAGACTATAAATGCCAATGCTAGCGTAAATGCACAGTTTAGCACAAATGGTTCACTTACCACTCCTGGTATTTATTATGTTGCTATCATATACAAACAAGGCACAGGAAACTGGCAATTGGTGCAACCTGGAACTAACATTAGCAATCCTGTACCAATTAATATTAATGGTCCTTATAATTATATTCAATTATATTCCGCAATGACTTTAACTCCTGCACAATTTGTTTCAGGGCAACCTGCATCTGTTAATGTAAACCTTATCAATGAAGGGTTCTCAGATTGGACAGGTGTATATGACGCGGATTTGTATGATTTGGAAGGAAATTATGTTACAACTATTGGTTCTATTAATGAAAATCAAGGTTTGCCTTCTGGATTTGTTTATAACCCACCTTACTTAACTTTTTCTACTAATAATTTAAATGTTCCTCCAGGTTCTTATATTTTGGCAATGGTTGGCCAGGAAACAGGAGATCAGTATTACCTTTTAGGAGGTACTTATTTTACTAATCCAATTACAATTACAGTAAGTGCTGCCCCTTTGAACCCGGACCAATATGAAAGTAACAACACTTCTAATACAGCAGCTAATTTAACACCTTCATTTAGCGGAAACTCTGCAACTGTAAATACAACCGGATCAAATATCCATCTTGGTTCTGATGTAGATTATTACCTTTTAAATCTTTCACCAGGTTTCAGTTATGTAGTTACGCCTCGCCTTCATGATGCACAAAATAGCGGAAATGGAAATACTTATACAATTGATGGGGTGTTTTCTTTTGATGCAGGTTCAGGACCATCACCAGCTATAGATGATGTTGCTCCCGACGTAATTTCTATGAGTAATGGAGGAAATATTTTGTTTAAAGTTTCACCCATTTTTACAGGAACCAACGGAACATATTTATTGAGTTTTGAAATCTCAAGAACAGCTTTATCAATTGAAGAAAACGAGGAGGTTTCATTCAACATTTATCCAAACCCTGCAAATGAAACAGTTTGGATAGAAACCAGCGGTAACCTTGAAAAAGGAAATATAGAATTAGTAAATATGATAGGGCAAGTTGTACTTAAACAAACAGTTAACCAGCAAACTACAAAATCAAACTTAGATGTATCAAATTTTCAATCAGGTATTTATTTTGTAAAATATACTTTTGGTAATAAAGTCTTTACTAAACCAGTTTCTATCAATTAAACTACTTATGCAAGGAATTCTTTTCGTTGTTTCTTTTGGATTATTTTGTTGCTTAACCCAACAACCAGTAAACAAAATAGAAAAGAATTCCTTTGCATTTGTGCCAGCTCCTAATGTTATCGTTTATCAACTAAATGGAAACTGGGAGAACTTAGTTCCTGTTACGCTTTCTGAAGATAAAACCAAAATAGTAGCCTATCCCGGTCCAACAGATCTTCAAAAAATGAAACCACCTGTCTCTTTAAAATACGGATGGAGGCTCGATACTAGGGGAATTTCTTCAAATACAGCATTTCTTTCTGTAACAATTGATGAATATTTAACATGGAAAGAAGTTCCCTCTGTTGATGAATTAATGAAAAAAGTAAAAGTTGTTAAACCATTTAAAAGAATAATGAATTGCGGTAATTTTATTGTTAATAATGAAAGCATTGAAAAGTTAAACACGCAATTGAGAAAAAAAACAATAAAAAAATGCAGCTGTGTAAAATAAAATTGATTTGGTATTGTTATTGACTACAAAACTTTATACTTTTATCCAAAATAAACTGTCATGAAAAAAATCAACGTTTTACTTATTGCCGGAATTTTTACATTTTTCCTTAATAGTTGCGATCCTGATGTATTAAAAGTTTGCTTTGACGCACCTTCGGAAGTTAAAGTGAATCAACGTATTACCTTAAATGCTGCTTGCAGCGAAGGAGTGAAAAATTATCACTGGAATTTTGGTGATGGTGAAAACCAAATCACAACTACTCCATCAGTAGATCATTATTACAAAACTGCTGGTAACTACGAAGTAACTTTACACCATACTGCAGTAATGCCTAACAGCACCGTAGATCATTGTCCTCCTAATGCCGCTGCAAATGGCGGTGTTGCAAAGAGGGTAAACGTAATAGACTAGTGTTTTTGCTTTGAAACCTCAATTGAGGTCTTTTCTTTCGATATTACAAATAATAGCAGGATTTATCGTCCTGCTTTTTTCATTTGTAACCATTGTTCCGCTGCCTACAATTAGTGGAGCTATATTAAATATGATAATCATAGAAGGTAAACCATATCTTCTTTTCATCTCGGTTTTTTTACTGTTTTTTCCATTCGCTCAAAAATGGAAAAGATGGCTGTTCCCAATTTTATCAATAGTAATTCTTAGCATTGCTCCTATATCTTCCTATTTTGTAATTCGAGCATTACCTCAGTTAATCAATCAATCTTTTGGTAAAAATGTTAAAGCAAGCAGCAGCTTTTCTTTTACTGATTATTGCTTAAAACCAACAATCGATTTTGTTCCTCAAAGTGTTGTAACTAAAAATGATGCTGGAATTAACATAGATTTCAATGCTTATTTTCCGGAAACGAATTCACCAAATAATCCAATGGTGGTTTTGATTCATGGTGGGGGATTTACATCAGGAGACAAATCTCACATGCACCATTTAGGTCAATGGCTTGCTAAACACGACATAAATGCAATATCTTTAAACTACTCGCTTGCTCCCAAAAGTAAATTTCCTTTGCAGTGCTTGGAAGTTGTTGCTGCTATTGACTATTGCAGAGAAAATTACAAAGAACAAATCAATAGTAGTAAAGTCTTTTTGGTTGGTTCATCTGCAGGTGCTACAATCGCATTAAACACAATTGCTTATCTTAAAAACCAGCGCGATTCAAGTTCTGTCAACACTTTTAATGATATAAAAGGAGTAGTGAATTTATATGGAATTACGGATGTTCAATTTGAACTAAGCGCCAGATTCAAAAGTATTTATGACTTAAAAGAAATGATAAGCGGTTATACAGGAATAGAAAAAAACAATTTTGGTCAACTACCAGCCGAAGTTTGTCCACTTTTAACAAAAGGTTTTTGCAATAAGCCTGTAATCAGTATACATGGTTTAAAAGACAATATTGTACCTTCAGAACATGCCAGGTTATTACATTTATTATTAACACAAAAAAAGATACCCAATCTTTATATTGAATTACCTTGGGCTACACATAGTTTCGAACATCCGCTCTCAGGCCCTTCCGGACAAGTTGTTAGAAATACTATTGAAATGTTTGTTAAAAATTAGTTTTCATATTTTCTAATTTCATATATTTGATTTGAATTTAATAAACCATCACATGAAAAAGATTCACATTTTGCTCCTTGCTGGCGTTAGTTTAGCAGTTGCATGTATCAAAGAACCCGTTTTAAACGAAACAAAAAAACTGTCATTAAACCTACCTGACATGCCAGGTGTTTACCATGACGCAACTTTTGACTCTTCTATCAATCACAAAGCTCAATTGGGAAGAGTTCTATTTTACGAAAAGCAATTATCGTTAAATAACACAGTCTCTTGCGGAAGTTGCCATAAACAAGCTTTTGCATTTGCAGACAATGAAAGATTTAGTAAAGGATTAGAAAATAAACGCACTTCAAGAAATTCACCTCCATTACAGGATTTCGGTAATTTAAATGTGTTTTTTGATGATGCGGAAGGGCCACCAAATCCTGTAGATTTTCTTCCAGGTTTTGGCGGAAATGAATTATTCTGGGATGGAAGACAAAACAATTTAAAAGACTTGATTTTAAAGCCTGTTGCCAATCACATTGAAATGGGAATTACAGATGTTAACATGTTAATTCCTAAATTGAATAACCTACCCTATTACAAAGCCCTTTTCAACAAAGCGTATCAGTCTGATGAGATTACATTAGATAAAATTTCAGATGCGGTAGCTATTTTTATTCAGGCCATGAATACAAATAATAGTAAGTTTAATAAAGTGATGTTTAATCAGGCCTCTTTTTCAGGTTTAGAAAAAAATGGATTTGATTTATTCTTCGGAAAATATCCATGTGGTCAATGTCACCAGATTAATCCGGGAGCTTATTTCTCAAGTGGATTTATGAATATTGGTTTAGATGTCACCAATAACGACCGCGGAAGAGCAGCAATAGATAATAATTCATTTAATGAAGGAGCTTTTAAAACACCTAATTTAAAAAATGTAGCCTTAACTGCACCATATATGCACGATGGCCGGTTTAGTACTTTAGATGAAGTAATAGAACATTATTCTACTGGAATTAAAATGAATCCTTCATTGAATGCAATGTTAAGAGATGAAAAGGATTTCAACGCACCTAGAAAAATGAATGTAACCACTGAAGACAAAAAAGCTTTGATTGCCTTCTTAAATACATTAACAGATCCAGTTTTTGTTACCGACCCTAAGTTTTCTGACCCTTTTGTGATTAACTAATTATGAAGGGAAAAATATGTTTTGTTGTTGCAATATGTTTTGCAATTCAACTGAATGCACAAAACAATGTTAATCAGGAAAAAGATGAAGAAATTAGAGATAAAAAAATTGTGCATCAAATTGGTTTTCAAGCCAATGCACTAATTTCTCAATTAATTCCTTTTGATCAAAATACACTTCCCGACAAAGTAAATCCTTACATAATTTACTATTCATTGAATTCAGCAAAATCAGGTTGGGGTTTTAGAACTGGAGGAGGTTTGGTGTTAGATAAAAACGCTACCAACGATGGTATTACAGCAAGAAACATCAACAATAATAAATGGGGATTTCGGATTGGAGTAGAAAAGCAATTTCGTTTAAGCGAACGCTGGACTTCAGGCGCTGGGTTCGATTTATTGTACCAAACAGACAAGCAAATAACCAAAACTGTAACCGAATCTTTTATAAAAGCCACATCAGAAATCAACTCAAATACAACACAATTTGGCGGAGGCTTTATGGGCTGGATTCGCTTTACTGTTTCTAAAAACATACTTTTAGGTACTGAAGCTAGTTTTTACTACTTAACAGGAAGCAACAGACTCATAACAAGAACTACCCAAGAAGGACAAGGATTTCCATTTACAGAAACCAAAACAGATGACAAATTCGATATTAGTAATGGAAATTTTAATGTGCCTTTAACACTGTATGTTTTAGTGAGATTTTGAAATTTATAGATTAGTTAGTTAAATTTAATTCAAGAATAGATTTAACTAATGAATTTGATAAGAGTGCGTTTCCACGTCTTGCCCTTCCCAAATTAAACTGACAATAAATTCTGACCACACTTTTTATTATCATGATCTTTCAGTTTCTGATTGAAATATTGTTAAAGAGGGTATTTGGACTTTAATTGGTAGAAAAGTGGTTTTAAAAAACAATAACTCTGAAAAAAAATTTCATGATGTTTGGTCATTTGTTGAAAATGGACATGCAGCTAAATCTAGAAAAGGACTTACTATTTATAGATTGTGTAAAATTGATAGTTAGAAAAACTACCTATTACAGGTAACAAAATAAATTCGTATTTCGAGGTTTTTTAAATGGTTTTTGTTTATTTAATAGCGCGTTTTTACTCTGTAATAGTAACCGAACCAATATGGTCATTTCCATTACCCATCCTATCGAAGTATTTTATTTTGCATACGTACAAATCTAACTGAACAGGTTTACCATCAACAGTTCCGTCCCAGCCTTTATCCCAGCTATCAGAAAAGAAAATTACATTTCCCCATCTATCGTAAATACGCATTTCAAATCCATCTGGAGCCATTCCAGAAGCTTTAGGCAGAAATACGTCATTTAATCCATCTTCATTGGGAGAAAAAGCTTTGGGAACATAGAATGCCACAAAACCTCCAATATGTATTGTTTGTATTGATTGGTCAGTACATCCATATTCATTGCTAACTTGCAAAGTAACTTCAAATGAACCTGTATCACTATAGGTAAAAGATGTATTTGGCAATAAAACCGTGCTTTGGTTAGGGTCACCAAAATGATAATTGTATTGGGTAGCTCCCTGACTTTGATTGATGAAATTTATGGTAGCATTTTCAATACTGGCTTGAGGCGGATCTGGAACAAATGCCGATTCAGGATTTGGAAATACATTCACTGTAGCATCCCAGTTTAAAGTTGTGCTGCAACCTTGTACATCTTCCGCTTTTACTTGAATTGTGTAAATTCCAGGCAATTCGAAGCAATGTGTTAACAAATCTCCTTCAGCAGTAAATCCATCGCTAGTTCTCCATTGAAACGTTGTAGCAGTTTCAGAATTTGCTCTAATTTTAGCACAAAACGGAGCACATCCAGATGTATCTTCGGCAGAAACAATTAACGATGGTTGTGGATTTACAATTACTGTTACATTTTTTATAGTAATACAATCTGCCGAATCTTTTACTAAAACGGTATAAGTTGTTGTTTCGGCTGGATTTGCTGGAAAAGCAGATCCCGTAACACCATGATTCCAAGTATAACTATAATCATCATGCAAACCGTTACCTGTAGCTTTTATAATAGTTTGTTCTCCTAAACATATTACAGTATCCCCTTCTATCAATACGTCAAAAGGAACAGCTGATTCTAATTGAGCAATTTGCTGCACCATACAAGCATTTTGATCTATTACATTAACTATAAATTCTCCTGCTCCTAACCCTGATATAACAGGAGATTGTGCTCCAGTGCTCCACTGATAAATGTATGGACTTTGACCACCAGAAACCTGTGTTTCTATTTCACCATTATTGTTTCCTGCACAACCTGGAGGGGTAATTATTAAATCTACTATTAATTCTGAAGGTTGAGAAACAGTTGCATAAGCTGTAACATTGCAGCCTGCAGCATCTGTTATCACACAATTATAATCTCCTGCAATTATGTTATTATTTGCCAACGTATTCACTCCATTTGACCAATTGTATGAATATGGTTGAGAACCACCATTCACGGCCAAAAACACACGACCATCAGTTCCTTCAAAACAAGTTACATTCTGTGAAGTAGCCACAGCAGTAAATGGAGAAGGCTGCTGTATTATAAAATTATTTGTCCCACTGCAGCCATTTGCATCTATTACGGTTAAATTATAAGTACCTGCTACCAAAGAATCCGGAGGATTATTTTGTATTCCAGTTCCCCATTGATAAGTAAAAGGCATAACTCCTCCTGAAATATTTAAAAATACATTTCCATCATTTCCTCCATAACAGTTTACATGTTGAACAGAATCAACCAATACAACAACTCCAGGATAATCTGGTAGCGTTTCTGTTGTGTCGATGCTACAGCCATTTGCATCAGTAACAGTAACCTGATAAGAACCTGGACTTAAATTTCCAATTGTAGCGTTTACTTCTACTGGTGTAGTATTCCAAGAATAATTGTAAGGAGCGGTTCCGCCAATACTTTGCACAGAGATGCTTCCTCCAGCTGCACCGCATGCTCCAGGAGTAACAAACGTTTGAAGAATGATTGGTTGAGAAGGCTGATTTATTTGAATTGTATCTGTTGATGAACAATTATTGTCATCATAAACTGTAATATAATAATAACCTGCTC
>Ga0247839_1008942_pt1 | contig 10267 bp, 23 predicted proteins | sample LaCruzMarch2015__6_FD_192405 | JGI IMG/M metagenome (GOLD analysis project Ga0247839, IMG submission 192405) | Freshwater microbial communities from meromictic Lake La Cruz, Castile-La Mancha, Spain - LaCruzMarch2015_16m | ecosystem: Environmental > Aquatic > Freshwater > Lake | place: Spain...
GTATGCAAACAATATTTGAGCGTAAAAAAACACCCGTACCTGGGTTGTGCCAGAGGGTGGGCCAGAGGGTTTCTGCTATTTATGCTCAGATATTATTATTTAATTAATCTTATTTCTTAGATGAGTTACATGAACGACATAAAACCATTATATTGGACAATACATTCTGTCCTCCATCAGCCAAACTAAGTATATGGTCTGCCGTGAGGTCTTTATTTTTTCCACATCTACTACACCATGGCTGTACTTGTCTTGCATATCTTGATAACTTTTGCCATTGATAATCATATTTTTTATTCCTGGCTACCCTCGCTGGGTCCCTTGACTGGATTGCTTGGACACACTGTGGACAGGTACTGCCCCTGGTGATAATTCCACAATATAAACAAGGTGAATTAAATCTTTTCATTATTAATCTATTTCATCAGGCAGGATCTGGCATTCTTCACAATCCGTATCATTATCATAGTTATCATACTTAACCATGTTAGCCATGTGGCTGGTATCTAAAACCATTGTCTGGAACACAGCCTTATTTATTATTGTATCTATTAAGTCTAATGATAATCTTTCATCTGTTGTAATACCCACATTAATTGGGCCAAGCGTTATATTAATATCAAACATGATTGCTCACCCTTAACCTCTCATCTAATAGTTCTTCTATCATATCATTAATTAGATGCTTCTTGCTGTCTATTGTATCTGCTCTTAGTAGGATAGCATTAGATAGTTTCTCATCTATTAGTTGTATTTGATCAAGGTCTTGTTTGCTTATGTTAGCCATTACTTTATCTGCCGTCCAATTTTATGGGTGCACAAACACTGTTGCTCTCATTATACACGATATTCTTAAATAAATCAAACTAAACTCCTTGCCTTGGCAATAGCAGAGATATCATATAAACCATTCTTTGTAGGTATCTTATGCTCTCTAACTATCTTATTAAGGTCTATCTTGGATAGGTTCATCCATAGACAGATAGCGTCTATATCTAACCAGAAGGTTCTATTAGGATTGTTCATGGCTAAGGATAATAGTCTATATAGAGTCCATGAGGTACGACATTTGTGACATGTTACACCAGCCAATAGATTCTCTATATCAATAATGATATGGGCTTTACAGTCTTCTGTTGGACATGGGATTCTTCTTGGTTGTTCTGTGAACTTCTTGGTTACTGCCATACCTTTGGTATAGAGTTCCTTTATCTGTCCCGCAAAATCTTTGATCCATTCTTGATTCATTGACCATTCAAGATGGGCTAAGTGGAACTTGACTGACTCTTCCAACTCTAACTCTACTGTTGGCTGAGCCTTAAGATATGCTGGAGGAGTTAGGCTTCTGCCTTTCCTGATGAGCACTTCCCACTTATGTAGCACACTGATAGTCTCATTAGCCATAGAATAATCTAATGCATTAACATTAAATCCTATAGATCTTTCATTGCTTGGACTTCCTGATCCTGATCTTCCTGGTACTAAGAAACCTTTTGCTTCCTTCTGTAACTCAGGCAATTGAGATAGGTCTGCTCTTAGTGTTGTCTCACACCTTGTGCATACTGTACTATCTTTGCTGTGATGATTACAGATTAGGCAATCCATTGCTTGTCCCCTTTGGCTCCAACTGCTTGAACAAATCATCTACTGTATTAATATCCTGAACTTCCTTCTTAGTTACTAAGCCTTCAGCCCAATCAGTAATCTTTGCTTCACGCTTTGCAAACTTATCTACATTCATAGGTAAGAATGCTAACACTGCTGGTGCAAAGAAACTAAAGAAGTATGCTGCGACAATCCATCTAAGCATTCCTCTGCCTTTAGCAAACGCTATTAATCCTGCTAAGAACATCCATCCATATTGCATCATTGCTTTCCCCATTCTTCTGTCTCAACCCAACCTATTTCTAGTTGAGTTCTATTACATACTACACAAACTACTTCGTCCTTGGTTGCTGTGTTACAGTCCTTGCACCAGTAGATCTTGTGTATCATTCCTCAATGCCTTCTAGTTCCTTAAGTGTCTTATTTGATATTGGTCTACCAAATGCTTGATAATGCATATAAGCATAGGCTTCTCGCATTCTTTCCTGCTTTTCTTCTTCTGTGTATTCTTTAATAGTATACATGTGCTTGTCTCTCTTCTGATCTACTTCTTGCTCTGCCCTTTTATTTGCCTGCCATTGTTTCATGTACTTGAGTTTGCACTCTCTACATTCTGTATGGAGTCTAGCCTTATTCTTTTGCTGAGGACCAAAGAACTCAATAGTTAATGGCTTCTCAATCTTGCATTTAGAACAGACTCTAGACTCTTCCATGTTACCACTCTTTATCGCCTACAACTTGAGGTTCTGCTGCAGTCTTATATAGTGCATAGAACTTCATTAGTCTATCTGTTACAAACTGAGTAAACTCATAGTCTGTGTCAGAGTCGTATGCTGATCTGTCAGAGTTAGGGATCATCTGGATTCCTGTCTCTAGAAATACACTCATGAACCTTAGTTCATATTCTGTTACTGGTTTCATTTCTTTACCTTTTTCTCTTGTCTAGTTAGTTTATCATAATGCATTCTGCATAGGTGACGAGCATAGTTTGGCTTACCGCAATTTTGCTCTGTACACTTTACTTTGTTTGTTTGAAAGGTTTTCTTAACTGCTAAGTTACGACATTCCTTGCAATAGTAGTCATAGCCATCATCTTTAGGACGCAAGGGCTTTAACTTGTAGAAGAAGTCTACATGCTTAGGAGTATTGCATTTCTTGCAACCTTTAAAGCCACCATTTTCTATCATAGTTCTTGATCAACTCCTATTAGTTGAACATTCTCTATTGATGTTAAAACATTAAGATGCTTTGGATTAACACACTTTGGATTGTTACAAATATGGTTGATGACCTTGGTTTGTCCAGTAAATGGATCTCCTGCTTTAGGTAAAGCATTAAATCCGTAATGTAAAGCATAAGCAAATCTATGTGCCTTTACCTTAACATGCATTCCTCTTTTTTGATCAGGACTTGTCTTTAGTGTAATTGCAAATGGACGATACTTATCTCTGTAGTCCCACATAGCACCTGTATACTCAATGCAACCAGTTGACTTGTTAACTAACTTGCTCTTGAATCTATCTATAATCTTGTTATCATTAATGCCATATTGAATGGCTCTATCTTTATTACTTAGGTTCATTATGCATTCACCAACCCGTATTCCATCAAGTATTCACGGACTGTAGTAACACCTTTGTAGTCAAAGCATGACTCGCATATTTGTGTGTGGCTGTAGTCAATCTCATCTGCTACAAAGCCTTCACAGAAGACACAAACTAAACTGTCTAAATTATTTGTATTCATTTCTTGCTCCCATTTTCTAGTAGTATTTGCAACATCTCTGCTGCATATAATAAGTATATCATGATTATATTAACAATGCAACAAATATAGCCCTATTATGATAACTTTTGTGTAACGATTTCCTGTGAATTGTCTGTGAGCATATATTCTTTATAGTCTTTGTCGTGCTTAGAGATATTGCATCTTGAGTGGCAAGGTCTGACATTCCTGATAGTATTTTCTCCACCTTTAGACACAGGAATTACATGATCTGGCCATAAAGAATTAGCAGATCCTGCACCTTTTCTTGGAGCATCAAAATCAATAGGGAGATTGCATAAATAACAATCTGTCCCATATGTTTCTAATAATTGCTTTTCTGTCCAGTCTTCATGATAAACACCTTTTTTAATTGCTCTTTGCTTTCTACCTGCTTGTCTATAAACATGTGGATTTCTTTTACGATCAGCATCTTTTATTTTTTTTCTAACCTCTGGAGTAAAACTAGCCATACGGTCTTTTGTTTCTTGTCTCAAACAGGCTTTACACCTTGACTTAAGTCCATTTTTAGAATGAACTCCAAAATATTCTAAAGTAGCAGGATATTCTATTTTGCATCTAGTGCATGTTCTCATAATGTGTACCACCCAGCACCCCAAAGAGTTAGTAGTCTTCTAAAATATCTGTCATATTGGTAGCGAATCATATCCATACTAAATCGTGCATAAGCATCAGTAGCAATGGCTCTATAGTCTAAGTTCTTTACATCTTCTGCTGCCTTGATAAATTCAGCAAATGTATTGGCTCTGTAGCCATTAAATCCATTTTTAACTGTCTCACTGAATATGCCTAAATCTGTCGTAATCACAGGTGTTCCAACAGCCAACGCCTCCAGATGTGAGTTGCATCCTGGTTCAAGGTATAAGGTAGGGCTGAAGGCTCCTAATGCACCTCCTAGAAGGGCTGCTCTGTCTTCTGCTTTAACATTGCCAATGTAGGTTCCATACTTAGGTCTATAGTCTCCTGTGCCACCAAGAATTAATTCAACTCCAAGGTGCTCACAGACCTGACTGGCTATGTCTATTCCTTTGCGCTGTGTCAAACGGCCAAGGTAAACATAATAATCTTTCTTCTCTAACTGCATAGAAAACATATTAGGATCAAAGTAAGGATTGATTACTTGGTCCATAAACTGTATGTCCACAGAGGCAGCGTTCTTCCATTGTGAATACACTGCTGATCTCCAGGTATTGGATTCAAAAACCTTATAGTTACTAAATACTCCTGAGTACCCAATTCCATACTCCACTGAAATATTCTCAGGGAATGCATCTGCTACTGGCTTTTGTGCTAAGCCTCCAATAATACAGATAAAGTCTTTTGGTTGTATTCTCTTGTTTATTTCTTTGATTGCATTACCGTTGAAGATTTGCCAATGCTCAAGGTTATTATCAAATGAAGTACTTGTAAAGTGATTGTTGCCTACAGCCTTTGCTCTTTGCTCCTCAGAAATACAGGTAATTAATTCTGTAGGGTTTGATGTTGTTTCTTCTCCTGCATACAAATACACTTCATGACCAATGCTCATCATCATTCTAACAAAGCCATGAGTCTTGGCCGTATAAGCGCAAGAAAAGTACTCTTCAGTTACTTGAGTGTGAGGCAGTGATAGAACATGAAACCTTAGTTTTTGCATTCACATTTATCCTGCATCTCTTTAATAATGCCATCAAGTCTATCTATTGCAGCATTCAAAGAATCTATTGAATCTTGTACTGGATTACTTGTAGATTCTTGGCCTCTTGTAAAAGCAGCAATCTCATGTGGTGCTAATATTCTGTATTCTGGTCCACCCATTTTCTTCTCCTTGCTCCATCTCATTTCATTTCTCAAGTTAAAGAAATGTCTTCTAGGTAAGTGTATCATGACTTGGCTATCCTTGGCGATTTGTTAATATTGGTTCTTTTGTTTCTTACATCAGCAATAGTTCCTTTTGCAAGGTCTGGTAAGTCTTTGTTCTTATTCCTTTTTTGCCATCCAATAATGTATTGTTCTAAATGAGCATCAACTATATTACTGACTTCTTCTTCAGACATAACCTGAATCTGCTCTTCATTATATTTTCTCCAAAAGGATTTAACAACTACTGGTTCATACATTTTTGCTGCTCCAATAGAAATATGCTAACCAACCAATGGACATTGCAATGATTGGACTTCCTGTTACTAAGTTTAGAACTCCTGCAACTATTATGGCTTTAAATACATTATCCAATTTGTCTTACCTCTACTGGAAATACATATTGAGATTCTTGTACTCTTCTCTTTGGCATTTTCTTTCTGATTCCCAGGAAATTACACATTTCAGGTTGATGCATTGATTCTTTAGTTTCTTTATTCCACAGGATTAATTCTCCTGTAACCATTGTTCTATTACAAACAGTACAAGTCTTCTTGTATTTATTGGTAATACTTAACCATTTCTCATCTATCATTTGTTTCCCATTTCTCTTATATAGTATATATAACATATACAGTACCATGATTTCCCTAAGCAACCGTAACCACTATTTTAATTAAAAAATAGAAGAAACAGATTGTTTAGAGAAAAACATTTCCCACTGGAGAGGTACCGTAAAACTTCGCAGTAAATACATTGTAGCATTGATGTTTAATAAAAAGCAACTCAAAGGCTTTTCTAGTGTTACATTCGTGTTAACAATTGTTACAATCGTGTTACATAAACGGACAAAACGGACATTAAAGACACAAAAAAAGGCCCAATGCGGAGAACGGGAGCAATACGCACTGGGACCTTCTTTGTTCTATGAGTTACTTGGAGGTGACAACATAGAATATCAGTGTAGCATGGGTTATAATATTCTGTCAATCTTGTTTATTTATTATTACATTACCGTCTTCATCACGGTCATAAATTCTTACGATTTCTTCTTCTAAAATTTCTTCTGTCATGATTTCTCCTTAGTAGATTTTCTTTACTATTAGATTTCCATCTTCATCAAGGGAGAGTGCTTCAACATACTCCAATGACTCTGCTAATTCTTTTTCTTCTTCTATCATTTTAATACCACCTATTCTTTTGAAAATGTTTCCAGGCTCCACATGGAGTGGAATGCCTTCTTGAGATATAAGACAGCGTAGCAACCAATTGGGCTACTGCACTATCTGACTTTTTCATGCCAAGACTGCTTACTGTTGAATCAAGCATTTGGCCTATTCCGCTTGCTGTGGAGGTAGGGTTTTGAGCCTCTGGCCTCCAACTACTCTCCTTGCCAATCAACTTGGTTAAACATATAAACTGCTTAGGATCAAGCAATTCCTTTGCTATTTCTTTTGCAGACACCTGCTCTAGTAATGGCCTTGGCTCATAAACTATTGTAGGTTCTGGGTTTGCTGTGTCTGTGGTAATACTTGTTTGAATAAAAATTGCTAGTAAAGAGACGATTAGGACTCTTGACCATAGATTTTTGTTTCGCTTAATAAGATTCTCCTTTGGTTGGTTAATACTTCGCCCCAGCCATTGATCATTCTTACCTCCTATAGTTTGTTTCTTTCTATCATGTCGCAAATAACCTCAATAGTCCAAGAGTCTAGCCCTTGAACCTCTGAGAGTTTTTCTACGATTTCCTCCTTGGCGTAAGTATAGCCATCTTGGAATCCTTCTTTGTACTGTTCCATTGTTCTAGTTTACACCATATTGGCTTATAAAGCCTTCAGGATCTTCTTTCTCCAGCATACAGAGCAATAATCGTTATAGCCATCTTCGCTTGTACTTAGTTTACCAAACTCAGATATTTGTTTCTTTTCTTTACACTCCAGGCATTTTTTGTGTTCTCTATATACCTGCCCTTTTTGAGACATGGCTTTTCTTGAGAAATAATAATGGCTAGCACAGGACCTGCAATACGAATTATAGCCATCTCCGTATTTCCTGGATGCCCTATTAAATTGCTCATAGGGCTTCTCAATATTACACATACTGCAGTATTTCATTATGTCCTAAATGTCCGTTTTGTACCTTTTGTATATATTCTACTGTAAATCTATAGTCTACGCAACTCTCTAGGATGCCTCTCAGAGGTCACAGAAGCCGTTTTAAGCCACTTTCAGGCCTTCGCCTAGGTAGGAATGCCTAGAACAGGAAAAGAGCCCCAGATTAACTCTGAGGCCCTTCCTTGTAGATAAATTAAACAGATATACATTTTATAGAGGTGGTTCTGTATTTGATCTACATAGCCTTAGTATACTCTTATTTCTTTGTTATTCCAAATTCTTTTTCTGAAGGCTGTAGTGCCTTTACGAGAGGACCAATAAGTCCTGCCACAAATGCGTTTGCTAGAACCTTTGGGTCTGTAATTCCAGCCATGTACATAGCAAGTACTGCTGCTAGAGATGCTCTTACATAAGAGGCTCCTGCTGCTAGTGCTTGATCTTTGACTGTTTTTTTCTTTAGGTATGCTGGTTTCTTTGTTGCCATTATTGCTCCTTCTGTGGTGATTTTCTTTTAGGTCGTACATTCTGAGTCATCAGAATTACCATGATTTGCTCAACTTGAGTCTCTAGCCTATCAACGGAATCTCTAAGCGAGTTCCCACCATTTTTATGCAGTTCAGATAAATAGTGCTTTACAAGCCATCTAATTGATCCTACATAGGCAGTTACTATTGTTGTTACGGCTACGGCTATGCCTGCCCATTCTACTGCTGTCACTTATTTCTCCTTGATTTCTGATTGAATTGCTTGCTTGAATGTATATGCTGGTTCCCACCCAAAAACATGTCTATTGTCTAAGGTAGGGATAGTAGATGCATCTTCTGCACCTAATACTGTGTAATGTACTATATGTCCGTTTTGACCATATTCATGAACAACATCAAGTAATGTTCTGGATTCTCCAGTAAATATATCTGTTGTAAATGATCCTTTAGTTTGTAGATGTTCCATTGCCATAACATTTGCTCTGGCTATATCTAAGACATGTACATAGTCTCTGGTAGATGTAATGCTGTTTATTGTTATTTCTGGCTGCCGTCTAATTATTTCAAATAGATTTGTTGATCCAATATCCTGAACTGTGGCTGTTTTACCCACTATGTTGAAGTACCTCAAAACGGCCACTGAAGGGCAAATGAGGCCTAATAGTTTCTCTTCCACTATCTTTGACCTGGCATAGGCTGAACGAGGCTCATAGACGCTTGCAGAGGACGCAAATACCACTGGTGTAGACGACACCTTAGAAACAATAGCAGTAGATAGTGTAGAAACTATATTATTAAAATAATAAAGCCATGGTTTCTTCTTAGATTCTGGAATAGATTTCTTGGCTGATAAATGAATTATGCCTATTGGATCTTGACCAAACAAATAACTAAATAGATAGATAGTGTTTCTGCCTATCTTCTTATCTACCTCAATTACCTCATAGCCTGAGTCCTCAAGGAGTTCTCTGGTTGCCGTTCCTACATACCCACGAGAGCCTGTTAATATTACCTTAGCAGTTGTCAACGATCTCACCATTTACAAAATCAAGACCTGCAAACAATCCATAGTCTGCAACTGTTCTCTGAGTTCCCATGAGCATTTCTCCTGTAGTTCCTTCAGTCAGAGTCTTGTAGATTAAGGCTTTAGACACCTTATCTAACTCCTCAAACTCAGCAGGGTAATCATTCCAAAGAATCTTACGCTTGTTAATCTCTGCAGGCTTGTCGTGGTTGTAATATAGATGATACATGTATTGCTCATCTGGAACAACCATATCATATCCGTGTGTGTAGGCTCTTGCTGCTAACCAGATCTCTTCACCATAAAAGGCTATGTCTGTATTGAATGGCAAGAATCCACCAACTGTAAATATAGATCCACCTGAGACAGACTTAACAAATCTGTTTTCATCCTTAAGAGGACCCATTGCTGTTTGTAGTGGTATTCTTATTGATCTGAATTGATCAGGATTTTCATGGAAACTAATGTTGCTTAGATGACCTATTTGCAAAAAGTCTTTCTCAACATACTTGGCAGTCAATGATGGGTACCAGTAATTTGCTGGGTACATAGTAAGCAAAGGCTTGTGAATTCCTTGAATCTGATAGTTAAGAACTGAGTGTATTGCAACTTCATCCCAGCCTTCAATAAATCTTGAGTGAGAGTCACATTGCAAGTAATAGTCTTCTCCGTCATAGAATTGATGAGCCAATGCTCTACCTACTCCTAAACCGATATTTTCTGGTGCCTTGCTTTCTGCATGTTTAACATTAGGCAAATCAGGAACATTAATCTCTGACTCATCTACATAAACTGTGTGGACACCAAAGTTAATTGTGTGGTTTCCAGAGGACTGGTTGATAGCATCTAGAATTGTAGGTGTTACTTCTAAGTCTCTATATGCTGCTATTTGTACAAATATACTGGCCATTAGTCGCCCCAAATCGCATGGACGCATGTTCTACAGAAATTCTCAAATGACTTTACTGTCATACTCTTGTGCTCAATACTCATCCAGATATCACTAATTGGTTTTTCATTGATATTGCCAAATACCGTTTCAAAATCGTAGTCATTACAGCAGATAAAAGTATCTCCATTAGCAGCAACATGTAGCCATCCATTGGGTCTTCCACCAACTTCTTTACCATTGCCACAGCCAATTACTCTTTCTTTGCCCTTCTTCTCCTTGCTTTCAATAGCAGCCTTGTTAGTAATGATCTGATGTGTATCTAAGTGACCATTTCTGTCAACTAGATATGGCATCTCATATACCTGAAGGTGTGGAAACTTTTCTTTCCACCCATTAGCCATTGTTGCAAGTGTTCCAGTTGTGGGATCCATGTCCATTTCTGGAGCATCCTTTAGTTGCTGAATCCAGCCACCATACTCTACAAGAGAGTTCTTGTTAATACCGTTTACCTGGATAGACATAG
>Ga0247839_1008944_pt1 | contig 10265 bp, 10 predicted proteins | sample LaCruzMarch2015__6_FD_192405 | JGI IMG/M metagenome (GOLD analysis project Ga0247839, IMG submission 192405) | Freshwater microbial communities from meromictic Lake La Cruz, Castile-La Mancha, Spain - LaCruzMarch2015_16m | ecosystem: Environmental > Aquatic > Freshwater > Lake | place: Spain...
CCTGTTCGTCTTCTTCGAGGTCCTGCTGATCGCCTCCTATGGCCTGCTGCTGCACGGCGGCGGGCGGCTGCGCACCCGTGCCGGGCTGCACTATGTGGTCATCAATCTGGCAGGCTCGGCGCTGTTCCTGATCGCGGCCGGCATCTTCTACGGCGTGCTCGGCACCCTCAACCTGGCGGATTTGGCGGTGAAGGTGGCGGCCGTCCGGCCCGAGAACCTCCCGCTCGTGCGCACGGCGGGGCTGCTGCTGTTTGGCGTCTTCGCCCTGAAGGCGGCCCTGGTACCGCTCTACCTCTGGCTGCCCGCGGCCTATGCCAACACCAGCGCACCGGTGGCGGCGCTCTTCGCCATCATGACCAAGGTCGGGGCCTACGCCATCCTGCGGGTCTCCACCCTGGTGTTCGGGACCGGGGCCGGACCGGCGGCGGACCTGATGGCCGACTGGCTGCTGCCGCTCGCCCTGCTGACCCTGGCCCTGGGGATGCTGGGGGCGGCGGGGAGCGATCGGCTGCGCGTCCAGACCGCCTATCTGGTGCTGGCCTCGGTCGGCACCCTGCTGGCCGCCTGCGGCCTGGGGACGGTGGCCGGGATCGGCGCCGGGCTCTGGTACCTGCCCCACAGTTGCTTTGCGGCGGCGGCCCTGTTCCTGCTCGCCGACCTGATCGCCCGGGGCCGCGGGGACCTGGCCGACCGGCTGGCGCCGGGTCCGGTGATGGGGCGTCACTGGGTGCTGGGGGTGCTGTTCTTCCTGTGCGCCATCGCCATCAGCGGGCTGCCGCCGCTGTCGGGCTTTATCGGCAAGTTCCTCATCCTGCGGGCGGCCCTGGACCCGGCGCTCGCCGCCTGGGTGCCCCGGGCCGTCCTGGCGGTGGTGCTGGCCGGCGGGCTCCTGGCGCTGATGACGCTCGCGCGCGGGGGCAGCCTGCTGTTTTACCGGGCGACCGAACAGGAACTCGACCCCGGTGCCCAGACACCGCCGCCCTCGGGGGCGGCCCTGGGACTGGTCGCCGGATTGCTGGCCCTGGGGGTGGCCATGACGGTCTGGGCGGGGCCGCTCAGCGATTACACCACCGCCGTGGCCAGGCAATTGCTGCAACCGGCTGACTATGTGCAGGCGGTCATGGGACCGCGGTCTTGACCATCGCAATGGCTGCGCAGGCTCTATACTCTCGCCATCGACATCACCGGAGGGACCAACCCATGGCCACGACTCCCGACGACGTATGGGCCTTGTTGCACGAACTGGTCGCGGCACAAAGAGAGGCACAAAAGAAGGCACAAGAGGAAGCTGAGCGACGGTCCCAGGAGACCGAACAAAGGTCCCAGGAGACCGCACGCCTGTTTCAGGAGGCCGCCCGCGAGCGGCGCAAGACCGACAAGCAGATCAAGGAACTGGGCAAACAGATCGGCGGCCTGGGCGAGAAATTCGGCAGCTTCACCGAGGGGCTGGCGTTACCCTCGATGGAGCGGCTGCTGCACGAACGGTTCGGCATGGAGGTCGTAAGCCCGAGTGTGCGCGTCACCAAAGAGGGCCGGCATCTGGAACTCGACGTGCTGGCCTACGCCAACGGTCCCGTCAATGCCGCCTATGTGGTCGAGGTGAAGAGCCATTTGCGCGAGGAGGCGATCACGCAGTTACGGGACCTGTTACGGCGGTTTCGCGAGTTCTTTCCCGAGCATCGCGACAAGCGGCTATACGGCATCCTGGCGGCGGTGGACCTGACGCCCGCGCTGCGCGAGCGGGTCCTGCGCGAGGGCTTCTATGTCGCACGCATTCAGGATCAGGTCTTCACGCTGGATGTCCCGGATGGGTTTCAGCCGCGGGTCTATTGACGTGATGCTTCGACTCCTGCCCCACCCTATCCTGACCCTCACCCTGACCGCGGTCTGGCTCCTGCTGGTCAACGGTCTGGCCCCGGGTCAGGTCCTGCTGGGGCTCTTCCTGGGCCTCACGATCCCGCTTTTCACCCGGCGCTTCTGGCCGGAGCGCTCGCCCATCCGCCGCCCGCTGACCCTGCTGCGCTTCGGCGCCCTGGTGCTCTATGACATCCTCGCCGCCAACCTGGTGGTGGCCTGGCTGATCCTGCGCGGGCCGACGCGCTTAAGGCCCGGATTCGTCTCAGTTCCACTCGATCTCAGCTCCGAGCTGGCCATCAGCCTGTTGGCCAACACCATCTGCTTAACCCCGGGCACGGTCTCCGCCCTGCTCAGCCCGGACCGGCGCACCCTGCTGGTCCACGCCCTGGACCTGGACGACCCGGCCGCGCTGATCGCCACCATCAAGGCCCGTTACGAGACCCCGTTGCGGCAGGTATTCGACCCATGCTGAGCATCGCCATCCCCATCGCCTTCGCCCTGGTCGGCGGTGCCTTCGCCCTCACCCTGTGGCGGCTCCTGATCGGCCCCAGTGCCCCGGACCGCATCCTGGCACTCGATACGCTCGCCGTGACGGCCATCGCGATGCTGGTGTTGTTCGGCATCCAGCAGGGCAGCGCACTGTATTTCGAGGCCGCCATCCTGATTGCCCTGATGGGCTTCGTCGGGACCGTCGCCCTGTGCAAATACCTGCTGCGCGGCGACATCATCGAATAGGTGCCACAGCCGTGATTGAACTCCTGGTGTCCATCCTGGTCCTGGCCGGCGCCCTCTTCACCTTCATCGGCGCCCTAGGGCTGCTGCGTCTCCCGGACTTCTATACGCGCCTGCACGCACCCACCAAGGCCACTACCCTGGGCGTCGGCAGCCTGCTACTGGCCTCCGCCCTCTGGTTCAGCACCCGCGGTGCTGGACTGAGCCTGCACGAGCTATTGGTTACCCTGTTCCTCTTCATCACCGCCCCGGTCAGCGCGCACCTGCTGGCGAAGGCGGCCCTGCACCTGCGCTTGAAGAGCATCGCGGCGCAGCCGGATGATCCGGACGGACTCGGGGCGACTCAAGCTGGAAACCACCGGCATAACCTTAGCCACTGACGCTGCTCGTCGGAAAGGACTCGCTTACTCCTGTTCAGAAAGCACCTGCGGCACGCCGATGTCACGCCCTTTCAGGGCTAGCATCCCTAATAACGGACCACCCAGGGCGTTGCCCTGGGCTGGTATATCGCGCCCCTTCGGGGCTGCGGGCCTCGGCAATGGCCGATACACCCTCCCGCACGGGCCCAAGGCGTCTGGCCGGGAGGATTGACCCCAACGGGGTCACACATACCAGCCCAGGGCAACGCCCTGGGTGCTCGGAGGAATCATCTTAGCCCTGAAAGGGCGTGACAATTTACCGCAGAAGGAGTAAAGGCCGCCGTTGCCGAAGACCCGCACCGAGCCTTCTTCATCGCCGGTCCCACCGCCTGGCGGCCGGTCGCGGTGCGATCAGAACTGATGTGTTAACGCACATTTCATAGGGTACGCATCGCATACCCGCCACACTGCCACGACCGCCGGAGCCGGGTACGCGATGCGTACCCTACAACTACAGCTACCGGACGTTCTCACGGACCGGGCGTCGTTGTCGTTGTCGTTGTCGTAATCGTGGTCGGATTATTCGATTACGACAACGACAACGACAACGACAACGACAGCGTACCCGGGATCTCGGTCACTACATCAGTTTCTGATCGCACCCGGCCGGTCGAACTCCGGCTGGCCCAAATCTTCGCTGCAACGAGGATCGGTTTCGATCTCCTGCATTCCCGCGGCGAACAGCATGGTTATAAATACCAAACCGGTATCGCCGCGACCTCGGCAGAGAGGGGTATATCGCTCTCCCGCAGACACAGTACCGCCCCCTCCCCGCGGTTGCACCCGAGCCGGTTCAGCACACCGAAATTCGCCGCCGCAGTGCGCGTGGGGGTGGCGGTCTTCTTGATTTCGACGGGATACAGCGTGTTGTCCTGCTCGATCAGGAGATCGATCTCCTTCATGTCTCGGTCACGGTAGAACCAGAGGGCCGCGGCACGGCCGTTGTGCCAGTAGCCCTTGAGGATCTCGGCCACCACATAGGTCTCGAGGATGGCACCGGACATGGCGCCGGCCTCCAGGGACTGGTGGGAGGTCCATTGCGTGAGATAGGCGCAGAGCCCGGTGTCGAGAAAGTACAGCTTTGGGGTCTTGACCAGCCGCTTGGTGACATTGCTGTGCCAGGGTGCCAGGAGATAGACGAGCCCGGAGGTTTCCAGAATACTCAACCAGGACTTGGCGGTCTTCTGGTCGACATCGACATCGCGCGCCAGATCGGCCAGATTGAGCAACTGGCCGGTCCTGGCCGCGGTCGCCCGCACGAAGCGCTGGAATGCCGACTCGTCGCCGACGCGGGCGAGCGCGCGTACGTCGCGCTGGATATAGGTCTGGAGATAGGAGTTGTAAAAGATATCCCGCGGCGTGTTCGGGTCCAGGGCAATCTGCGGGAGCCCGCCGCGCCAGATGGCGTAATAGAGGTCCAACAGTGCGCGCGGCGGGACCGCGCGGGTACGTGCCGCGGCCACCCACTGCGGCGTCGGTACAAAGGGGCGCGAGTCTTCGGCATGGCCGGCGAGTTCCGCCTGGGACAGCCCGAGCAGGTCGAGAATCGCCACCCGCCCGGCCAGGGACTCGGTGATCCCCTGCATCAGGTGGAACTTCTGGGACCCGGTTAGCCAAAACAGACCGGGGCGCCGCGCCCGGTCGACGGCGATCTTGATCGCGCTGAGGAGTTCGGGGGCGTATTGAACCTCGTCGATAATGAGCGGCGGGGTGTGGCGTTGCAGGAAGAGTGCCGGGTCGCGCCGGGCCAGTTCACGCTCGGCGAGGTCGTCCAGGCTCACATAGCCGCGCTCGGGCGCCGCGCAGGCGGCCAGCAGCGTGGTCTTGCCGACCTGGCGCGGCCCCGTCAGCAGCAGCACCGGAAAGCTGTCGGAGACCTGGCGGATGGTCGCGGCGAGGGTGCGATCGACGAAGGGTGACATGGGCTTCGGCTAATCTGGGAGTGAACTCCAGATTAGCCGAAGGCAGGCCGCCGCTGCAATGGCCCCAGTCTTGAGCACCCAAGGCCTCGACGGTGCACTCTAAAGTGCCCCCACCGGTGCCGGGCCATCCGGCGCATCTTCAGCAGGCCGCTCGCCGACCCGCAGCAGGGCCAGCGTGATGTTGTCGGTCCCGCCGCGCTCGTTGGCGAGTCGGACCAGTGCCTCGGCGGCGGGACCCAGTTCGCTCTTGCCGGCGGCGACCAGGATCTGCCGCAGCCAATCCACCGGCACCATGCCGGTGAGTCCGTCGGTGCAGAAGAGGTAGATGTCGCCGGTCTGCAGCTCCGTGACGCCGGAGTAGACGCGCACCTCGGCGGACGAACCCAGGGCGCGCGTCAGGATGTTGTCCCCGATACCGTAGTGCCGGGCGTCCTCCAGGGTGCGGAAGAAGCCTTGGTCGACCACCTCTTGGATGAAGGAGTGGTCGTGGGAGAGTTGCTCCAGCCGTTCACCACGCAGGCGGTACAGACGCGAATCGCCCACATTGGCATAGGCCAGCCAGTCCGCGCCGGCGAAGCCCAGGACCACGGTGGTCCCCATGCCGACACAATCGGTCTTGGCCTGGGACAATTGCCAGACGGCCCGATTGGCCTCCTCCACCGCCGCCTCGGTCAGCAACCGCGCCTTGTCGGCATCGGTCCGCGGCAGGGCCTGGCGTTTGAAACGCTCGCGAATCGTGTCGGCTGCGAGTCGGCTCGCCACCTCCCCGGCGCTGGCCCCGCCGACCCCGTCGGCCACCACCACCAGACCCATGTCGGCGTGGACGGTGACCGCGTCCTCGTTGCGCGTGCGCACGCGCCCGCGGTCGGTCCGCCAGGCATATTCCAGTTTGTAGGCCCACATTGCGACCGCCTCCGTGTCGACCTCAGACCAGGGTGCGGTGGTGGGCCAGGCCCCCGTTCCCGCTCAGCGGACGTTGCCGCTTACCGTGCCGGCGCCGCTCGCGGGCCCGGCAGCCAACTGCGCGGCCAGCCGCTTGGGCTCCACATAGCCCGGAATCAATTCGCCGGTGTCGGTGAGGATGGCCGGGGTACCGCGCAGGCCGAGTTCCTCGCCCGCCGCCATGTGGGCATCCACCGGGTTGTCACAGGTCTTTTCTGCGACGCTCTTGCCGGCCTTGGCGTCCGTCAGGGCGGCGCGGCGCGCCGCTGCATCGCCCGCACACCACACCGAGACGGCCTCCTGGTAGGCCGGGCTGCCCTTACCGGCGCGCGGGAAGAAGAGATAGCGCACGCGGATACCCTCCTTGCCGTACTCCGCGATCTGACCGTGGAGCTTGCGGCAGTAGCCGCACTCGATGTCCGTGAAGACCGTGACCGTGTGTTTGGCCTCGCCCGCGGGCTCGAAGATCACCATCTGGGACTCGCCCAGGCCGTCCACCACCTGTTTGCGCGCGCCGGACAGGCGGGGCTCGGTCAGGTCCTCCCGGCTGGTGAGGTCGACGATGCGCCCGTCCACGAAATAGCGGCCGTCGGCCGTGACATACATCATCTGGGTCCCGACCAGGACCTCGAAGAGCCCCTTTACCGGTGACGGCGCGATACTCGTGATCTTGATGCCGGGGATGACCTTGGTCAGGGCGGCGCGAATACTGTCCTCGGGCGCGGCGAGCAGGCTGCCGGCGGCAAGCCACAGGACGGCGGCGACGATCAAACGGGGGCTGTGCATGGTGGTTCCTCGGGTCTGCGGAATCGATGGACGCCGGGGACGCTGCCGCGTCGCGCCGGTCGCCGTGGGGGATGCGCTTTCAGTCTCTAAAATTGCTGACTTTTATCGGCAACCCCCAGTCCTCTGCACGCAACAGGGCGATAGCCTCCTGGAGGTCATCGCGGTTTTTGCCGGTGATCCGCACCTGGTCCCCTTGGATCTGCGCCTGGACCTTGAGTTTGCTGCCCTTGACACGCTTGACCATCGACTTGGCGGTTTCAGTGTCCACGCCCTGTTTGAGGCGAACCTCCTGGCGCGCGGTACTGAGTGTCACCGCGGGGTCCTGGGGGTCCAGGGCCTTGAGGTCGACCGCGCGTTTGACCAGCTTCTGGCGCAGGATATCCATCATCTGCTGGAGTTGGAACTCCTGCTCGGCAGCCATCAGGATCTGTTCGTCGGCCAGCTCGAAATGCGCCTTGACGCCCTTGAAGTCGAACCGGGTCGCAATCTCCCGGTTGGCTTGATCGACCGCGTTACGGACCTCCTGAAGGTCGATCTCGGATACGATGTCAAACGAAGGCATTCAGTTTGGCCCTTAATTAAGCAATTGATTCAATTATTTATTTAATAAACTTTACAATAACACACGGACGCAGACCGGCGAGGCGGCTGGGGGGGCGCCTCGTCCAACTGCCTACAATAAAGCAAGCCGCGCCCGGCTGCCAGGATCACGCGCCGCGGCCCGGCGGCGGGCGGCACCGGGTCACGCCGGCTCAACCCCTGGGATGATGCCGCGCGTGCAGTTGTTTCAGGCGCTCGCGCGCGACGTGCGTGTAGATCTGGGTGGTCGACAGGCTGCTGTGGCCCAGCAACATCTGCACCACGCGCAGGTCCGCGCCGTGGTTCAACAGGTGCGTCGCGAAGGCATGGCGTAAGGTGTGGGGCGAGAGTGGCTTCACAACCCCGGCCTGGATCGCATAACGCTTGATCAGTTGCCAAAAGGCCTGGCGGGTCATGCAGTCGCTACGGCTGGTAGGAAACAGGAAGTCGCTCGTGCGCCCGCCCAGCAGGTCTTGGCGGGGCCCGCGCACGAACTGCGCGAGCCAGTCCAATGCGTCCTCACCGAGCGGCACCAGCCGCTCCTTGCCGCCCTTGCCCGCGACCCGCACCACCCCTTGGGTCAGGCTCACCTGGCCGGAACCCAGGGTGACGAGTTCGGTCACCCGCAGCCCCCCGGCATAAAGGACCTCCAGCATGGTGCGGTCACGATGGCCGCGCGCGTCCGTGGGGTCCGGGGCCCCCAACAGGGCCTCGACCTCCGCCTCGGTCAGGCTCTTCGGCAAGGGCCGGCCCAGCTTGGGGGCGTCCACCCGGGCACTCGGGTCCGCCTGGAGCTCGCCCTGTCGCACCTGGTGCTGATAGAACTGGCGCAGACAGGACAGCAGCCGCGCCGCGGAACGCGGCTTGCGCCCCGCCACCGACAGGACCGCCAGATAATCGAGCAGATCCAGCCGCTGCGCCTGGAGCAGGCAGCGCCCGCGCTCGCGTTCGATCCAGACGGCGAAGGCGCGCAGGTCCGACTGATAGGCGGCCAGCGTGTTCTGACTCAGGCCCCGCTCCATCCACAGGATGTCGGCGAAGCCCTCGATGATGGTGCGGTCATCCGCCATCAGTCACCCCCGGCGTCAACCGTCACCCCCTCGTGCCGGAGCAACTGACGCTTGAGCGCGAGCTTGTCGCCCGAACGATCGCCGGCGAAGCCGCCCAGACCGCGCGCCGCCACCACCCGGTGGCAGGGCACGACGATGGGGCAGGGGTTGGCCCGGCAGGCCTGACCCACGGCCCGCGGGGCGCTGCCCAGGTCGCGCGCCAGGTCGGCGTAGGTGCGGGTCGTCCCGGCCGGGATGGCCCGGATGGCCGCCCAGACCCGCTGCTGGAAGGGCGTGCCGCGCAGTTGCAGGGGCATCTCGAAGCGCGCCGCGCCGTCCGCAAAGTAGGCGCTGAGTTGGCGGTCGAGCGCGGGCGGCACCGCCGCCTCGTCGGCCACTGCCGGCGGCGGCTCCAGGTCCACCCCGAGCAGGGTCTCCCCCGTCCAGCGCAGGCCGATGGGGCCCAGTGGGGTGACGAACAGGGCCATCGGCATCGGACACCTCGGCTTGGCCTGAAACGACAATGAGTCCGCGCGCAACGCAACTGATGCGAAGGCCAGCGGATTAGACCACGGGCTTGCCGCCATCGCCAACCTGCGCGGCGGCCGGGGCCGGCAGCGCCGGGCGCGTCCGGCAAACCTGTGGATAACTCTGTGGACGAAGGCCCGCGGCAGGCGGGCAAGTCGCTCATTTCAGACTTCATTTTCCTTGGGGCGCAGCCGCAACCGGCAGCAAAAGTTCTTATATAATAAGCTATTATGATCTTATTTCAATTGCTTGACGGGAAAGACCGCCGCGCCTGGTGCGTTTTTCACCGAGGGTCCCGGGTGTGCACAACCGCCCCCGGGGACAGGACCGGCGGCGCCGCGACTTGTCAAGTCGCGCACCCTGGCGTTGAACTGCCGACGCAAAACCCGCAGCATGTTACATCTTCACCCAGCCGGGGCCGCCCTGGAGCACGTCATCGAGACTATCACGCCGCGCAACGCGGCCCCTTGCGCGCCCCGTCGGCAGCGGCGATCTCAATGAGTAACCCTACATGAGCGAGCCCGTGCCGCCGCCCACGGCAAGCGTCCGCCGCGGCGACGACGCGCCGGGGGCGACGCTGCTGATCGTCGATGACCAGCCGGAGAACCTGGCGGTGTTGGCCGAGATCCTCAGCGACCACCATCGGGTACGGGCGGCGCGCTCCGGCCTCCAGGCCCTGCGGGTCGCCGCCTCGCCACCGCGCCCGGACCTGGTGCTGTTGGATATCATGATGCCCGGGATGGACGGCTTCGAGGTCCTGGAGCGCCTGCGCGCGAACCCCCTCACGCGGGCGATCCCGGTCATCTTCGTCACCGCCCTGGACGACACCCGCTCCGAGGTCCAGGGCTTGACGGCCGGGGCGGTCGATTACATCAGCAAGCCCTTCATCCCGGCGGTGGTGCAGGCACGGGTGCGGACCCACCTGGAGTTGAAGTGGGCGCGTGATCGCCTGCGCGACCAGAATACCTGGCTGGAGCAGGAGGTCAGTCGGCGCATGGAGGAGAACACCATGATCCAGGAGGTCAGCATCCGCGCCCTGGCCCACCTGGCCGAGATTCGCGACCTGGAGACCGGTAACCACATCCTGCGCACCCAGGGCTATGTGCTGGAGTTGGCGGGTCGACTGCGTCACCATCCGCGCTTCAGCGCGGTCCTGACCAACCACTTCATCGAGGTCCTGGTCCGCTCCGCGCCCCTGCACGACATCGGCAAGGTGGGCATCCCGGATCAGATCCTGCTCAAACCCGGCCCGCTCGACCCGCAGGAGTGGGCGGTGATGAAGACCCACGCCGCCCTGGGTGCCGAGGCGATTGCCTGGGCCGAGCGCAGCATCCCCCGGCAGTTGGAGTTTCTCACCCTGGCCCGGGAGATCGCCCGCTGGCACCACGAGCGGTGGGACGGCCAGGGCTATCCCGACGGTCTGAGCGGTGAGCAGATCCCGCTGGCGGCCC
>Ga0247839_1008948_pt1 | contig 10260 bp, 9 predicted proteins | sample LaCruzMarch2015__6_FD_192405 | JGI IMG/M metagenome (GOLD analysis project Ga0247839, IMG submission 192405) | Freshwater microbial communities from meromictic Lake La Cruz, Castile-La Mancha, Spain - LaCruzMarch2015_16m | ecosystem: Environmental > Aquatic > Freshwater > Lake | place: Spain...
ATTAAAGTTTTTTAAATTTGGTTGATATTACAGTGTGTTGGTAATATCAAGATTACTTTAAAACGTCAGATTTAGTAAATTAAATTTGACACATTAACATAGGATCTCAGATGGTAATTCCTGTGTTTAGTGAGTTTTTTTATGAAATTTTTATGCTATCTGAAAAGGAAGCTCTGAAAAAAAGATGGTCGTAGTCAGATTTTATTGAAATTGAAGTGTTTTTAATTCTCTACTACTGCCATAATAGGGATTTGTTTTAGACTCCAAAGCCTAGACAGATTATGCCATAATTACGACTGTGATTTATCACAGAGACTGCGTGTTTTGGACAGTTAGTTAGAGAGTTAAGAGCCTTCAAAGTAGAAAACTTGTCAGATTTTACTGAAATTGGAAAAATTTAGGATAAAAGCAAAATTATGAAAAAATATGCCATATGGAATAATAAAGGTGGGGTTGGTAAAACTTTTCTGTCTTTTGTATTAGCTACTGAGTATGCAAAATCAAATCCTAGTACGAATGTTTTAATTATAGATACATGCCCGCAGGCAGATGTTTCTCAGGTTCTATTGGGTGGCACATCAAATGAGGGTGTGAATTATTTAAAAATTTCTAATAGTAAAAAAACTCTTGCTGGCTATATCGATGAAAGAATAAATAAGTCTCCTTATTCATTATTAGGTTCAGAGGTTGATTTTTTTCATCAAGTATCACAATACAACAAAGAAATTCCAGACAATGTCTATCTGGTTTGTGGGGATAATGCATTAGAACTATTTGCGCAAACGCTTACTACTTTTAGTGGTACCAATAAAGTAGGCACACGTGGTACCTATTATAAAGAAATACATCGTATATGTATTGATTTACAAGATGCGTTTTCTCGTAAATATGGAAGTGAGTCTGTTTGTTTCCTTGATACTAACCCGAGTTTTTCGATTTATACCAAAATGGCTTTATATGCATCAGAGCAACTTATAATACCTTGTTTTTCTGATCTTGGGTCTTTACTTGCTCTTAAAAATATAATGCGTTTGGTTTATAGTGTTCAAATATCTGGTTATGAATCTAATTTTAAAGAAGAATCTGAGAAATATAGCTTAGCCTTGCCGCTCATTTTTAAAATTGTTCTGGGTCGTTCTACTATCTATAACACGGTTTCGGCAAAGGCATTTCAAAATATAGAGAACCAGATAACTCAGTGTATTACAGATTTAAAACAGCAATTTAATGGCTCAGTCTTTGCTAACACGGAGATAGTCTATAAGCTAAGAAATTTTAATTCAGTAGCTCCCATTATTCATGATACGAGTAAGCTACTGACTAATTTGAATACAGTAGAAACCTTATCGAATCAAGAAAATGTTACCATAAATCACATTGAAAATTACCGCGGTGAAGTGGACGGCTCCATAAAATCGCTGTTAAATTTGCTTTAATTAACGTCCTCATTTCCTATGTCGGCATAATATGGATTTAGTGTTATACTTGTTTATAGTTTTGATTTAAGTTATTAATGTTTAGATGTTTTTAAATAGGCTGTGGTTACTTAAATTAATTATTGAATAATTGATGATATAATTATAAATTAATAGGAGGGTAAAGCGTGAGTGCTGAACTTAATTTATACGACCAAGATTTTTTTGCATGGACACAAGAACAAGCAAAATTAATCAAGGAAAAGTCTTTTGATAAGTTAGATTTTATATTTAACTGAAACCTTTGAACATGCTTATGAAATAGCAATTTTAAAAGCAGCTAAAGAAACCAAGTTATCGCCAAAAGCATTTCCTGAGTTTTGCGAGTGGAATTTCGAGCAAGCCTTAAATAGTGATTTTTATCCAAATTAACGAATTAAACAATTAAAAATTTGGTTTCAATAGTTTTGCAAATCTCCAGAGTTAAGAGCCTTCAACGTAGAAAATTTGTCAGATCTTACTGAAATTGGAAAAATTTAGGATAAAGGCAAAATTATGAAAAAATATGCCATATGGAATAATAAAGGTGGGGTTGGTAAAGCTTTTCTGTCTTTTGTATTAGCCACTGAATATGCAAAATCAAATCCTAGTACGAATGTTCTAATTATAATGTTGGTATATTTGAGTTGAATAGTTAAAATTATGTCGTAATAATGAAGTAAAATATAGGCTTAATTAAAATAAGGAGATATCTTATGAAAATGAAATTATCAGTTTTAACGGTTCTAGCTTTATCTGGGTTGGCAAATGCAAGCTCATTAAATAATAACAGTATTAGATTAAATTTAACGCCTGTTACACAGATTGACAGCAGTGTGCTTTGTCAAGATAATCATTGTACATGGAATAATAGTGCTGTGGCTAATCTTTCCAGCAATGAAAGTGATAACAGTTTTTGCCGTGGAACTAACGCGCAAATTGGTGGTACAGGAGTTGTGCTTGGTGCTGGCGCTTATAATATGCAATTACCATCTGGTATAACCAAAAGTAAATTTACGGCAAAACATAATGATGTGATTTTACAATTGTTTAATACACCGTATAAAAATATCACACCATCAATGTTAAAGAAATATGTTGAACTTGGTTATGGTTCAATTTGGATTTCTCCACCACAAAAAAATGCCTATGTTCCTTACTGGAAAAAAACTATTCCAGCATGGTATGGTGCGTATCAGCCAGTTGATTTTGGGCAAATTGGCGATAAAGCTAATGTTATGTCATTTGGCAGTGCGGAAGAATTAGCTAATTTGGTAAACGAAGCGCATCATGCTGGATTGCAAGTAATTGTTGACTTGGCAATTCATCAATTTGCACAACCTGGTGTTGCAAACACTCATTTTTATACTGATTATAAAGGACAGAAATATAGTTTTGAATCGGGAAATATGAATGCAATTCAGACTTTTTGGTGGCCACAAAGCATAGTCAAAAATTATTTACCGCTAAAAACCGAAAAATGTTCGAGTAAAACTACGTATGATACTAAAGATAGTCTTGCTTTAGTGGGGCATAATCCTAATAATACGACGTTTAAAGATAAAGTTAATGCGAGTTCGCCATGGGCAGATGATTTCTCTGGTATGAGCGGTTGGTTCGATGGGGTGTTACCAGCTGGAACTAATTCATCGATTGGTGCTGATTCAATTTCATGTCGTACTAAAGAAGTGTTTAATGGATTTGCTGCATGGCTACTTGGAGCAGATTATTCGCATGGAAGCATGTCGGCTAAGTCTGATCCACAGCGTGGCTTTAATGTTGACGGATTTAGGATTGATGATATTAGCGGTCAAAGTGTCGAATTTTATACACAACTTTTTAAAGCAACGGCTAAATATAATCAAGCGAGTAATAATTTCTTTGGCGAGTATCCTACCGAATCCGCAACTGATTATAATAAATACGTTGCCATAAATACGGCGAATGCAAATGTGGCGGCAGACAATAAAATGAAAATGTTAAATTTCCCATTGCTAGTTACATTAAAACAAGCTTTGATTGGGAATAAATTTCAATCAACCTTACAATCTAGCTTTGATTCGCAGTATGCCTATAAAGGTATTGGCAATCTAGAAGGTAAAAATGCAATTAATTTAGTGATTGATCAAGATACAGCCCCAGATAGCATTAGTTCACGTGCTATGTGTTCTTGGGATGGCAAACCGCAGCAACCCGATTATGTGATGAATTATACCAATGCGCCATTAGCATATGGTGTGATTTTAGCCATGGAAGGTGGTACGCCATATATTTTTGCAGATTTACAAGCTGAGAAACAACTTGGTTTAACCGAGTCTGGAGTATGGTCTCCTGAGGTCGCTAATGGAAGTGTTTCATATTGGAATCAAAATGAAGTTTTGGCGGGAATCTATTTTCATAATCAAACACGTGGTAAAACCATGCATTGGGGTGAAGCTCTAAATGCAAATGATGATGTCGCTGCGTTTACGCGTGGGGATAATTATTTCTTCATCGTTAATAAGTCGCAAAATGGATATCAGGCTAATGAGGTTAGTGCGGAACTTAAAGATGGCTCTTATATTGATTTAATGTCGCATCAGATTGTTAAAGTACAGAATAATACGTTGAAATTTATTTTTATTCCTAAACAATCGGTAATGTATTTCGTACCTTATCATGGCTAATATTTTTTTTAATCAGCATGGCTTAATTTCAAATACGACCTTATCAAAAGGTCGTATTTGGTTTGTGCGCCAGACATGGCGTACATCTAGGCGGTGCAAGTCCGCTATTAGCCCCGTCGATGGGAATAATGAGCCTATGCAAGGGTGTTCATCGTGAGGTGAAATCTGAAGAGGAAGCAAACGGCGTAGTTTGGTTATGACGAACAGGAATCACCTGTTAGGCTACTACATCGGGTAACTTAGCATTAGATAAGGAAGCCCAATAATCGACCGTAGGTTCTTTAATATCGCCAAACAAAACCATATCGGCTTAGGCGATTCAGATGTAGTTCCATATAAAAAAGCGCATATGGCAAATGCTTATCCGTTTTTTGCCAAAAATAAACAGTAATTAGATTTAATTGCCATGGCAGTTCAAGCACCAGATTACACTTACACCAATCCACAAATGCACAAAAAATTTACTCACGCCGAATTTGCTAATTTTGCCCGCGATTATCTTGGTGCCGATATTATTTTTTGGGATGTGCAAAAAAAATTAACTATTTGACAGCTTGTCTTTCGAGCTGAATGTCTTGACCTAACTTAATTCAGCATGTTACAATATGCTCCTCTTCAATATTTTTCTTAGGTGCTCCATTGAAATTCACCGCTTACCCATCAATTTAAGTGATTCTTTAATCACTCTCTCATCTATTTTCATAGATTTTTAAATATTTTTGTTTTGCTTTATCGGCAATTACCCTAACTAATTAAGTTTAATTTACGCATGGTTAAACTCATACGTGGCAAAAGCCATGTTCTAAGTTAAACCAACCTAACTTGAGTGAAATAGTAGTTACGTTATTGCATACTTTATTGTATCTTATTACTGAGTTAAACTATTGTTATATGAGCATTAATTTATAAATTTTCACTTATTCAATTTAGCAGAATTATTTGCTAGCTATTTAATTCGTGGCGTGTGGTTAATTTCAATAGGTATTAATTCATAGCACTAGATGTTACAGTCTCAGCAAGATAAGTGCAAAACAAAAGCTTGAATGAAAGCGGTCGCTATATGCATAATCCAATTCACATTTCCGAATTAAACCTCAGTTTTACTCAAAAAGAATGTTTTAACAATTTTAGCTATACTCTTTACCCTGGTGAAAAAATTGGCTTAATTGGTGATAACGGTTCGGGCAAATCAAGTTTACTGCGTATCTTGGCTAATTTGCCAAGCTTACCTCATCCAGATATTCATAGCGATGAAACCCTAGTTTGCTGCTATGTCCCACAAATTATTGAGGAATTTAGTAATTTAAGCGGCGGACAACGCTTTAACCATGCGCTCTCGGCTGCGTTGGCTAATTATCCAAATTTATTATTGCTCGATGAACCAACTAACCATTTGGATGCAGCTAACCGTAACTCGCTGATGCGTCAATTAAGGAATCACCCAGCAACGCAAGTTATTGTGACACACGACCCAGAATTACTTAATAATTGCGTTGATACTTTGTGGCATATTCATGATGGCATAATTAGCGTTTTCAATGGTAGTTATGCCAATTACCGCGAACAATTAAACCAAACTAAGCACAAATTATTGAGTGACATCAGCCAGCTTAAACAGGCGCAAAAGCAGCAACATAAAGCCTTAATGCAAGAACAGCAGCGCGCTAAAGGCAGTCGAGAGCAAGGAGAAAAAGCTATTTTACAACGTAAATGGCCAACCATTACCTCAGCGAGCAAGGTTCTGCGCGGCAACACCACAGCAGGTAAGAAAAGCGCTAATTTAACTAAGCGTAAAAACGAACTCAATACCGAATTAAATCAGCTCTGGCAAGCTGAAGAAATTAATTATAGCTTTAATTTCATGGCACAAACCTTTGAACAGAGTATCGTTACCATTAATCAAGGTAGTTGTGGATATGTTGATCAGCCGAATATCTTACAGCAAATAAACTTTAATTTGTACGGCAACACTAAAATTGCCTTAATTGGCGCCAATGGCAGCGGTAAATCAACTTTGCTCAAAGCAATTATGCAGGATCAAGAAGTTATACGCCACGGCGAATGGATAGTGCCACAACTGACACAAATTGCTTATTTAGATCAACATTATAGCAATTTGCCTAAAGAGCAAACTATTCTTGAATACATCGCTAATTTAGCACCAGCTTTAAGTCATGCGGAGTTACGCAATTTCTTAAATCAGTTTTTATTTCGCAAAAATGAGGAAATACATAAACTCATACAAGTGCTCTCGGGTGGCGAAAAAGCGCGTTTAAGTTTAGCGGCAATTGCACTCCAACAACCTAAACTACTGATTTTGGATGAAATCAGCAACAATATTGATCTAACTACACGTGAACACCTCGTCAAAATATTAAGGGATTACCCTGGTGCAATGTTAATAATTAGTCATGACGAAACTTTTTTAACAGAAATTGGCGTGGAAGAAAAATTTAATGTTGAATTGTGGCAAAATTAAACTAACTCACAGTTTATCCACACCTAGTTGACATGATTATTCAGCGTAATTGTGCACAACTAGAATACAATGATAAAGATCAGTGGCTTAACAATCCACAATTAACCGCAGCTTTTAAATTTACTAAAGTGTAAGATTTTTAAAATCATCAAATTAAGACTAAGTTATCCACAAATCTTTAACAACTTAATCTAGAAACTATACCCACTAAACGTGGATAAGGAGAATATTTTAAAATATAACAGTCTATTATTGTGTGTTTAAAATTTAAACAACTTTCTTCATTTACATAAAAGAGCTAGTGAAAACTTTGACTTTTACACATCTAGCACTGTGTTTATCCATATTCAAAGTAACAGACTTAATATAGCTATTTAGCTTGTAACTGAGGTGTCAAGCAGATAGGTTCGTCCCCATTCCTCTAGCTGTTGTAAAATCGGCTGGAGTTTTTTGCCTACCTCCGTTAATGAGTATTCAACTTTAGGTGGTACTTCAGCATAAATTTTACGAGTTACGACTAAGTCTGCTTCCAGTTCACGAAGTTGATTGGTTAGCATGCGCTGAGTAATCCCGGGATTAAGTCGGCGTAATTCGCTGAAGCGCTTGGTTCCATCCAACAACGCACATAAAATTGATAATTTCCATTTGCCACCCAAAATCCTTAGTACCACTCCGACTGGACAATTTTCATCATGAATATTTGGCATACACGTTATCTCCTAAAAAACGAATTATAACAGTAATAGTATAAATTTATACACTATAGCACATTTTGAGAAGTACTTGTATGTTTAGTCAATTATGGTTACAATACTTCATTATTAATTTTCAAAGGATAAGATTATGTCAATCAAACGTGTTCATATTATTAATGCTCATCAAAAGTGGACTGGGATTGCCGAAGGTAATTTAACTCAGCATTATATTGAAACAATGGTAAAAATATTTAATGCTCACGAGGTTGAAGTTACGGTTACCAATGTTGATGACGGGTATGCTATTGAGCAAGAAATAACGGCATTGGTGGCGGCTGATTTAGTAATTCTCCAATTCCCGATGTACTGGATGAGTTTGCCATGGTTGGCCAAAAAATATATTGATGAAGTGTTTATGGCGGGTCAAGGGCGAATTTATAAACATGACGGGCGTGAGATCGACGATGCCAGTAAGAAATACGGTAGTGGTGGTTTATTGACGGGTAAATATATGTTATCAATTACCTGTAATGCTCCACTGGAAGCCTTTGTTAGTGAGGGTCAATTTTTTAATGGACTAGGTGTGGACAATGCTTTTATGGCAGTGCATAATGCTTTGCAATTTGTCGGATTAACTCAATTGCCGACTTTTACTTCACACGATATTTTCAAAAACCCACAAATTGAAACCGAAACTAAAGAGCTAGAAGTGTTATTAACCAATGCATTGCGTGCATAAAATAATAGTGTAACAATTTAACTACCAGCGCTTAACGCCATGGTAACCACGATAAAAATTTGAAATATCTGCTATATGAGCATTAAAATATAGCTGATATTTCATTAATCGAGCAACTACTTCCGCACCACAAGGCTATTAAGAAAACGCAGTGCCGCAGTCCATTGCCAAGCATAGCTCGCGGTTGCCATTTCACGATTTAAAATATACGTCGAAGAGAAAAACAGCGATGAAATTAAGCCGTAAATTAATGCTTTAGAAATAAGCGCCCTAGCCAATAACTATAATCGGGTAAGACCGCCTTCACGGGCGGGACTTCCCACACCACCGTACGTGCGTTGTCGCATACGGCGGTTTTAATTAAAGTTATAACTAGCAACCTTCTTTTCCAAACTCACTAGCCCGCTTCTATCAAACCAGACATTTGACATCGCTGTATGAATAATTGGATTTAGTGACAGTCGCCACCAGCCTTTACTTGATTTAGCTAGTTTCCATGCATTTTGCACCGACACGCCTAGCTCCACCAAATATTTATATACCGCGTATGTCCGTTTACGTTGTTTTAGCCTATAACATCTTAGCCTGCGACGCATCCATGAGTCTAAGTCCTTGAATAAGCTTATATTTGCAGACAATCTAAAATAGCCTATCCAGCCATTTAAGTACTGCTTCAGCTCTTTGATTACATGCTCTAGCTTACTACCTCTATTTCGACTAGTTAGTTCTCGAATTTGCTTCTTGAATTTCACTAGCGACGGGTTTGCTACTAAATTATGCCGTGGATTAGATGTTGGTTAAAAATGTATGTATTCCATTCTGTTGATAAATTTATAATCGCTAATGCAAAGTAAATCAGACAATAAAAAACCAAGTCAAAAAACTTGGTTTTTTTGCAGTAAAATGCAATTAAGCTTTGGCTGCTAGCGCTTGCTGAACTTGTTTAATATCAGCTTGCGTTTCAACTAAATATTGAGGTTTATCCAATAAAATTTGCAATTGCTCAGGCACAGCTAATTTAGTTTGAATAATTGGTTCAATGACCGTTTCAAATTTACTCGGTGCTGCGGTTGCAACCATAATCCATTTTTGTGGACTGAGTTGTTGGCGAGCAAAATATGCCGTGGCTGTATGTGGGCAAACCACGTAATTATATTGCGAATTTACCGCTTGAATTACCTCACGAATTTGCTGATCGTTGACGCTAATTGCTTGCACATTGGCTTTGAAATTATCCCATGTGTTAAATAAATAGCTTAAGCGTTCAAAATTACTTGGATTACCAACATCCATTGCATTTGCGATGGTTGCAATGCTAGCTTTAGGTTCAAATTTACCCTGAGCAATATAATCAGAAATAACCCGATTAGCATTAGTTGCTAAGGCAATTTCACGAATTGGAAAGCCCATGGCTTTTGCCCAGAACGCCGCAGTTGAATTACCTACATTTCCAGTTGGGATTATATAGGCTGCTGGTTCATTATGCGCCAATTGGAATTGCCAGCTTGTGTAAGCATAATAAGTTAATTGCGGCAATAAACGTGCAATATTAATGCTATTGGCACTACTTAAATGCGCACGGCTTTTCCACCACTCATCACTAAAGGCTTGTTTGACAATTTTTTGGCAATCATCAAAAGTTCCCTCAACGGCTACGGCTAAAATATTATCACCCCAGCAGGTAATTTGTTTTTCTTGACGTTGTGAAATTTGTCCTTTAGGGAACATAACTACCACATCAACATTAGATTTTTGGTGAAAAGCACTAGCTACTGCCGATCCCGTATCACCTGAGGTGGCAACAATAATTGTCGTTTTACGATTTTTGGATAATCGGGTCATACATTCAGCTAAGAAGCGTGCACCAAAATCTTTAAACGATAAGGTTGGACCTTGAAATAATTCCATGACATAAGTATTGTCATTAAGTTGTTTCACAGGGAGTGGGAAATTGAAAGCATTTTGGCAAATTTCACCAAGTTGGCTTTCTAATTCATCATCTTTGAAATAGTCGGCTAGAATTTTAGCGGCAAATTGTGGATAGCTTAATTGAGGATCTAATTCCGCCCAATTAATTTGCGGGAAATATTCAGGAATAAATAAGCCACCGTCTTCGGCTAAGCCTTGCAAAATTGCTTGGCTAACCGTTTTATGATTATTTTTATCACGAGTACTATAAAAAAACATTTTAAGCTTTCTTAATTAAATAATAACAGTTTAAATTAAT
>Ga0247839_1008949_pt1 | contig 10258 bp, 9 predicted proteins | sample LaCruzMarch2015__6_FD_192405 | JGI IMG/M metagenome (GOLD analysis project Ga0247839, IMG submission 192405) | Freshwater microbial communities from meromictic Lake La Cruz, Castile-La Mancha, Spain - LaCruzMarch2015_16m | ecosystem: Environmental > Aquatic > Freshwater > Lake | place: Spain...
GTCCGGCTCGCCCAGGTCCGCGGCATCGAAGTGGATACTGCCCCCGCTCCCCGCGTCCCAGACCCGCATCTCCCGGTAGGGGCTGACCCCCAGTTCGATGATTCGCCCCCAGGCCCCGAGCCGCCGCAGGATGCGCTCACTGGCGCGCGACAGGGCCGAGACCCGCAGATCCACCTCACCGGCTGGCCAGGTGCGCCGCGGCGCCCGGGCCTCCACCACCGTGACGCCCAGCCCTTGATCGGCACAGGCCAGGGCAAAGGCGGCACCGACCATGCCGCCGCCGACCACGATCACATCGCTGTCATGTGCGTTCATAGGCGACCTTTGGGAAAGATGAAGAACCGCTCTTCTCTGCGTCTTTGCGTCTCTGCGTGAAATCTCTTCACGATGTTGGTCCGGCAGTGCGGCCAGCCCCCAGCGGCAGGCCCCGCGCCAGGCGCGGCGTGCGTCCGCCCTGCCCCATGAAGCGCCGGGCCACCGCCCGGCGCGCCGGCGGCAGCAGGTCCAACCCCAACAGCCCCAGGTTGCGGGCCAGTCGCAGGGGCAGCCAGGGATTGACGAAGAGCCGGGCGAGCGTGTCGGTGAGGGCGGCGGTCGTCTGCTGGTCCGGGCCGCGCCATTGGCGGTAGGCCGCCAACACCGCCGGCGCCCCCGGGTCCTCGCCGCGGGTTGCGGCCTCGGCCAGCACCTCGGCGAGTGCGGCGACGTCGCGCAGCCCCAGGTTGAACCCCTGACCGGCTACCGGGTGGAGCGTGTGGGCGGCGTTGCCGATCAGCACCAGCCGGGGATGGATAGTCTCACGGGTCAGCAGCAGCTTGAGCGGATAGGCGCGCCGGGGTGCCGCCAGACCCAGCCGGCCGAGCCGGTAGCCGAAGCGCCCCTGCAACCGCGCGAGAAAGGCGTCGTCCGGCAGCGCCAGCAGCCCCGCCGTCTCCTGCTCCCGGCAGGTCCAGACCACCGACCAGCGCCCCGCGGTCATGGGCAGCATGGCGAGCGGCCCGGTGTCGGTGAAGCGCTCGAAGGCCCAACCCGGGCGGGGCCGGTCCGGGGTGATGGTGGTGATGATGGCGTCATGCCCATAGGGCTGTTCCTCGACGGAGATCCCCTGGGCGCGCCGCACCGCCGAATCGCCGCCGTCGGCCGCCACCACCAGGCGGGAGTGCAATTCGTTCAGCCCGTCGCGACCCTCGATCTGCAGCGCGACCAAATCGCCCTGCACCCGCAGCCCGACGAGGCGTGCCGGACACCGCAGATCGATCCCGGGCAGACCGTCCAGGGCCGGGCGGATGGCCGCCCCCAGCGCGCGCGCCGGGACCACATAGCCCAGGGCATCCACCCCGAGTTCGGCCTGATCGAGCCGAGCGATGCCGCACTGACCACGCTCCGAGATATGAATCCTGCAGATGGGCTCGGCCTCCGGCGCGACCGCACCCCAGAGACCGATCGCCTCCAGGATGCGGCGACTACCCCAGGACAGGGCAATCACCCGCTCGTCATAGCTCGGCTGGAGCGCGGCATCCGCGGCCACCGCCTCCACCAGCGCGATCCGCAGCCCGGTATCCGCCAGCGCGCAGGCCAGCGAGCCGCCGATCAGGCCGCCGCCGACGATCACCAGGTCGTAGGGCTGCATAACACTCTCGGAACAATAGAAAAAAGAGGGCCGCCCGCCAATGGACGCAACAGCGGCATAGTTCCGACCTTGGGGTTGGGCGACAGGCGTGACCATTCTACTCGATCGCCCGAGACCCTATCCGCCCCCGATCGTCCTGCCAGCCAGCGACGTTTTTCGGTCGGCCGTCAGGTCGACCGACTGGGAGCGCCGCACCCCAATGCGGCCCGGCCTATCCGCAACATGCGACGCCGCAGCCGTCTGAGAGATCGCGCCGCACTGGGGTGCGGCGCTCCCAGTGGCCGGGATGATGATCAAGGCCTCCATGTCGATCCGCGTATCCTATCATTTCCATCAGTTTCGACGCTTGGACCTGATCGACCCCGTAGCCTAGGCTTCCAGCGTGTAACGCCCCTTCCAAAGCAGCGCCAGTCCGGGTTCGGACCAACAGGCGTATGCTCCAGACCGGCTCGTGAAGGCAGGAACGCAACGGGAAATCGCGTTGCCCACGACCATTCAGCCCACCAAAAGACGAGGAGACGATTCCCATGCTCAAGAAAGCGATTCCCGCAGCCATCCTGGCGGCCCTTCTCGCCGTACCCGCGGCCGCGGACCCTGCGCCGGCGCCCGGCAAGCCGAGACCCAACCAGTTCTGGTGGCCTGACCAACTCAACCTTCAGCCACTGCGCGATCATGATCCGGCGTCAAATCCCTACGGCGCGGATTTCGATTACGCCAAGGCTTTTGGGAGCCTGGACCTCGAGGCCGTCAAGAAGGACCTCAAGGAGCTGATGACCAGCTCCCAGGACTGGTGGCCAGCCGACTTCGGCCACTACGGCCCGCTGTTTATCCGCATGGCTTGGCATAGCGCCGGCACCTACCGCATGGGGGACGGGCGCGGCGGCGCCGGCGGCGGCCAGCAACGCTTCGATCCGCTCAACAGTTGGCCCGACAACGTCAATCTCGACAAGGCGCGGCGCCTGCTCTGGCCGATCAAGCAAAAGTACGGCCGCAACATCTCCTGGGGCGACCTCATGGTCCTCGCCGGCACCGTCGCCATGCAGGATATGGGCTTTACGACCTTCGGCTTCGCTGGCGGCCGGGCGGACGACTGGGAGCCGGACCTGGTCTACTGGGGTCCGGAAGCCGACATGCTGGGCCAGCAGCGCGTAAGCCAGGATGGGAAGCTGGAAAACCCCCTCGCGGCCACCCAGATGGGCCTCATCTATGTGAATCCGGAAGGCCCCGGCGGCAACCCGGACCCGCTGGCGGCCGCCACGCAGATCCGCGAGGCCTTCGGTCGCATGGCGATGAATGATGAAGAGACCGTCGCCCTGATCGCCGGCGGCCATACCTTCGGCAAGACCCACGGGGCGGGCAAGCCGTCCGAGTGCGTGGGGCCCGAGCCGGCCGCTGCCCCCATCGAGCAGCAGGACCTCGGCTGGGCCAACAAGTGCGGTAAGGGCAATGCGGAGGACACGATCGGCAGTGGCCTGGAAGGCGCATGGACCCAGTCGCCGACTCAGTTCACGATGCTGTACCTGACGAACCTGTTCGCCTTCGACTGGGAGCAGACCCGCAGCCCCGCCGGCGCAATCCAATGGCAACCCAAGGGGGGGGCCGGTGCCGATACGGTCCCCGATGCCCATGTGGAGGGCAAGCGGCACGCGCCGATCATGTTCACCACGGACCTGGCGCTGAGGTTGGACCCGACCTACCGCGCGATCTCCAAACGCTTCCTCGATAACCCGAAGGAGTTTGAACTGGCCTTTGCCAAGGCCTGGTTCAAGCTGACCCACCGCGACATGGGGCCGCGCGCGCGGTACCTGGGCGTCGCGGTGCCCAAGGACGTGCTGATCTGGCAGGATGCGGTACCGGACCTCGACTACCAAGTCGTCGATGCGAAGGATATCAGCGCGCTCAAGGAGAAGATCCTCGGCTCCGGCCTCTCCACCGCCGAACTGGTGCGGACCGCGTGGGCATCGGCATCCACCTTCCGCGACAGCGACATGCGCGGGGGGGCCAACGGCGCGCGCGTTCGTCTAGCGCCGCAGAAGGACTGGCCGGTCAATGACCCGGCAGAGCTGGCACGGGTGCTGCAGACCCTTGAAGGCATTCGAACGGCCTTCAACGCCGGGGCCGCGGGCGGCAAGAAGGTCTCGCTCGCCGACCTGATCGTCTTGGGCGGCGCAGCGGCGATCGAGCAGGCGGCGAGCGCAGCCGGCTACCAAGTGGAGGTCCCCTTCACACCCGGCCGCACGGACGCGACCCAGGAGCAGACCGACGCCCAATCCTTTGCCGTCCTCGAGCCGACGGCCGATGGCTTCCGCAACTACTTCGGTACCGGTAATCGGCAGTCGCCGACCGAGATGCTGATCGATCGCGCGGACCTGCTCGGGCTGACCGTACCGGAAATGACCGCGCTGGTCGGCGGCCTGCGCAGCTTAGGCGCAAACGCCGGCGGCGTGCAACATGGTGTGCTCACGCCGCGCCCTGGGACGCTCAGCAATGACTTCTTCGTCAACCTGCTCGACATGGCCACGAAGTGGTCGAAGTCGACGGACACCGACGGTCTCTACGAGGGACGAGACCGCGCCACGGGTGAGTTGAAGTGGACGGCGACGCCAGTGGACCTGATCTTCGGCTCAAACGCCGAGCTACGTGCCGTCGCCGAGGTGTATGCGTCCAAGGATGGTGGTGGGGAATTCGTCCGGGACTTCGTCGCGGCATGGACCAAGGTGATGACGGCCGACCGCTTCGACCGGAGGCAAGGGTAGGTAGAGGCTGCTCGGGTCGAGACAGCCGATGGGAGTCTCCCGCGAGCGGTCGCAAAGCTGTCATCCCGGTATCCCTGGTACCCCGCTTCAGCTATTCTTGCGCATGATCAAGCCCCGAAGGGGCGTGATATACCAGCCCAGGGCAACGCCCTGGGATAGCGTTGTTTCTTCGGCCTAGCCCTGAAAGGGCGGGACATAAGGAACCGCGCCGTTATGTCACGCCCTTTCAGGGCCCAGAGATGAGGCGAGCCATGAACACGCTGAGGGCATTTTCCGAGAAAGAGCACGCCTACCATGCCTACCAGGCGCGGCAGGACTATCTGCGCGAACAGCAGAGCATCCAGCTCGAATTTGAGGACCTGCGCGCGGAGGTCGAGCAGGCACGGGCGGACGCGGAGCAGGCGCAGGCGGACGCGGAGCAGGAGCGGGCGGCCAAGGAGCAGGAGCGGGCCGCCAAGGACGAAGCCTTGGCCGAGAACGAGCGGCTGAAACGCTTGCTCGCCGACAAGCCGGAACCGTCTGACCCCGGGACGCGTTAGTAATCTCGGCCTGTCGTCAATTCATGGTTCCGCAGAAAACCCGGTCGAGTGCGCGACCGGAACGCTCTTCGGTTGGTTCCGCGCGGGATGCGGTCCGCGCAGCGGATCCTACCCGGCTTGCCTTCAAAGCAGCAGATAACTGTGGTCTGTCCCTGAGGTATCCCCACGAAATATTGCGCTAGATCAGCCGCATGCATAAGCGACGGCGGCCCCATGTGCCTGGCAGAGCCCGAAAACCCGCGGGTCTTGGCTAACCCGCTGATTGTTCGATCACGTTCGTGGGGATACCTCAGGGTCTGTCCCCGCCCGGCTTCACCGCTCGCTACTCGAGCGACGTGATGTCTCGTAACCTCTGCCAGTGCTCCGGGTAATCGCTGCATAAGTCGCGCAACGGCTCAGCAGAGTGATCGCTGAAATGGAACAGCCAACGGTTCAGGCCAAAATCTGAGAGTTCAACCATATCATTTGAGAGTTGCTCAAAGGCCGCTTCGGAAGCAGAGCCGTCATCAGACTTGGCGCTCTGCAGGAATGCCTCAACCACTTTGCAAAGATTGCGATAATACCGTTGCCTGCCGCTTGTGACAGCTTCTATATTCAACGGCAGAATGGTCGGATCAGTCGTAGCTTCACCCTTCGGATCGGAGCGATCAATATCCACCCGCCATCTTGCAGCCAACTCACCCGTCTCCGGAACGAAATCGACGAAAAGCCACGGCTCGTCGACCGATGGATCTATCAGCAGGGGCATACCATCACTGTCCATAGGAAACCTGTTTCCTTTCTTACGATTACAGCCAGCGCAGACGAGCAGCATGTTTTCCCATCGGAATGTTTTTTCGCAGAAGATTGCTTTCGGCCAGAAATGCTCAATGTCTGTCCCGCGCGAATCGTTGCAATACATGCACCGCTCTCGCTTACCCGCCATCTTTCGCAGAACACCAAACAGGTCATCCCCAATAATCGCGGTCTGTTGCGCGCACTTCCACTCTTTCTGAACATCACTGTTGCTGGCTTGTGCGCTCTTGCGGACCAGATACTGCTGAACCTTTCCTGAAAGCACTAGACGCTTCACTCTCCTCAAAACTCAGCCCTCCTCGACAAAAAAAGCCAGTTCCATCTGTTTCTCTCGTTCGTCGGAAGTCAGCGCAACACTCCGCTGCTTCACCTTCAGTCTTGAATACTCACGCCTTGCTTCAACGGCCTTCGGCGATCGGGTATACTCCAGATCGAACGCTGGACTCAGCAGGATAGTATCCGGCCGTCCAGCAACAATTCTTCGGTAATCCCCTTCGGATATCTGGAAAGGCTGCTGCCCCGCCCCGGGAGCAGGGAGAACAAAGATGCTGCCTTCATCCGCTTCCTGACAAATCAATGGACTATGGGTGGTAACGATAAACTGTATTTTTGGGAATAACCGCTTAAACCAACCGCCAATTTCCCTCTGCCACTCGGGATGAAGATGAGCGTCGATCTCGTCGATAAGAACAATTCCGGCATGATTGATAATCCCACCATCATCTATGAGCTTCTCGACGCCATATGCGTCAACCAAGTGACGTAGTAAGTCCATGACGAGAGCGGCTGCCGACCGAAATCCGTCACTCATATCGTGCAAGTCAAGACTGTTGCCGTCCGGGTGCTTCAGCCAAAGACCGCTCGAATCGACCCGGTCAACCGTGATTCCATTGGGAAAGAATGCATTATTCAGAACACCAAGAACAATTCTTAAAGTTGTACGCGCCTCTTCCTTGCCTTCTAAACCCTGATGGTTCAATTCTTTGAGCCACAGATCCGATTCGGCGAGTGTCGCATCTTCCCTGAACAGGGTAGCAAATCGAGCGACCTTGCCCCGCGTCGACATCAATCTTTGCGCCTCGGGAGAGTGCCCGTATAGACGGCGAAAAGGCCCATAGCCAGCGCAGAACCAACCCGCGGCAGTTTCGGACCAGGGGCCGCGGGTTGGACCCTTCATCTTTTTTCTTCGCCGATTAGCTACCTCCATTAGGGTCTTCCGCTGCTCTATGTAGAAGTCCAACTCAGACCAAAAGGCATCCTTATATGGACGCCCGCCTCGATCAAACCGATCCTCGTCGCCTGGTATGATTTCGACGGAAACCTCCCCTTTTGCTTGGCCGTCACGGACCCAACCATCCAACGACAACGTCAACGCTCGGGTCGCATCCGGTCCCACAAGCGCCATGGCAACAGCCCGAAGTAATGCGCTTTTTCCAGACGCATTATCGCCCGTAATCACCGTCCAACCGGCAAACTCTGGTGATCTTCGGCTCAGATCAAATTCCAGACTCGAGAATCCGCGGATCTCCTTAAGAATTATCTTGCGAATGTACATAGTGACAAGAACTCAAAACCTGGCCAACCGTGCGACACTTGCTCTGCCCAGAATGCTACGCTTCGCCCCGCCTGCATTCAAGCCATGCTCCTAGTGCGTAATAGGGGACCTACCACCATTATCCCGCTACGCTCCCCTACGCGATCAATGCAGAAGCCCGTCCACCCGCCGAGTGCCTTGGACATAGTAGCGGAGCAGGGACTCCAGCACCTGCATGGCCGTAGTCCGGTCCTCGATCAGCCCGCCATCAACGCCTCGATCGCCTCCGGGTCCTTAGGCGCCGCGGCGGAGAGGACCTCGTTACCGTCCGGCGTGATCAGCACGTCGTCCTCGATCCGGATGCCGATGCCCTGATAGGGCGCGGGGACCGCCTCGGTGGCCGGCATATAGAGCCCCGGCTCTACCGTCAGTACCATGCCCGGCTCCAGACGCCGCCATTCGCCGCGCTCCTTGTAGTGGCCCACGTCGTGCACGTCCATGCCGAGCCAGTGGCCGGTGCGGTGCATGTAATAGGGCTTATAGGCCTCGTCCTTGATCAGCTTGGCCGTCTTCTTGCCTTCGAGTATGCCGAGACGGACCAGGCCCTTGGTCAGGACCTTGAGCGCCGCCTCGTGGGGTTCGATCCAGCGGTTGCCGGGGCGGGCCTTGGCAATCGCGGCAAGCTGGGCCGCCAGGACGAGGTCGTAGAGCTCACGCTGGGGCGGGCTGAAACGGCCGTTGACCGGGAAGGTGCGGGTGATGTCCGAGGCGTAGCCGTGCAACTCGCAGCCGGCGTCGACCAGCACCAGGTCGCCGTCTTTGAGGGTCGCGCAATTGTCCACGTAATGCAAAACACAGGCGCGCGCCCCGCCGGCGACAATGGGCGGATAGGCCTGGAAGCGCGCCCCCGCGGCGGCACAGTGGCGCAGGAACTCGGTCTCCAGTTCGGATTCATTGCGGCCCGGGCGGCATAGCCGCATCAGCCCGCGATGGCCGGCGGCGGAGATGCGCGCCGCCCGGCGCATGAGCTTGACCTCGGCCTCGCCCTTGCGCAGGCGCTGCTCGTGCAGGAGCGCCTCGATGGTGACGAAGGTCTCCGGCGGGAGCGCGCCCTTGCGCACATTGGCCCGCACCTGGTTGACCCAGCCAAAGACGCGGGCGTCGAAGGCGGCATCGGCGCCGATGGGGAACAGGAGCCGGGCACGCCCGTCGATCAGCCCCGGCAGGAGGGCGTCGAGTTCGCCCAAGGGGTGCGCCTCGTCGGCCTTGAAGGTCGCCGTGGCCCCCTCGACCCCGGCCCGATAGCCGTCCCACTGCTCGCGCTCCGGGTCGCGGGGGCGGCAGAACAGGATGAACTCCCCCTCCTTGCGCCCGGGGGCGAAGACCGCCAGGGCCTCGGGTTCCGGGAACCCGGTGAGATAGGTGAAGTCGCTCGCCTGCCGAAAGGGGTAGTGGACATCGCGGTTGCGAATCGTCTCATGGGCGGCCGGCAGGATGGCGAGCCCATCCGCGCCGATGGCCTTGAGCAGGGCGCGGCGGCGCCGTCCATACTCGGCCATGGTCATCGCGCCCCCGTGCGGGGGACCGCCCGCTCCTCGTAGATCAGCATGGCGGCCACCCAGACGAACTCGGTCAGCTCGGTCAGGGCCGACTCGTTCTCCTCGTCCTCCTGCAATTGGTTGAGGTCCAGGCGGGTGATGTCCGCGAAGTCGCGCAAGACCTCTTGTGCCTGAGCGGACAGGTCGCGCTCGGCGAGGCCCAGGACACCGATTGAAAACAGGAAGCCGCGCACCCAGTCGTAGAGCGCGGTGGCGCGCTCGGCCAGGGCGCGGGAATCGTCCGGGAGCAACAGCGGGAAATCGAGCCCGGGTCCCGCGATCCGCTCCAGGGTCCGGCGCGCGAGCCTACCCAGGGCAGCGCGTGCCGGCTGCACCGCCTGGCCCTGGGTCGCGTCGGCGTCCGGGTTCAGGGGCGGGACCGGCAGCAACAGGTCGAGCCAGGCCGACTCCGGGGCCGCGGACCCGCCGCAGATCAGGCCGCAGAGCATCCCCTGGGCCTCGCTCGGGGTCGGGGCGAGCGGGCTTGCCTGGAGCAGGTTCCCGATCTGATCGTAGTCGATGTCCGTGGTGGTCTCCGGGGCGCCGGGTGCGCGCTGACGCCCGTCTGGTTGCGGCTGGTGAGCTTACCATGGGCACCGACCCGATTGACCCTGCCCGCCGCCCCTTCTATAGTGCGAAGAATTCTCAAAGAGGCCCTGATCTTGGCCAGTTTCGACATCGACCAGTTCGAGCGCGGCGTGGAGCATCTGCTGCACCTGTGTCAACGCCTCCAAGAGGAAAACGCCTCCCTGCGCGCCCGCCAGGAGGCCCTGGCGGCCGAGCGCGGCGACCTGATCGAGAAGACCGAACAGGCACGCAGCCGCGTCGAGGCCATGCTGTCGCGGCTGCGTGCGATGGAGGAGAGTCTATGACCGACGAGCCCATTGGGGTCAATATCAAAGTCCTGGACAAGGACTACCGCATCGCCTGCCCGGCCGCCGAGCAGGAGGACCTGATCGCCTCGGCGCGGCTGCTCGACGGGCGGATGCGCGAGATCCGCCAGACCGGGCGGGTGATCGGCTCCGACCGCATCGCGGTGCTGGCGGCGCTCAATATCGCCAATGAGTTGCTGCAACTGCAGAAGGCGCAGGGCGGCGGGGAGACCGCCGTCACCCGGCGGCTCGGTCGGCTGCAGGAGCGCATCGGCGAGGCGCTGTCCGCGCAACCGGCCCTGGACTCGTCGGCCGAAAGGGTATAGCCTCTTTCCCCAGACACCCCCTGTAGTGTTCGACCGCTGGCTGGGTATTTTCTTGAGCCTATTTTGTACCCTGGGGACATGACCACGAGGCCGTTGCGCAAGTCCGCCCCCGAGCGGAAAGCCTGAAGCCGACGCGACTGACCCCACTTGAACCTCACGGTTCAAGAACAAAGGTTAGCGACGGCACAGACGGGGGGTGTCACCCCTT
>Ga0247839_1008960_pt1 | contig 10248 bp, 7 predicted proteins | sample LaCruzMarch2015__6_FD_192405 | JGI IMG/M metagenome (GOLD analysis project Ga0247839, IMG submission 192405) | Freshwater microbial communities from meromictic Lake La Cruz, Castile-La Mancha, Spain - LaCruzMarch2015_16m | ecosystem: Environmental > Aquatic > Freshwater > Lake | place: Spain...
ACGTGCGAACGACAATCGACACCGCGCGGCTCAAAGGCGCAAATCCCTTCGACGTCATCCTCGCTACCCTCGCCTGAACGCGCCCAGAACGGTCAAAACGCGGCCTGCCGAAGGGGTGGGTAATTACTCGCCAAGGTCGTACCGAAGAAGCGCCCCATCACGGTCAAGGGCAATGTACTCGACGTCGACACAGCGGCAATGCAGGCGACCTTTGGAAGCGCCAATCCGGATTTTGTTGTCGGGTTGGTTCGACAACTCACGAACATCGCCAGCATTGGAACGACACCCGATGAAGACGGCATAGCCTTCGTAACCTCAGTGATCGGCGGCATCGAGCCACGCGACCAGCAGGAGGCGATGCTTGCAGCGCAGATGGCGGCAGTGCACAACGCCGTCATGACCACGGCGCGGCAGTTGGCAATAGCGGAGGATGTCAGAAAGCGTGAGATCATGGAGCGCTCGCTCAACCGACTGACCCGCACCTACGCCGTGCAGATGGAAGCGCTAAGGCGGTACCGGAACGGCGGCCAGCAGAAAGTCATCGTCGAGCATGTCACCGTCAATCAAGGCGGTCAGGCGATCGTTGGAACCGTGCAGCAAACGACCAAGAAGCACCAGGAATGAGCCACACCCGGAACACCACGGCAATGGCGGAGAGCAGGCGCTGCGGGGCGCAGACGCGGGCGGGGACACCATGCTGCGCCCCCGCGGTGAGCGGCAAGAAACGCTGCAGGATGCATGGTGGTGCACCTGGCTCCGGCGCACCGCTGGGCAACCAGAACGCCTTGAAGCACGGCGAATACAGCAAGGAAGCGCTGCTCGAGCGCCAGGCGTTACAAGACCTGCTGCGAGAGGCGAAGGAGCTTCTGGACGCAATGAGGGACGTTCCGCGTCCAAAGCTCCAGGGGAAATGAGCCGCAGACCCGATTTGATGGAGTGGGTCTTCTTCGATCAATGCGTCTGCGATCGGCGCCTTCGCTGTGCCGCCTGACCAGTGGCTGGCCGCTCCCGACCTCCTGCACCAACGACTGACTGACCCTTGCCTTTCCCGTCGTCGGCTGGCGCGTCCTCAGGTTCCTCACCAGAGGCTCCCTCGATGTTCGCTACGGCGCGCGGGATGGCGCAGCGTGTGCCGAGTTCTCTTGGCAGGGGCATGACGAAAACGATCCGGCATGCGGACGCGGCTGGGTCACAATCGGTACCGCAGGCCGCCTCGTCGGCCACTTCTACATCCACAACGGCGACGACTCAGGCTTCGTCTGCGAACCCGGATGACTTCTTCAACAGCCTGCTAGGCTGATTGACTAGCCTCGCAGTTCCTTCAGCCGCTGCTTAGCCAGTTCGCTACCCGAATCGGCTGCTTCCTTTAGAAGCCTGATCGCCTTGGTCGGTGAGCTGTGGTGGACGATGTTGGCGAGGGCGACCTTGGCGAACAGGTTGCCCTGAGCGGCCGACTTTTCGATCAGCGCCTGACCGGTCGGCAGGCTGCGCTTCACGCCTCTTCCATCGACATACATCTGCCCCAGCCGGAGTTGCGCCCAAGGATTACCCTGGGCTGCCGACTTCTCGAACAGGTCCTTTGCCTTGGGCAGGTCCTGCGGGATCTGGCTTCCATCCAGGTTCATGTCGCCGAGCTTGAACTGGGCCCAGGGGTTTCCCTGGGCTGCCGAACTGGCGAACAGCTCAGCGGCCTTCCAGGGGTCGACGGCCACTCCCTCGCCACTCAGGTGCATTTCGCCGAGGCTGAACTGCGCCCAGTTGTTGCCCTGAGCTGCCGCCCCGGCAAACATCTCTGCCGCCGCCTTCACGTCTCTCGTGGTGCCTTTGCCCTCGAACAGCACCTTGCCGTAGTTGTACATGGCCCACTGCTCCTTGGTTGCAGCAGCAGCCTTCAGGCTGGCGGCCTCGGTGGCATCGTCGGCTACGGCGAGGCTGGCTGTCAGCACGGGAGCCAGGCCGACAAAAGTTGTGCCGCCCAGCAGGGCGAGGCAGAGCGCCAGCCAGTAGCGAGTGTGGCGCATTTTTGTGCCACGTCCGAGCGTGTGGGTCAGGTTCGCCGTCATTCGAGGGTACCGCTGATCTTGAGGCCAAGGCCGTTCTTGCGGGATGAAGCGCTGATGCTGCCATCGTAGTAGACGCGGATGGTGGCATTGTCGGTGGTGAGCACGTCGGCACCGAGCGACAGCTTGGCCTGCGGCTCAGCATCAGGCTGGCTGATGCTAAAGCTGCCGATGGAGGGGTCTACCCCGCTGAAGCGCGCGGCCAGGGCAAGGTCGGAACTGACCGACGCTTCAAGCCCGATCTGCACGAAGGGACGGATCAGCGTGCCACTGCTGTCGGTGATTTCACCGCCGAACTCGATGGCAGGGTTGATCGTAGCGATGTACTGCGTGCCCGCATCGACGGTCAGCGCCGTGGCTCCGCCCGTCTCGGTCACACCGCCGAAGTGGGTGGCCGTCAGGTCGAGGTTGAACAGCGGCTTGATGTAGGCGGTCCCCATGTCGAACGTGTATGCGCCGTGGAACCGGGCAGAAAGGTAGGCGATCGGCGCATCGCCAGCCAGCGTGTCGTCAATCTGACCAATGCTGACATTACGCTCACTTGCATGAATGCCGTAGCCGCCCGTCAGCGTCGAGGCGAGCAGCAGGGCGTCGGCATCGTACTTGATCACCACACCGGCCTGGCCCTGTGTCGCCTCGACCGAGGAGCCATCGCTGGACGAGGTCGACGCGCTGGTCAGGCCGATCGCGCCGCCGAGGCGCCAGGTGTCGTCGAGCCGGCGCTGCGTGCCGGCCTCGAGCGTCGCGAATGTCTGCTCGAAGGCCGTCATGTCGTCGGTTTCGTCCTGTTCCAGAACCGAGACGCGGGTTCCGAACCAGTCGCAGTCGCCTTCGGCCTTGAAGCGGTTGTCGCCATCAGCAACGCGGCAGCTCAGCATGCGGTTAGAAAAGTTCAGGCTCTGCCCGGAGATGTTCAGCATCTCCTGCGCATACTGCTCCGGCGAAAGCTGTCCGAGCGCCTGCTCGTAGGTTTCGAGGTCCGGTGTGCTGAGAAGAGCGGCATAGAGCGGCTTCAGTTCCTCGGGCAGGCCGGCTTTGAACACCTCTTCGACATATGTGCCGGTCGGCACGACCGGATCACCAAGCCCCTCGGGTCCGAAGTCGATGTCTTCGATACGGAGGATCGCGTCGGTGCCGTTCTCGGCAAAGATCGTGGCGTCCAGCGTCGGGTTGCTGAGGGAAAGTTCTCCGAGCGTCAGTCCATCTGCTGCCGTGAGCAGCTTGAAGTCCTTCAGGATGCCGCCATCGAGGTCCTCGACATTGACCGTGATGAAGCCGGCAAGCGCGGCAGTGCCCGACACGACCAGCCTGTCGGATGCGTTGTCCGAAAAGCGGATGTCGGAATGCAGCGTGCCCGTGCTGCTCTGGTTGTAGTTGCCGGTCAGGAAACTGTCCTCCGGCACGCTGTCGCTAAGGCCGGTGCTCAGCGACATCAGGCCGTCATTGTTAAGCGTGCCGCCCCCGAGAAAGCTGAGTACAGTGCCGGCATTCAACGTGGCGCCCACCCGGTTGTTGAACGTCCCGGCGCCTTCGTTGAACGTGAAGTTGCCGCTCATGGTGCCGTAGTTGTCGACAAGGCCCGTGCCGAGGCCATCGAACTCGAAGGCGAGGCCGGACGCGCTCGACAGGCTGCCACGGTTGGTCAGTGTCGCCGTGGTAAACGAGTTCAGGTACGCGCCGCCTTCCGACGCGCCGGAAATCGTGTTGCCAACAGCGGTGCTCACCTCGACCTCGCCTCGCAGCGATGTGGCATGGATAGAATAGGTGCCGCCTGTGACATCGCCGTCGAGGACGATTTCGCCATCGACGAGGGCAGCGACATGGATGCCAGTGCCCTTGGCGACAGTGACGTTGCCAGTCTGCTCGACCCGGACGTCCGAGGTTTCGGTGTCGCCGGTGCTCGTCGCTGAAATGCCGTCCAGCTCTGCCATCAGGCTGGCCGTATTGACGATGGTGATACCCTCGCGTGCCGACGAAGCAACAATACCGCTACCCTTGTACGAAACGATCGCCCCTTCGGTGTTGGTAACGCTGACCTTGGAAACGTTGTCGCCCCCTAGGCTGGCGGCGCGAATGGCGTCCAGCTCGGTTTCGACGCCCGCTGTGACGACAGTGACCGCCCCACCGGTGCTCGAGGCATCGATACCAAGGCCGCTGTAAGAGACGAGGCGGCCAGCGACATCGACGGTGACCGTACCGTCGGCGCCGCCGGTCGATCTAGCGGTGATGGCGTCGAGCTTGCTGGTCAGGGTGCCCTCCACCGTGACCGAGACGGCGCCTGCGTCCGAAGCTGCAGAAATGCCCTTGCCAGAATAGGAGGTCAGGTTTCCGCCGACGTCGACGGTCACCGCGCTGCTGTCCGACTGTGCGTTGATGGCATCCAGTTTGGTGACGACATCCCCACCGATATCAACGATGACGACTCCTGCGTCCGACGAGGCGAAAACGCCCTTGCCGTCATACGAGGTGAGGTTGCCCGTAACCCCCACAGTCACAGCGCTGTCGTCGGAACGCGCCGTGATTGCATCGAGCTTGCTTGTCAGGTTGCTGATCTTCACCGGCGCGAGGTCGCCAACCAGCACAATCACCGTGCCGCTATTGGTTTCGGCTATTATGCCCTTGCCGGCATTCGAGGTCAGTTCGCCCGTCACTTCGACGTTGATCGCTCCGCCGTCCGACTGCGCCGTAATCGCGTCGAGCTGGCCTGTCACGTCTCCGACGATCGTCACACCCACCGTACCATCGTCGGATGACGCGAAAACACCCTTTCCGCTGTACGAGGTCAGGCCGCCGTCGACGATAACCGAAACGTTGCCGCTGTCGGTTTGCGCATTGATGGCGGTGAGCTGGCTGATGATGCTGCCACTGGCATAGAGGTCCAGTGCGCCATTATCCGACGTCGCGTCGATGCCCTTGCCGCTGTATGACGTGACATTGTCGACGCGGACCTCGATAGTACCGTTGTCTGTATGCGCCACGATCGCATCGAGTTTGCTGATGATGTCGTCAGCGACCGCCAGGTCGACCAGTCCATTGGACGACGTCGCGGATATGCCCTTGCCGTCGTAGGAATCCACCGAGCCACCGACGTCGATGTAGATGTTGCTGTTCGTCGCAACGGCTGTGACGGCATCTTTCTTCGCGGTAACATCGCCGCCCTGGTCGATCCTGATGCCGAAGGTCTTACTGTCTGCCGTGACGCCTTCGCCGGTGGTCTCGGCGTAGATGCCGCGCTCGTCATAAGAAACGATGTTGCCGTTGCTGTCGATGTCGATGGCAAGGTTGCCGCCGCCACCAGCCTTCGCCCAGATCGCGTCCTTCTTGGCGGTCGTCGAACCGCCAAGGTTCAGCTCGATCGTTCCGTCCGAAGTGGTGGCGACGATACCGCGCCCTGCATCGGAGGTGAGGTTGCCCGTAACGTTGACCGTCACTGCTCCTTCATAGCCACGCGCATCGGCGACGATGCCGTCGCCATGGGCGGTAAAGCTGCCGCCGTCATGGGTGATTTCAACCGACCCGTCGGAGGATTTGCCATAGATGCCAATGCCGACATCGGTGGTTAGGTTGCCGGTATGATCGATGGTGACGTCACCGATCGCCGTAACCTTGATGCCGTCCACATGCGCCGCGATATTGCCCGCTACGTCGACCGTGGCTTCGCCGGCGTCTTCCTCGGCCACTATGCCAGAGCCTTCACGCGCCGTGATGTTGCCTTCGACGATCCGTGCGGTCGCGCCGCCGTCCCAGCTGTGGCTGTAGATGCCGTCACCGAGGGAATCGATGTTGCCATCGACATAGATGTCGTTGCCCAGACCCTCGGCATAGATGCCCTTGCCCTCGAGTGAGGTGAGGTTGCCGACGTGGTCGAGGTCCACACTCCCGCCCCACGACTTCACCGTCAGCGCGTCGCCCAATGCGCTGATGTCGCCGGTCGTGTCCGACACCACCGTGCCTGAACCGGTAACGACGACACCGCGTGCATGTTGGCTGTCCACGTCACCAGTCAGCGTCAGGGTGGCATTTGTATTATCCCCCCAGGCAGAGACGTAGATGCCATCGGCGCCTTCGCCCGTGACTTCAATGGCGTAAGCGCCAAGGTTGATGTTGCCAGTTGCTGGACTGGTGGTGTCCAGCACCACACCAGGGGTGCCGTAGGCGGGGACGATGTTGCCGGAGAGGGAGTTGATCTCGAGTAGCGTCACCCCGATATCGCCGACGTTGACCCCTGTGGCTGCCTGAATACCGACACAGGTGACGGTACTGCCATCGAGCGTGCACAGCCCTTCGTAGCCCTGTTCGGCCACCGCACTTCCGCTCATCAGTGCCGAGAAGCCGATCGCGCCGAGCAGGCTTGCGGTCAGGGCCTGCAGGCCAGCGCGGCGGGGCAGGTTAAGCGGTTGGAAGGAGGTCATCGTGGTCAGCCCCTGGATAGTCATTGTTGATCTGCCGTCAGCGTGAGCGGCGGAATGGTTTCGATGTCGGCGACCGGCGGCGTGCCGATCGCGGCGAGATTCGGTGTCATTTCGGCGGCGCCATTGGCCACCGAAGCATCCCGGAAAGTGGCCGGCGCGAGGATCGCGGCCAGCATCACCAGCCAGGCGCCGACGGTGCGAACCACTCCGAGCATGCTAGTCGGTCGCCGCTGGATGAATCTTCCGACAACCGTCGCCCGCAAGGCAGAGAAGGCCTGTTGCAGCGGACGCAGAAGATCGAGCGCACCCTCGGCGAGACCGATGAAGCGCCAGAGGCCGTAGCCGTAAAGCAGCACGTTCGCTGCCGGAACGATCGTGGCAACCAGGTCACCGCTGAGCACACCGTCAGCGGTGTAGGTCGTCATGAGCGCGAACATGCCGAGGTTGAACAGGATGTAGACCGGATGCACCGCTGTTCGGCCGGCGATCTTGGGGGTGCGCGCGAATGCGGCCTTGCGTCCGGTGATCAGTTGCACGACGGATGCTATGACCCCGGCAAGGCTCACCGGCAGCAGCATGAGGTTCAGCGAGCTGACCGCGAACAGGTCGCGGAAACGGTACCCAATGCGCGCCAGGTCTGTGCCGTAAAGGAGGAAATACGGCACCATGGCCAGCGCAGTGACCAGCAGATCGCGTGCGTCGGCAAGCAGCAGCACCATCAGCATCAGTACCGCAACATTGCCGATGAGCGGGCTTAGCAGGTAGTGCGTGCGCAGCAGAAACTCGGGCAGTCCTGCCAGCAAGCGCCCCGACCGTACGTAGCGCTCTAGGAGCGACGGGAAGATGATCAGCCCGCCGTTGCTCCACCTCTGCCGCTGGATAGCCAGCGAGCCGAAGTCCGCGGGGGTGGCAGAGAAGGCCAGCGGCTTGAAATGGTTGTGGACGATCCAGCCGCGCGACAGCAGATCCACCGTGGAGCCGGTATCCTCGATCACCGTACGGTCCTGCACGAATATCGACCGGACCGCTTGCCCGTCATGCTCCTCGACGCGGATGTCGTTGAGGGCTGTCTTGCGCAACAGCGCGTTGGCGCCAACCCAGTGCGCGGCTCCGAACAGGCTTGAGCCCTGGTGCACAAGGTACTGAATATCGGTCGTGGCGCCGGCAATCCGCTCGACCGGTGAGTTGGCGCCGGGGAACGTCAGGTAGGGGGTCTGGACCACGCCCGCCGACGGCGTCGTCTCGGCGACCTGGACGAGGTCGAGGAGGTAGCTGGGGCGGATGACGCTATCGGCGTCGAGGGTAAGCAGATAGTCCGCATCCGGCACCTCGAAGGCAGCGTCCTCGCTGTCGTTCGCCTGGAGAACCCAACCGGCCTTCGTCTCGTGAACGTCGTAGCCACGCCCCGTGAGGCCTATGTAGGAATTGAGGTTCATCGCCTTATTCGCGGCGTGCGACAGGTTGGCGAACTGCTTGCGCTCGAACACCGCGATGTCGTCGCAGAACAGGCTGGACAGACGCTCGTACTCGTCCGCCACCCGTTCGACAGTCGCGTTCAACCTGGACAAGGTGGCGCGGTGCCGACGGTAGGTTTGGGCAAGGCCCAGCACCACATCGTCGACAAAGAAACCATCGACATGCGCGAAGTCGTCGCTTGCGTCGCGCCGCAGGTCGTCCGCCAGTTCGTCGAGCCAGTCCGCTGCGAAATCATAGAGCGCTGCGAGGCGCGCGCCTTCAGCAGCAGGACTGGTCGTTCCTGCCTCCAGCCGGTTCACACCAGCCCCTGCCTCGGCACGAAGCACTGCCATCGGTTCGGCGAGACGCTTCTGCACGTCCTCCACGGCGTGCAGCGTATGTGGCCGCGAGCGGCTGTCGGGTGGGTCGTCGACCAGCACCACAATGTTGCGCCGCCCATAGCGCGCCAGCGCCGCCGACAGCAGAGTCATCTGCAGCACCCGGCGCTCTTCGCGATACGTTGGGATCAGCACGGTAACGGCCGGGGCGCGTGCGCTGAGCAGCTCGGTTTGCGGGTACCTCGCCACAGGCGTCATGCGCCGAATCGCGGTGCCGAACCGGTTCACCAAGTAGGCGAGGGCGCAGAAGAAAAGGCAGAGAAAGAAAAACAGGTAGACCGCTTTCGATACTGACGGAACACCGGCCGCCGTGACGATATGATAACCAGCGAGCGCCGCCGCGACTGTGGCACAGCTGCTAATGATTATCACCCAGGCCGGCTCGAGGCTCCGACGCAAGGATGATAGCGGTATTGGTGCGTTCGAAACGGCCAAGACTATTGCTTTTCTGTCGCGATTTCTGTCATAGTACTACAGGCACCAAATGAACGACATAGATGTATATTTCGTAACAATCTAAACCGTCCTAATTTATTTATGATTGTCCCGCTGTAGCAATCAACTGTCTTGTCGTCCAGTTGCAGGCCGGCGTTGAACACCAGCTCGCGATCGTTGTTGCCAAGGTTCACGACGAGACCAACAGCCAACGCCTCGTTGATCGTCATGCCACCGCGTGCATCTATGGCCAGCCATACTGCTCGCTCCAGCGCGGTCCGACCCGGAAATGTGCCGTGTCGCTCTGCTGAGTTAACACGATTCTGTAGAGCACCTACTCCGCATTCCGCAGAAGGCACGCCCGCATCAGCGCAAACGCCGCGCTTCAGAATGCTGTGCCGCAGAGGAGAGTTGCCGCAAATGCGGCTGATCACTTCAGCACAAAAGACCGTCCGCTTTTTCTAACGGTTGTTGATAACACGGATAACAGTTCGTTAGCCCTATTCGCAGGCCGGTGAGGTGGCAAATTTGGTCCACCTGAGAGACGACTGCCTACCATTTCGGATGCGTAGCGGAGGACTTTGGGGCATCAAGGGCGACCAGGTGAAGCGCCTGAAGGAACTCGAGGCGGAGAACGCCCGGCTTCGAGGGGCCGTGTCGGACCTGACGCTCGACAAGATGATCCTGCCGGAGGCCGGGGCCCCGCCTACCTCGGCAAGTTCACCAAGGATTGTTCCAATGGCGATGGAACCAGACGCCGTCTACAGCTCTCGCCCGTGCTGCCGGAACGAGCTAGCGGTAACTTTGGAATGGCGCCGTGTTGATTTCCGCCGAGAACTGACCCGGGATTTCCACCGAGAAGTGACCCGCCTCTAGGTATGTTTGGGGTCGGGTTTGATGGTCAAGGTTCTGGGTGTCTCCTTTGTGGTTTTGGGATCGTGAGCCGAGCTGTTCTTGAAGCGGAAGCTGTCGTTTCCGGTTTCGAGGATATGGCAGTGATGGGTCAGGCGATCGAGCAGCGCGGTGGTCATCTAGGCATCGCCGAAGACGCTGGCCCATTCGCTGAAGCTGAGGTTGGTGGTGATGACGACGCTGGTATGCTCGTATATCGCCATGATCTTTGGGCAAAGGTGCTCGCGCACCTGAAACCGCGTTCAATGCTCGAAATCGGTGTGTGGGAAGGCGAGTTCGCCGAAGTAGCATTGCGCAACGCGCCGGCACTCAATCGGTACTTCATGCTCGATGCGTGGCGCCACATGTCCGACTGGAACAAACCGCTGAACGTCGGTCAGGACCGATTCGAGCAGACCTTCGCCACGGCGATTCGGCGTACCGACTTTGCCGCTGACCGCCGCGTCATCCTAGGCCGTGTGGACAAAGAGGATTCCCAAATCAGCAGCTGACTGGTTCAAGGCTGTTCTTTGCGGAGAGCGGCGTTGGTTCGCGGGTTGATGTCGGACGAAGAATGGGCGTTCTTCGAGCCGTTCG
>Ga0247839_1008968_pt1 | contig 10241 bp, 10 predicted proteins | sample LaCruzMarch2015__6_FD_192405 | JGI IMG/M metagenome (GOLD analysis project Ga0247839, IMG submission 192405) | Freshwater microbial communities from meromictic Lake La Cruz, Castile-La Mancha, Spain - LaCruzMarch2015_16m | ecosystem: Environmental > Aquatic > Freshwater > Lake | place: Spain...
GTCAGTTATGGTACAGTTTAAGCGGTTCTAGTCCTTACGGTGCTAACACCTATAGAATATATGCTAGAACTTTGGATGCTGCATCAGGCAATAATTCCACAGGCACGGCTCGTCAGGGTGAATGGTATATAGAATTTGTTGATAATTACGTAGATCCGGGAGTAGGAGTTCCTAGTCCTGGCGGGGTGCAAACACAAACAGCAGCAAACTTTCCTCCAGGCGATTCAGTGGATGGCACATTCACAATAGCAGTAAGTTTGCTGTATGCCACTGGCATACTGGTCCCATTAACTCTAGGAAATTTTTCAGTCACACTTCCCTTAGTGACGATCTCGGCTATAGCACCATAATTTTTCCTGTGATTTCATCAGCCACTAAATAAAGTGCGCAGATAATCAAGGAGAATGCATGCAGGATCACATTAAACAAGCACTAGAGTTTGCTAATTATAGGCAGACTTTTTCGATCCAACGTAAGATTCTAAAAGAAAAAATCTCAGCCAAACTAACACTGGGTTACAATGGTGGGTTATTTCATATTGATCAAACACTTTTAACTTTTGTAGAAATGCTGTTGGTCAAAGGAAGAATAAATGGAGTAGTGCTGCTAGATACAAATGGAAATCCAATACTAATCGATGATCTAGAAGCATTTCGAGATCAGTGCTTTGATAGATATTTTGAAACCACTAATGAATATTTTGAACAAGATCAAAATCTTAAAAAAAGTAGATCAGTAGAAAAGTTATTAGAACAATGACCAAAGGCATATTGATCTACGCTCATAATAATCGCACCGTCGATTACGCATTGATGGCGATCATCTCTGGGGGGTTAGCTAAAAAATATCTCGGGCAACCTGCGTCGTTGGTCACCGATCAAGCCACTATGGATTGGATGATAGAATCTAAAATTTACGATCGAGCTCAAACTATTTTTGAACATATTTTTGTAGTCGCTAGACCTGAGACAAACAATTCTAGGGGTTTACACGACGGCACAGAGCGCAGTGTGGTGCAATTTATCAACGGTAATAGAAATTCAGCCTACGACATCACTCCATATCAACGAACACTTTTAATTGATGCAGATTTTCTTATTTTTTCCGATAGATTAGCAGAATATTGGGATATAGACAGTGATGTTATGATTGGAGAATCGATCAACGATATCTACGATAACCAACGGATGGGGTACCATGATCGATATGTTTCTGATGTAGGCATCAAATTGTATTGGGCTACTACGGTGATGTTTACAAAAAACGCATATTCAAAAATGTTTTTCGATCTGTTGCGCTACGTCAAAGACAATTATCAATATTATGCCGATACATATAGATTTGATTCAAAACAATATAGAAACGATATTGCGTTTAGTGTGGTTAGGCACGTATTAGCAGGATTTGAACAGACCTCAATGGGATGCCTACCTCCAGTCTTAACATTACTAGACAGGGATATATTACACTCGGTGGATGCTGATAGATTGACTGTGCTGGTATCGCCAAAATTAGATGAGAAATATTGCGCAGCATCGATACATAACATAGATATTCACGTAATGAACAAGCAGAGTATAGTAAGGCACAGTGATCGATTGTTGGAGTTGATATGAAGTTTGGTTACCTGTTAGTGGTAGCAGAACACGAAACTGTAGATTACCTACAGTTGGCCTATGCATTAGCATTGAGCATAAAAAACACGCAACGGCCCGGGTTTGATCAAATTGCTTTGGTGATAGATAATAAACAAAAACTAGACAAATTAAATTCGCCGTGGGTGTTCGATCACGTGATAGAATGGAGTCAGGAAACTTTTTGGGATGGTAGATCATGGATGGACCAACTCACTCCATTTGATTACACTGTATGTCTAGATGCAGATATGCTGTTTATGCGTGATTACAGCCACTGGGTCGAATACTTTATTAAGCACAGTGAATTATATGTGGCCAATAAAAGTTACACCTATAGAGGTGAAACTGTAGTAGATCAATATCATCGTAAGACCTTTGTAAAAAACGATTTGCCAAATCTGTATAGTCTGTATACTTTTTTTAAGAAGGACAGTGACTTCACAAAAGAATTTTTTGATTTAGGAAGAAATATCATAAAAAATCCCATAGAATTTTCAAATGTTTTTCTGACAGACCATAAACCTCGAGTTTTAGGCACAGACGAAGCGTTTGCATTAGCGGCTAAAATATTAGATATATCTGATGAAATCGCGTATCCTCTAGAATTTCCTCGAATAGTGCATATGAAACCTATGATACAGAATTGGCCGTGGCCTGCTGACCGCTGGAGTGATCATGTGGGATTTTATTTGAATCGAAAAGGCGAACTTAAAATAGGAAATTATCAACAACATGACATTGTCCATTATGTTGAAAAAGATAAAATCAACAACGAAATGATCAATATCCTTGAGGAGATATCATGGAAAAAATAGAGGATTTTGAAAACTGGTTCTTGCATTACAAGTTGCCACCTGTAAAATTTGTCGCATTGTTTAATCCCGATACCGGTGCAGTGATCAGTGTGGGTCCTAGTCATGCTTTTAAAGATCAAAAACATAAAATTTCCTTAGACAAAGAATTGGCAGAATCTATAATTAACGCAGAAATTAAAATTGACAACTGTGTAGTTGACATGAACTCCAATACCTTAGAAGTAGCAGAAATAAAAAGTGTCTATAAAATAGATGATGTTTTACACAGAGTGATTTCTAAGAAAGATTCTGAGATAAAAAAACCAGATATCTATATCAGGTATGATTCGAAACTTGCTATTCTAAAAATCGAAATGTCCACAGAATTCGGAGGAACACGCAAAGCTAGGGCCGGAATAAAGAGGCGTAATATCGTGTGGGATGGTGACACCGAAATGCATTTTTTTGTCACCGAATACAACGATCCGAACTTGCTTTTTGAAATTGTTACTGTTAAAATAAATGATCTCATTGGAAACTACAAATTAATTACAGATTTTAATTATCCTAAATTCAGTGTGTACACAAGAAGATTGTTTAAAAATTATGTTATTGAATATCTATGAAAGTAATTGAATTTGATATAGTTTTTTTAAGTTATGATGAACCTAATGCAGATCTGCATTACGCTGATTTGTGTAACAAGGTACCTTGGGCCAAACGTGTCCACGGTGTGAAAGGTAGCGACCATGCACACAAAGCAGCGGCTGAATTGTCCGACACAGATTGGTTTATCACTGTAGATGCAGACAATATAGTTGATCCTAAATTTTTCGAGCATGATCTTGACATGACAGACCCCAGGATACAGGTATACGGATGGTGCGGCCGAAACAGTATTAATGGACTTCGCTACGGCAATGGTGGATTAAAAATTTGGAACAAGAAATTTGTTCTCAATATGCGAACACACGAGAACTCTGACAGCGATCGCGGCCAGGTAGATTTTTGTTGGGAAGATGGCTATAGAAATTTTCCACGAGTATATAGCGACAGTATAATTACGGGATCGCCTTTTCAAGCATGGCGGGCAGGATTTCGTGAAGGTGTAAAAATGACTTTGCTTGATGGCATAAAAGTTCCCCCACAAGAAATTGGAGAACGCATTTGGTGGCATAACATACATAGGCTACGGATGTGGTCAACGGTCGGCACACATGAAGAAAATGGAATTTATTCTATATATGGTGCTAGACTAGGTACATGGTTAGCAAACTGCACAGAGTGGAATTACATCGAGGTTCGAGATTTTGAAATTCTAAAAGGAATATGGAATCAGTATGGCAAACCTTACGAAGAAGTCGGGGCAGCCGGTCTTGACGATGCAATTAAAAATTTGGGTGAAAAGATAAAGTTTGATCTTGGACTAGATTGGCCTTGGTTGGACCCAGTACAGAGCAAATATACTCTTGATCTGTACGACGAAACTATAATGTTAGGACTTACCTATTATCGAGATACTACTAATGTATGACATATTTTATGTAAGCAAAGGATCAGCCAATGATACTATCTGGCAAAGAATTAAACAACAACTACCTACAGCACAAAAAATAGAATATGCAGATACTTTTCAATCTGTGCAATCTAAATCGTTTACTAAATTCTTTTGGGTTATTTGGGATCATATTATTGTCAAAGAAAATTTCAAGTTCGATTATAGAATAAATGAATGGGATGAAAAATACATCCATGTATTTAAAAATGGAAATTATTTTGATGGCGTGTGTATATTTTCTAAGTCCGCTAAAATTTTACAAAGAGAATGGGACCACAGATTTTTTACAAATAAAAAAGAAATAGACATTGTGGCCAGCGATCCTATCCCCTACGAAGTTGTGTTTATATCTTATCATGAACCCTTTGCTGCAGAAAGATTCGTAGATCTATGCGCAAAACTTCGAGGTAATTTAATTTATTGGGTCAAAGATATCAAAGGTATACATCAAGCACACATCGAAGCTGCTAAAAAATCATCCGGTGAAATGTTTTATGTAGTAGATGCTGATGCTATTATAGTAGAAGATTTTAGTTTTGATTATCAGATACCTTATTATGACAGTAACGCCAAGGCCACAGTGCATGTATGGCACAGCCGAAATCCGATTAACGATTTAGAATACGGAAATGGTGGTGTGAAATTATTACCAAGGCAATTAACTTTAGATATAGACACGTCTAAATCTGACATGACCACTAGTATCAGTAAATGGTTCAAATCTATTCCATCAGTATCAAATATAAACGGATTCAACACTGATCCTTTCAATACATGGAAATCAGCATTCAGGGAATGTTGTAAATTGGCCAGCAGAGTAATTGATAGACAAGATGATACCGAAACACAGCATAGATTAGATACTTGGTGCGAGAAATCCACCGACGAGTATGCTCTGCAAGGCGCCCGAGCCGGTCGCAGATTTGGATTAGAAAATCGTACCAATCTTGAAGAATTAAAAAAAATCAATGATTTCGATTGGTTAAAGGAACAGTTTGATGCAAGATAAAACACGCATTCAAAAATTCATTCCTATAATGAATGAAATCTCTCCTACATTTTGCCTGGCCAAATGGCATCACACCACGATTTATCTGCAAACAGGTGAAACACATAGTTGTTATCATCCAGCCCCGCATAAAATTCCATTAAATGAAATTGCTGTTGATCCTAGTGCATTACACAATACCAAAGAAAAAATCATTCAACGTGCGGAAATGATGCAGGGAGATAAGCCTGCGGGCTGTCAATATTGTTGGAATATTGAATCTTTAGGCGAAGAATACATATCTGACAGACACGAACGCAATGCCAGTATCTTTACCGAACAAAGACTAGGAGCTATAAAAGCTAATCCGTTAGCTCCGGTAAATCCACAGTACATAGAAATTTCATTTGGTAACGAATGTAATTTCAAATGCGGATATTGCCATCCAAAACACAGCAGCAGTTATCATAAAGAAATCAAAGACCATGGACCGTACATTATGGTCAAGAATCATCGCAATGATATCGATTGGTTTAAAATCTATGAAGAAGAATCTAATCCCTATGTAGCTGCATGGTGGCGGTGGTGGCCAGAAGTTAGAAAAACGCTGACGATACTTAGAATTACCGGCGGTGAACCATTGTTACAATCCAGCACATGGAAGTTACTAGACGATCTGCTAATCAATCCTTTACCCGAACTTGAATTAAACATCAATACAAATTTTGGTGTTAAACCGATATTGATCGATAGATTGGTAGAAAAAATCAATAACTTAATTGCCAATGGTTGTATCAAAGATTTTAAAATTTTTACAAGTATGGATACTTGGGGAGCGCCTGCAGAATACATTCGTACAGGATTGGATCTAACAGTGTGGGAGCGTAATTTAGATACCTATCTAACAAAAACACAGTTGCCTATCACATTTATGATAACTTTTAATATACTCACAGTGACTAACTTCCAAAGCCTACTAAAAAAGATTTTAGAGTGGCGTGAGAAGTACAACGGATTTGAACAGAACAAATGGCAGCGAGTGCGCTTTGATACACCCTATTTGAAAGAACCCCTGCAGTACGATATGAATATTCTTCCTAAGGATAAATTTATGCCTTACATGCAAAGACATCTAGACTTCATTCTAGCCAATCTAGACGATAAAAACCGAAGCAAATTCAACGACTTAGAGTACGCTAAATTTGAAAGAGTTGTAAAATACATGGAATCAGCTATCTATACCCCAGAAAAACTGTTAGAAGGCAAAAGAGACTTCTTTAATTGGTTTACGGAATATGACCGCAGAAGAGGAACGAATTTTCTAGAAACGTTTCCGGCTATGAAAGATTTTTACCAGCAATGTGCGCTGCTCTAAATTGTTTGATCTTGTCATACAATGTATCATACGGTCTGGTAAAGAATAAATTTCTATTATGCTCGAGAATTGTTTTATCTTTTTGATATAATTCATCTATTTCTTCTAGAGATTTTTTCAAAATAAGGGTAACACTCTGTTCATATTTCTCCCATCTACGACAATCATCTAATTCCTGATCATAACTGTAATCGATCCATTTAGGCATTATAAATCCGTAAGATTGGATATCTTTGACAAGTCCGCTATATCCATAAGGTAATACGAAATGACCTTTGATCAACGGATCCCAAGTTTTCTCTGTGATTGTTCTAGTATACACTCCTGTGGTTATGGTCTCTATATAAATGCTGATGTAACTAGAATTATAATAATGATTGGCCACCGGATACCATGTACCTCCCCGTCCTTCTAGAATAGAACCAAACTGACTTATTTCTTCTGGCTCAAGTCCTATTCCTTGCTGTGGATCACTTATAAATCCGTTTTTGTGTTCTAACAGTCTTTTTAATTGTAATCTAGCACGTATTCTTGGATGGTTTAAAAATTCAGGAGTTTGATAATAAATCCTATTTGGAGACACAAATAATTTTCGATCATTCTTTTTTTCTATGGGAGTTAGAACAAACATTTCATTAGATGCGCTCCACGTCCAAACTCTGCCGTTGAGATTGTGTTTGTCATATTCGGTAAAATAACATTTACTGCGATTCCATAAAATATCATAGAATATTTGATTTTTATTTTCAGCGTTTGTATGTACTATTGCCACATTTTGCGTTAACTGTTGCAATAATTTAATTTGATAACTGTGTGTTTCTGCAACATCGGTATGTTCGTCGACATGAAATAAGCTGATAATAATAATAGTCTGATTATTGTAATAGGGGCGTATATAATCTATTTGTTTTTGTATTTCTTCGGCACCGTCTTTTTTTATTATGGCAATGACATCGGCTTCCTGCATTTTTTCTGTAAATTGCCATTTATCGTTTTCTAAATCAAACGGAAGAAAATGAGCGTGATAGTTATTCATCAAGATATCATTTTCGTCGGATCTATAAATCTTCATACGATTACACAAGGTTGTGATTCTTTAATCAGGGTTTCTGTAAATAACTTATGCTGTAAATCATCTTTCAATTCGTAGACAGTAAATCTTTTTCTAAATTGTTTTATTCGATTGAGAATAAAGTAAGTTAATCTATCATTTGATATTTTTACTTTTTTTATGGTAGATTCTTTAAAGCAATGTTGAGGAAATAGACAACGTAAAAAATTTAAATGATCTAAAGGACTAGGATGCCCGTCGTCAAAATAATCTCCGTATATCTGCTTCATTGATTTAAATTTATATTCGTGTATATCATTGTGCCATACAAGATCATAAAAACTTGGCATCATTAATATGTGATTATACATATCGCACAATCGTTGATATACATCGTTCATATTGTCATTGATTTTATTATTTTCATTTAAATCAAAAGTATGGTGAAGATCACACATAGAGAAAAAATGATATTGACAGTTTGTATTTTGTAAATAACCGTTGACTAATGAAATTGTGGCACAATCTCTTAGCAAATACCCTAGAGGATCTGCCCATTTTTTAACATAGTCGCTGTGGTATACAGTTTGTGTATAGATATTACCAGGAGTAGTCCACGCTCCGTTGACCCATTTATCCTCTCTACTAACATTTGTCCAGCATACCATTACAAGATCATCTTCGGTGAATTTATGTTGAAGATCGGCCTGTATTATCATGTTAGTGATAAATTGATTGCCTGCGCCTGATTTTCCATAATTATAAAAAGGAATTTCTAGGTCTTCCGCTACTATTTCTGGCCAACAGGCCCAATGATAATTGGTGAAACTACAACCAAATGCAAAAAGTCTTTTAACCGGATGATCGATCATTAATTATTTTTCCTATAAATTTTACCAGCTTGTCTCTGCTATACTTTTGTTTTCTCATAGTAGCATAATTATGCATGAGTAATTCTTTATTTTTAAATCTCCAAGCTATTTGTTGTTTTGCGTTCATACTGTCTAACTGTTTACATGCCTCTTTTACCGAAATCAATAATTTTTTATATCTTAACACATGATCTTTTTCTAGATCGAAACTGAGATCAAACCATTCGTCGTACAATTTGTATCCTAGTTCCTTGAGAATAAAATTAGAACCAGGCTGACCGTATATAACAAATGGTTGAAATTGTGAAATAGGTCTAAATGTTTTTTCACTGAGAAACAACGCAGTATTTCCATAATCTTCCATTTCAGTTTCGTTGACAATTTGAAAAATAGTTTTACTATGTATTTTTTCAAATGTTAAATCCAGAGCCCAATTGATTTCAAAATCATCTCTATCAACAATCAAAGGTAAAGTCCTAATCCACTTTTTTATTTGTTTGTCTTGGTGCTCATCCAATCTATGTCGTTGTTTCCATGCAGTTAGGTCTCGCTGTGTTGATACTCTATCATGACTAATTAACGCATGTTCTTTTATAGGATCTTGGCATAATAAAAATGTAGCCATGGTTCTATATGGTCGATTTCTTCTACTGAGACTAGAAAAGTATTTGCCCTTGTAATTTTCTTTAACACAGTCGATAATTACGTGAATCTGATCTCTAACGTACTGGTCTACAGTGTAAATGGTCATTTCGAATGATGGAAATGAAAATACATTGAATGGTGTACAATTGTTAAGTTGACAATATGTGTTGATGTTAATTTCATCTTTTAAATTTGCGGAAACATAGATGATCTGTTTTGGATCTACTTTGTATTTTGCGCAGTTCCAATACAGCATATCGAACAAGGGTATTTGAATTGTGGGACTATATCCTTCAGTGCTGGCATCAAAAATAAAAAATATTTTTCCTTCTTTTAATTCTTCTAAATAGATATTCTTGATAAAGCAAAATATATCAGTATCTTTACTATAACCTGCATATGCTATTAATCCGTGAATGTATTTTAAATCGGATTCAGCAAGAGATAATTTTTTCAATGTTTCGTCCACTAAAAGCGTGAGGCACGTATGTGCGGTGTTTCTAAGGTACGGGTTTTCGTGAAGCGAATCGATAATTTTTGGCATTGATTTTTAGACAAATAAATAATATACGTATTTATTAGGAGCATTCAATGCGAATTGGATTTATTGGTTTGGGTAAATTGGGACTACCCTGTGCAGAGGCAATTGCAACTAAGGGGCACGATGTCAGTGGATATGATGTTCGACATGTCGAACCTACAATGTTGATCAACATTAAATCTTCTATCAAAGCTGCTGTGCATGATAGAGATATCGTGTTTATCGCAGTTCCTACGCCGCATGATCCAGTGTATGATGGTAGAGAACCAACAGCTCATTTGGAACCTAAAGATTTTTCTTATGATATAGTTAAACAGTGCTTAATGGAGGCTGACAAGCACATGAATAAAACTCAACTGTTGGTTTTGATTTCTACAGTATTACCAGGCACCACTCGTCGAGAATTTACTCCATTGATAAACAACACTAGATTTGTTTATAATCCTTACTTAATTGCCATGGGTTCAGTGGCATGGGACATGGTCAATCCTGAGATGGTTATGATCGGCACCGAAGACGGCGACGAAACAGGAGATGCAAAACAACTGGTTGCATTCTACAATTCTATTATGGAAAATGACCCACGCTATGTTATAGGTACCTGGGACGAATGCGAATGTATCAAAGTTTTTTATAATACTTTTATCAGCACAAAGATTGGCTTAGTTAACATGATACAAGATGTGGCTATGAAACAAGGCAATATTAATGTAGATGTAGTCACAGAGGCACTGTCAAATTCGACCATGCGCATAATGGGGCCGCAATATATGACAGCTG
>Ga0247839_1008991_pt1 | contig 10220 bp, 16 predicted proteins | sample LaCruzMarch2015__6_FD_192405 | JGI IMG/M metagenome (GOLD analysis project Ga0247839, IMG submission 192405) | Freshwater microbial communities from meromictic Lake La Cruz, Castile-La Mancha, Spain - LaCruzMarch2015_16m | ecosystem: Environmental > Aquatic > Freshwater > Lake | place: Spain...
ATAATGAGCCATGTTGCTTTTGAAAATTTTCAATCTGTCTTCTATGACTGCATCATCTGTCGCTCTAAAGAATGTCGCTGCTTCTCTAATAAATCCAATATTCTTTTTGGGAATTTTATTGTCATCAATTAAGTCAGACAAACGACTGCAAAAATAATTAATCACGAATAGATGAAACTTTTCAGGAACAAAATCTAAGCACAGCACAGTTATTGCTTCTTGATTTTTAGCTTCTGATATTAAATCAATGTTCGTAGAACAATATTCACTTTGCAAAAACCTTTCTCTGATCATTGGAAGAATAAAGTTTTTATAAAGAATAGTTGTATCACACTTTTGTTTTTCTGAGTAATAATCCAAAGCTTGAACATTGTCGTGTTTATCCAATTTGTTTTGCAATTCTTCCCAATGAAATTTAGAGTTCTCTGAAGGATTTCCAATGACCATTTTTATGTCATCTACTGTTATGTCTTTAATGGATATCGTAAAATACTTTGAATTAACAACAAATTCTTCTCCAACTTTCTTTATTGGAAGCTTTTTTACAGCTCCACTTTCAAAATAAGGATATAACATGTTTACTTTATATTGTTTTGGAAATTCTTCAGAAAACTTTGCAAGTATTTTAAGCTTGTCCCAATAAGTCTTTTCAGTGGAAGGAGTTGTCCAATATAATCCCTCATTTCTTTCTCCACCATACAAATCCCAAACCTTATATCCTTTGTTGTCATGAAAACCTTCAATTATTGATTTTGCAGAGACAGATTTACCGCCACCCATACGACCAAAAATGAAAATCGGACCTTCTAAATCTGAATTTGGATAATAAGTCTTCAAAGGAGTTGTTTTAAAGAATTTCTTAACCATTAATACTCCTCAAATCTATGCCATTCTCCAGGACGGTTTGTTTTAATTCCCATTGGACCTCTTCTTTTAGAAGATTTTGTGTCTTTTGCAAACTCTCTTTCAAAGCTTAAATCGTCTTCCATCTCTTCGACCAATTCTTTTTTTTCTTCATAAGTTTCGACTTCTGTCATTCGCTTTTGATACTCTTCTTTGGCTTTTTTCAAGTCTTTGTTGACATTCTTTTCTCTTAAGAAGCCATTCTCTCCTATTTCTCCAAGCCAAAATAGCCAGAATCCTTCATATCCCCCTTGCCAAGCTAGTATTTGATATCTTCCTTGTCCCCACTTCTTGCTAATTAAGTTTGCTAGTTGTCCTTCTGTTTTTATAGACGAGGTTTCATCGATTAACAGTCTTCCTCCTGGAACTTCAACATGTCTATACCAAGAATAGCCGAAAGGACCACCTTTCTTTATCATTAATTTAATCGGCTTCATAAATGTGTCTCCTGTTCTGACTAGGTGCATGAACTAAGATTAAAATCAAGAAAAAACTCAATCCTGTATAAAATAAGCTATTTCCATAATAAGAAAAAACCATGCCCAAAAGTCCCAATAAAGCAACTCCTATAAGTTCAGAGTTGTCTAGGGAAATGAGTTCTTTTTTATATTTTTTCATTTATTCTCTTTGGCTCTTTCAAAGCTTATGATTTTTTTAATTTGATAACAGACATAGAAGAACAAAATAAGTCCAAATGTGTAAACTGTCTGGTCAACAATGAAAGCTTCCAGAAGACACAAGAAAGAAAGCATCCAAATTAAGAAGATTGAAAAGTTCTTGTTTACGATGTCTTTGATTCCTTTAAGTGGATTGTGCATTTTGGCTCCTTAAGTTACGAATAAAGTCGGGGTCTTTTTCAACTACATATTTGAAGATGTGATCTTGCAAAGCAATACTAGCTAGTCCTGCACCGGGCTTCACCATCATACTTATAAAATTAGGATCGGTTTGAACAAGTTTCCACCATCTCTTGAAAATAGGTTTAAATTCTTCACGAATATACATTTGAAAAGAATTGAATTGTTCGAGAGTTTTTGGAAATTTTGGTTCTGCCATTTCATTATATTATAATATATTATGTTTTTAAAGTTTTTCACAAAATTATAATTATATAATTATAATTATATAATTGAAAAAAGTATTATCTCCATATTTGAAAACATTTAATAATGAAAGGGCAAAATAAGAATTATATATAAGGTAATAGCCTGCAAAGGAAAAATTTATAAAGATAATGTGTTATTCTTTTAGTATAAAAGAATTCAAGTTCTATAGGAGTTCTATTGAATAAAGGACGTTTTTGAATTCTTTAACACAACAAATGGATACGACACACAAACATGTTTGGCTCAGAAAAGATAATGAGTTAATTTGTGAATGTGGAAAGACTAAACTCTTTCTTGACTTCTCAAATGAAGAAGTAGCAATAGGAATCAAATCGGATGGAAGAGAATATAGTGTAAGATCAAATCGTGATAGAATACTTAATCCCGATGAATGGTTCAATTTACTTTCTAATCTAAAAGAGCATCAGGTTTTCACATTCAAAGTCTTATTATTAACTGGTGCCAGAATTAATGAAGCTCAACACATTAAAGTAGAAGACATCGACTTTCCAAATCAAAGATTAGTTCTTAAAGTAACTAAAAGAAGACATGGCGACAATATACAAAATAAAAGTAAAACCAGAACAATTCGTGTATCTAGAGAATTGATCAAAGATCTTCGAAAAGTAATTAATGACAATAATCTAAATAGAGAAAATGAATTAGGATTACTTTCACAACCTGCCGCACATAAAGCTTTAAAGAAAGCCCTAGAAAAAGCAAAAGTAAAAGACTATAAAATGTTATCAATTCATAGTATAAGAAAAACGTCTGAGAATTGGGCATTGTCGATTGGAGTTGATAGTATGAAATTATCTACCCGATTTGGACATAACTTAATTACACAATATGAACATTATTCCCAATCAGATTCATTTACTCCGAAAGAAAAAGAACAAATTCGACAAATCTATGGCGATACTTTTATTTAATTTCAAAAGTTGAAATTTCTTTAAATAAAGAAATTTATCAAGAGCAAGGATCTCCAAAGATGTATTTATCCATCTTCTTCATTAACCCTTCATGATGAGTTTGCATTGTTTTCAATTAGCACTTGTGAAATGAAAATGAGGTTCACAAGTCAAAAAGCTCATATCTTCCTCTTGGAAGTAACCTCCTCGATTAAGCTATTTAGCTCTTGAATGGGAATTTCATCATGATCGGGCTTCTTGCACCAAAGTTCATAAGGAATTTTTTTCGAAAGTCCACCTACCTTTCTTATATACAAAAGATAATTTTTTCTCTTAACAATTCTCCAACAAAAATGAACATGCTTTCTAGACTTGCAGTCAAATACTTTAATCCAGCCAACTCCTTTTGGACGAGCAAGAGCTCCTAGCTTTTGCATTTTTCCTCCTTTGCTTTTTCTATTTTTAATACAATCATGTTATTCTTAACATCCATTTCTAGCTCAGTTTCTTTATAAACATGCTCGTTGTATGGAGCCAAAGCTTTTGTAACAATACCATCGTGTCTTTTTGTTCCACAAGATACTTTGTAAGAGTCGTCAGAAGAAATTTTTAGAAATCTTATCCCAAGATATTCTTGCTTTTCTACTTTAGAGAAAAATAATTCAACAAAATGTCCGGAATTGAAAACTCTTCGAAATTGTTTGCTAAAATATAAGTTGGCAGAGTAATATGTGCCATCTTTGTGCTTGGTTCTTTTTATTCTCACAGCATAATTTCCATATTTATTCGGAGAAGAATACGACCTTTTATTTGCTTTCCAATCGAAAACAGTTTGACTTTCTTTTATCTTGAAAGATTCTATTTCACTTCTCATTTTAATCCCTCTAAAAATTTATCATTATTGGTATTCTTTCGTTTGGTCATTCTATTAACTCGTTCTTTCTTGGTTATATCCGAAATAGCTTTGCAATCATCTTCCATTTTCTGTCTTGCTTCACTTGCAGTATACCCGTTTTGAATATGCTTATATATTATCATTCTTTTTTCGTCAGGCGAAAGAAATCTCTTCATCCATATCACTCTCCCTCTTTTTTTTAATTATTTTCTTTTTGCTCCTTATTTTTAAAGGAATTCCTCTTGAAGAATGATAAAGACATTCTCGACAAGCTCTAACATTTCCGATTTTTACAAGAGCTCGTAATCTCATCATTCTCTTGCAATGAAAGCATTCAAACTTTTTCGTTACCATCTTTATCATTTCGAAATCGAATAAATGTAGGATGTCTTACTAAATCTTTTGCTCCAACTAACATTCCTTTAAATTCAATTTCTTTTCCAATATAATTTTCTTTGTTATTCCAAATTTCTTTTCGAAAACTTTCTAATCCTGTCAAACAAACTTTTTGTTCTTGTCCTTCATAATTAACTACAAAACATGCGGCAATTCCTGTTGGAATCATTGCATCTTTACAATGATGCTTTTGTGAGTCTCCTAATTCGTTTTTATAACTTTCTGAAGTATTTTCCATTCTTTCTTCGACTCTTATGATCTTTGCATCAAAAGTTAAGAATGGTTTTACTTTATACATATCCCCAGATTTTAATGTTGCTCTTCCAAACTTATATTTAGATTGTGGATTCTTTAGAATTAAACCTTCAAATCCATCTTTTAATACATTTTCAAATAATTCTTCTGTGTCTTGTTGATTTCGAACTTCTTGTTGAATTAATGTAAAAACTAATAATGGAAATTCTATTTCTAGTTTATTACAATATACGATTCTAGTCCAAAACTCCATATCGATTTGATCTTTATAAATACAATCAAAACAATTAAATTTTAGTTCATTAGGCAATTGTTCATGTTCTAAATCCTCTGTCATTACAAAATGTGTGATCTGTTGGAATGTTAAACCATGTCCATAGATTTCTCCATCAAGAATTACATTATGCACTTTACTAAAGTCTTTTAACGGTTGAAATTTTTCTTGCAATTGTTTATTTGGAATTTCTTTCAGACTTCTTGAAAGCATTTTTCCATTTATAAAAATTGTTCTTATGCCATCTAACTTTGTTGATGCTAGTAAAGGATATTTTATAGTTGATAAATCGACCTTGTCATTAGGAGCGAGCATTGGACGAAATTCTTTCATTTCATTGTCTCCCATCCTACTATAACGCCCAGAGTATAAACAAGAAATGTTCCTATAATTAGACAAGAAAGACTAACCCAAGAAGAAACAGCGTAAAATGAAAATGAAAGACATACTCCTGATGTGATTGCCCACAAAACATATATCCAATCTTTCATTTTGAAATCACCCAATTTAATTGGTTAATTACTCCTTGGAGAAAATCAACATTTCTTATATCTCCAATATTTTTTGAAGTTATTTGATGTTGTTTAACGATCTTTATTTGTTCTTCAATTTGTTTTTTTGTTTTCATTTGTTTTTATGTTTTTCATTAAATTTATTTTTAATGCCCAGAGGAGGACCTCTTTTTGTTGATTGTTTTAACAACTCTGCATATTCACTTTTTGAAAGATCATTTTTTGTAATTACTCTTAAATTATCAAAAACAGCAATTTTTCCGGGCTCAATATCATACATATTCATTTCTTCTGATGTCCACACCAGAACTGTTGAAGTTCCGTATCTCTTAATAATTTTTTTTGTCATTTTAAGGTGCCCCCTGTCCTAACCAGGGTAGACGAATTCCCAAATGTCGACATCGTAGTTTTATAAATGAGTTCTAGACCCCGAACTATTAAACCACTTTTATTTGCGAATCCAAGGATTTGAACATCGGGTTTGGAGCTTATGATTTGTAAAGTTTTCATTGTGTTTACCATATTAATAGATATTGATACTTATTTATAAATGTTGCTATATTGAAATTGTAACTTTGTAATTACATTAAAAAGAATCTAAGAATCTTTGGTTTGTTAATTTATTTTTTATATAGATGTCTACTACTTTTGGTTCAACATGAAGCATTTCAAATAGCTTTTCAACAATTTTTGCAATACTTTTTAATAACATGCTTTCCCAATCAATTGGCAAATCATCAGGAACTTCCCAAGTATTATTAAAACAAAAACAAGATGTTTTGTATTTATTCGATTTTTTAACATATAACAAATAAGGTTTTGGAGAAAATGTAAATCCGTTTACATTTGCGAGAGAATATCTTACTCCATCAATCCAAGGATTTGAAATCTTATACTCATCTAAATCCTTTGAAATAGCTTTTGGAATTCCGATTTCTTCCCAAGTATATTTTTTTGCATAAATCTTATCAATTTCTTGATAAATAAAAGCAATAATTGATTTTGTATCTTTTTCTGCTAAAATCATTTGAATCACAGTTTTTTGAATTTTTTTACTTACTAAACTTCGATCACTCTTAACCGTTGCAAATCCTTTGATCTCCATTTCTGGAACATCCAACATTCCTTTTTCCCAATCCCAGACAATATTTCCTGCATAGCACTTTTTGCCACCGGCATTTGCATAAATTCCGTATAATTTTTCGAATTTAATACTAATAAAACTTGCATCATTTCCCTTATCCGCAAACCAAGTTGCAAAAGAGTGATTGATGTCATCTTCTAATTGTTTTCCAATAGCAATTGCTTTTTCAGAATTTTCTTCGTGAACATCAACATAAACCGAATCTGTATCTGCAGTTATAACTTCATAACCTTTTTTTATACAAAGTTCTCGCATCTTTTCATTCAAAAATCTTCCAACAAATGTAATTGATTTTCCAATGTCAGGATTAAATAATCTAAAACCTGGATAAAGCGTGGCGCCGTAGAAGGAATTTTGAAAAGTTTTATAATAGTATTGTTTCTTATACATTGTTAAATATTTTTCGGGATATTTTTCTTTATCATACTCAGGTGTTTTCAAAAGTGCTCTTACCCCATCTCTCTTATCTAAAATATCTTGTAAAATATGTTTAAGTATGCCTGTTTCTTTTTTGAATTTGATTCCATTTCCAACACTTATTTCACCATTTAAATCAATAGTTTCCGGAGACATATTAAAACTTAACATAATAGATGGATATAAAGACTTTAAATCCAGAACAACAATGTTTTTACTTATACCAGATCTAGGAGCTAAAACAAATCCTCCTTCAATTGCATCGTAGTCTTTTGCGTAATTTTTTGATGGAAGTATAATTTTATTTTTACAATTTCTTAAAATGTATGTGTCAATAATTCTACTATTTTGTAAAATATCTGCTAATTCACAACCAGACATTTTTTTAATTCCTAATAGTGAATTAAGAATATTATATTTTTTGTTTAAAGCTATACAAATTTCAACATCTCGAATATTATACTCAATAAATTTATCAAAATCAGAAAGCCAAAAGTCGTGAATCCATCCTTTATATTGAATCTTTCCTGTTTTAAATTCAACTTGTCCAACAGCCTCCAGACTACCGGAAGGAACAGACTTCCATTTCATTCTTTTGTAACCCGCCATCAAATCAATAATAGCTCGTCCTTTAATATTGACTTTCTTTTCATGTTTACCCGTAGCATATTTTGCTTGTTTTTCTCCGGAGACAACATACTCTGTTGAGTATGAAATTTTCCGCAAAGGAGACATTTCACTGACATTTAAGTTCAAAGTTGCAAGTCTATGTAAAATATAAATCATATCAAAATTGACATTCCATCCCGTAAAAATGTCAATATCAAAATCAATTACAAACTTTTTGAAAATTTCCAGTAGTTGTTTTTCTGAAGTTACAACTTGTAATTCAACTTCAATTTCTGTTTTTAATTCTTTTTGAGTCGAAAGATATTTCTTTTCAAAAACTTCTTTGTCATCTTTTGTTGCAATGCAATATAATTTATTTGTATAATTATCATAAAAAGCAATTGAAATAATTGGTCTCATCATATCAGAGTTTGACCCTCCAACATAATCTGTTTCAATATCTACAATCATAACTCTTGGCTCAACATCAATTTCAGAATGAAAAACTTCGTTATTCTTAACTTCGTTATTCTTAACTTCTATTCCATCATACAAATCTTTGTCGATCAGATACTTCAAAGAATAATGAACATCTGCTTCAAATGTTTTTGTAAATAAAGATTTAAAAGTCCATGTATCAAAAGGATTATCGAAAATAATTTTAATCAATTTGTCGTTGTAAATACTCATGAATCCATATTCTTTTTTACAGGCAAAAGTAATTAAAGAGGCCTCATCTTCTAAAATATAAAAATATGGTTTTTGACCTTTTGTAATAAAATCCATTTTTGACTTATCTTCCCATCTTCCTAAAAATCTTAATCCACAAGAGTCTCCTCCTATTTGACATTGCTCAACATTGAAGAAAACACCTTTTTTATTTTCCATTCAACCACCCCTTATATTTCTTTAACATTTCTAGTTTCAAATTCTCATTTGCAAATCTTTTTTTCCAATGTTCTAAAACTAAATAATAGTCCGGGTTTTGAATCACAATATCAAATTCTTTGAAAAGTTTTTCCAGGCCTAAGATGTGATAACCGATGAACATCTTTTTGATTTCAAGTAGTTTTTTATGGTATTGTAACTGTTCAATTACAAGTAAATCTATGAAAAATGTTGGAAAAACTCGACAACTTCTAAAATAGATTTTATTATTTGATATGGATTCTATACAAGGATTCTTTTTTGTTATTTCTCCGCTATAATATGTTTTTAAGATATACTTTTTCTTTTTGTCAATATTTATATTAATAAAAGGAAGAATCGCATCTTCGTGAACAATTCTTGGAACAAAAGAAAGCAAAGAAACATCATTAAAAATTAATAACTGCCCTTTCTTTTTTGCTTTTTCACAAAAATAGATTAAAATATTCAAATAATCGTTTGTTACCAAGTTACACTAGAGGGCACATCCCGTTTGTATGCATGGAGTGAATCCACATAAACAATAAGTTTTCCCGTCTTTACATTTAGTTCTTTTGCAACATATTCCAGAAATAATGTTGCCTTATATAAATCAAGAGTCATAAAATTAACTAAATCCTGGCTCCGCATATGTAAAAACATATTCATTTTATCCCCGGCTAATGTTTTTCTAACAGCAAAACCATAAGACAGCGTGCAGGGGATTCTACGACCTATTCTATGAATATCTCGATTATCATGCATTGCAATATAGGCTCCTCTTGCGTATAAATTTCCTTTTAATCTTTTTATTAAAGAATCTAATTGAGGAATAATTCTTTCTCCATATCCATATGCAGATGTCCCGGAATTATTTTCATTACAAAATTTCTCAAAGTATTCTTTTGTGTATTGAGTTTTATCAAACCAAGTTTCTTTTGTTGTTGGATTGTGAATCATATCCCAAAACCATTGCTCTGCAACTTCCTTTGTTAAATGCTCTTTGTTAAACATTTTTTGAGCTAAGAACATCATTTCGTCTCGATCTGAAAAATCATTAATCATATACGACATTCCAAATAATTCTTTTTGTTCAAAGCCTTCGCCTTGTGTTACAATTTTTCCTTGAACAGACTTATCAAAAACCTCTTGACCTCTAGTAAAAACTTCTCGTGGTAATTCTTGAATAAGCTGTTTGAAATTCTTAAAAATTCGCATATTTAATATGAACTCTCCTGTCTAAATTTATTAACAATTCTTTTTCGAATAATAATATCTTTAATTTTTTCTTCTTCATATCCTAACAACAGAGGGATTTGCATAACAAAATTAAAAAAGTCTGCAAATTCCTCGGCGAAATGTTGTTGATCAACCGGGTATTCAGAAATAGACCATTCTCTAATTTTTAAACAATTTTGCATTTCCATCAATTCCTCAATTAAATAACAACTTATTCTTCTAAATTCTTTTTGACCTTCTTTTGTATCAATATCAATGGGCTCAGATTGATACTTTTGCATATATTCTTTGCCAATTTTCAAAAGTAAATCCATTGTGTCCTTTGGTTGTAAAGCTTGAACTTCTTTTTCAACTTCTTCGGGAGTTACATCAATAATATTCATTTTATCCAACCTCCATATGTTCCTGTTTGTAGCATTAACAAAATAACTTCATTGGAAGTTTGTTTAACAACATCTTGTTCTTCAATATTTGCTTTTTCATAATATAATTCTTTTCTTAAAACAATATTATTTCCATTTGAATAATCAAAAACAACATCTCTTAATTCAACCCATGCATGATGAAATCGAATTCCGGTCAATGGGCCTTGACCTAGAACTTTTGCATAACAAAAAACAAAAGTTGGATTTTCAGAAACCATTTGACAAGCT
>Ga0247839_1008995_pt1 | contig 10217 bp, 12 predicted proteins | sample LaCruzMarch2015__6_FD_192405 | JGI IMG/M metagenome (GOLD analysis project Ga0247839, IMG submission 192405) | Freshwater microbial communities from meromictic Lake La Cruz, Castile-La Mancha, Spain - LaCruzMarch2015_16m | ecosystem: Environmental > Aquatic > Freshwater > Lake | place: Spain...
ACCAAAGAGGACTACGAGCGCCTGGTCGCCCTGCGCAACGGCCGCCCGCTGACCCTCACCGACCCGATCCACAAACGCAACATCGACGACGGCACGCAGCACGACGGCATGACACCGCTGGAGCGGGTCATCGCTGAATCACGAACAGGAGAGCAAGAGTGATCGACCACCAGGCAGCACGAGACAGGGCAGCCGAGTCGGCGTACCCGTCGGGCGGCACCAAGAAGGACAGCCACAAGGCGTTCGCCTCGCCGTCGGTGGCGCTCATTGGCGTCATCGGCACCAACGGGCTCCGGCCGGATTGGCAGGCCGAGGCGGCATGCCACGGGATGGGCACGGCGTTGTTCTTCGCCGGCAAGGGCGACAACCGCTGGGCGGCCGAGGCCAAGGCCATCTGCGGCACCTGCGACGTCGTCGAGGAGTGCCTGCAATGGGCCATCGACACCGGCAGCCGGGTCGGCGTGTTCGGCGGGCTGACGCCACGGGAACGGCAGGGCATGAAGCTCGGCAAGGGCGTCAGGGTCGTTCGCTGCGGCACGACCTCGGGCGAGGCCAAGCACCGACGCAACGGCGAGAAGCCGTGCGCGCCGTGTGCCGAGGCCCGGCGGGAGTACCAGCGCCGGGCGACGGCCGAGCTGCGGCTGCGGCGTGGGCGGGTGGCATGATGAGCGACTACGCAGACTTCTGCCGGGACAAGCTCGACTACTCCTACGTCGCCGGGTTCCCGTGCGAGCTGGACGAGATCCACGCATCGCTGATGCCGCACCAGCGCGCCATCGTGCGCTGGGCGGTCGAGGGTGGCCGGCGTGCGATCTTCGCCGCCTTCGGACTCGGCAAGACCCGCATGGCGCTCGAGACCGTGCGTCTCACCCTCGCCAAGTCGGGCGGGCGGCGCGCCCTCATCATCTGCCCGCTCGGCGTGCGTCAGGAGTTCCGGCTCGACGGCGCCGCCATCGGCATCCATGTCACCTTCGTGCGACGCACCGAGGAGATTCCGACCGACGGCTCCGACCACGGCCTGATCTACCTGACCAACTACGAGAGCATCCGAGACGGACGCCTCGACCCGGACCTGTTCGACGTCGTGTCGCTTGACGAGGCGGCGGTGCTGCGCTCGTTCGGCTCGAAGACCTACATCGAGTTCTTGTCGATGTTCGGCCGGACGCCTCACAAGTTCGTGGCGACCGCCACGCCATCGCCGAACCGGTACAAGGAGCTGATCCACTACGCAGGCTTCCTCGGCATCATGGACACCGGATCGGCGCTGACTCGCTTCTTCCAGCGTGACAGCACGCAAGCGAACAACCTGACGATCTACCCGCACAAGGAGCGAGAGTTCCACCTGTGGCTGGCATCGTGGGCCGTGTTCGTCCAGATGCCGTCAGACCTCGGCTTCCCCGACGACGGCTACGTGATGCCGCCCATCGAGATCGTCTGGCACGAACTGCCGACCAACCACCTCGCCAACATCGCCGTCGACAAGATGACGAACCAGTCGATGATGTTCCGAGACGGTGCGCTCGGCGTCACGGGTGCATCGGCGGAGAAGCGGACCTCGCTGCCCGCCCGCATCGAGCGCATGGCCGAGATCGTTGCAGCGTCGCCGGATGATCACTTCGTACTCTGGCACGACCTCGAGGACGAACGCCACGCCATCAAGCGAGCGCTGCCCGACGCCGTCGAAATCTACGGAGCGCTGGACATCGACGAGCGCGAAGAGCGGATCATCGCTTTCAGCGAGGGCCGGGCCCGTCTGCTGGCGACGAAGCCGATCTTGTCGGGTTCCGGGTGCAACTTCCAGAAGCATTGCCACCGGGCGATCTACGTCGGCGTCGGCTTCAAGTTCGCCGACTTCATCCAGTCGCTTCACCGCATCCAGCGCTTTGGCCAGACCGTGCCGGTGCGTGTCGACATCATCTACACCGAGGCAGAGCGCTCGGTCAAGGCAACCCTCCTTCGCAAGTGGGAGCAACACAAGGAGCTGACCTCAGCTATGTCACAGATCATCCGAGACTACGGCCTCGCGCACATCCGCCCCGAGGACATCGGCGGACTGACCGACGGCATCGAGCGGGTCACCGTGTCGGGCGAGTCGTGGTCGATGGTCAACAACGACACCGTGCTCGAGTGCGCCACCATCGCCGGCAACTCGGTCGACCTGATCGTCACCTCGATCCCGTTCGGCAACCAATACGGCTACGTCAACTCGACCGCCGACTTCGGCCATACCGACGACAACGGGCACTTCTGGGAACAGATGGACTACCTGACGCCGAACCTTCGCCGCATCCTCGCCCCTGGCCGCATCTACGCCTGCCACGTGAAGGATCGCATCCTGTTCGGCAACGTCACCGGCGAGGGTGCGCCGACCGTCGCCCCGTTCCACGCCGAAGCGATCATGCACGGCATCAAGCATGGCTTCAACTTCATGGGCATGATCACCGTCGTTACCGACGTCGTTCGCGAGAACAACCAGACGTACCGGCTGTCGTGGTCCGAACACGCCAAGGACGCGACGAAGATGGGCGTCGGCTGCCCGGAGTACGTGTTGCTGTTCCGCAAGCCGCAGACCGACAAGTCGAGGGGCTACGCCGATACCCCGGTCGTGCATCCGAAGGATGAGTATTCGATCGCCCGCTGGCAGGTCGACGCTCACGCTTTCTGGGCGTGCTCGGGGGATCGTCTGCTGTCCGTCGACGAGATGACAGCCATGCCGACGGCGGCACGGATGCGGGCTTTCCAGGAGTGGACCCGCACCGAGGTCTACGACTATCGCGCCCACGTCGAGCTCGGCGAGGCGCTGGACGCCAACGGCGGCGCCCTGTCCAAGGAGTTCATGATGCTCGCCCCGGCGTCGAAACATCCAGCCGTGTGGACCGACATCAACCGCATGATCACGCTCAATAGCGAGCAGCGCCGCCGTGACGTCGAGATGCACGTCTGCCCGTTGCAGATCGAGATCGTCGACCGGCTGATTGAGCAGTACTCCATGAAGGGCGAGCTCGTGCTCGACCCGTTCGCCGGCATCGGCACCGTGCCCTCGAGGGCGATTGCGCTGGGCCGTCGTGGCGCTGGCGTGGAACTGAACGAGCAGTACTACCGGGACGCCATCGGCTACTGCGAGCGGGCCGAGGCGAAAGCGTCGGTGCCGTCACTGTTCGACCTGCTGGACACCCCAGCGTGACCCCCACCCTCTACCGCTGCCGCACCTGTGGCAGCGAGTGGACGACATCCGTGCCGGCGGTCATCACCTGCCCGCACGGCGAGCACAGCGGCCGACGGCCGACGGTGATGGACAAGATCGACGAGACAGAGACAGGGGACAACCAATGACCAACATCCAACATCCACTCCGGCTGGCAGTCGGATCACACCAGGCAGGCTCGGGCCAGGGCTGCGCCATGAACGTCGTGTCGTGGGAGTCCGGCGACACCACCATCACCGACATGCCCGCCTGCGCCGATCGGGTGCTCGCCCGCATCGCGCAGCGGGTCAACGACATGATCTGCACGCACCGTGACGGCGATCTGTTGTGCCCGTCGTGCTCGGTGCTGGTGCTCGACCTCGCCCATCGCACGGTCGGCACCGGCACGGTCGCCCTGACCGAGATGGAGCTTCGTCGGGTGTGGGTGCGGATCGCCGCCGACCAGGCCCGCCAGGTGGCGCACCTGAACCCCGACCCTCGGGTGATGGCAGCGATCAAGGCGGCTGAGGGTTGGTGCGACGGCACGGTGACGGCTGAGCAGTGCCGTCAGGCCGCCTACGCCGCCTACAACGCCGCCAACGCCGCCAACGCCGCCTACGCCAACGCCGCCTACGCCAACTACGCCGCCTACGCCGCCTGCGCCTACGCCAACTACGCCGCCTACGCCGCCTACGCCGACGCCGCCTACGCCGCCTACGCCTACGCCGCCTACGCCGACGCCGACGCCGACGATCAGCTGAAGCTCGCCCACCGGGCCATCGACGTGTTCGAGCAGCACACCGGCTTCAAGGCGGGCAGGCCGGACCCGGTCGTCGTCACCCGTGCGGTTGAGCAGATGGCGCAGGTGAGCTACCCGACTTGATCATGGTTGAACTGCTCGCCAACGCGTGCACCCGGCACCGCAAGCAATGAACCAGATCAACGAGACAGGGGAAGTGCAATGACCGACCTATTCACCCTCGCCACGGCGACCGCTGCGCCTGACGACTTCCCACGGGACCGCTACGGCCGACCGATGATCGTGCCCGCCGACGGTGGCAAGCCTGTGCCCTACGGCCGCCCGTCGAGCTTCGGCAAGAAGCTGGAGGACACCTACGGCCTCGAGCAGTGGCAGCGCAGGATGGTGACGGTCGGGCTCGCCCGCACGCCGTCGCTGGTGGCCCGTGCCGCCACCATCCCCGGTGACCCGAAGGCGTGGACGAAGGCCCATAAGGCCGACCTCAACGCCATCGCCGACGAGGCACTGATCGCCGCCAAGGCCAACCAGGCCGCCGACATCGGCACGTCGCTGCACCGGATGACGGAACTAGCCGACCTCGGCGACGACGTCAGCCACCTGCCCGAGCCGTTCGCCGCCGACGTCGCTGCCTACCGGGCGGGCATGGCGGCGCACGGCTTCACCATCGACCCGGCCCACATCGAGTGTCGCATGGTGTGTGACGAGCTGCGCCTCGCCGGGACCACCGACCGCATCCCCTACGTCAACGGCATCGGTCGGCATCGCATCCTCGACCTGAAGACCGGCGAGTCCATCGAGCTCGCTGCGCTCGGCTACGCTGTGCAACTGGCGGTCTATGCCCACAGCGTGCTCTACGACGTCGCCACCGGTGAGCGCACGCCGATCGACCTCGACCTGTCGACGGCGCTGATCGTGCACCTGCCGGCGGGCAAGGCGACCTTCACGCTGTACGAGGTCGACGTCGCCGCCGGGTGGGAGGCCGCCCTGGTCTGCGCCGAGATCGACCGGTGGCGCAAGCGCAAGAACCTGCTCGTGGCCGTGCCCGAGGTCAAGGCCACGACCGTCGAAGCGGTCAACGTCCCCGACACCTGGGACAACCTCCTCCGGCGCTGCCGCAAGGTGGCCGAAATGTCGCCTGCCGGTGCCGAGTGGCTCAAGGCCGAGCTCGTCAAGCGTTCGCTCAACGTGCGCCATGCAACGGTTGCCGAGTTTCCGTTGATCGTCGAGGTGCTAGAGCAGGCCGAGACGTACGTGTCGGCCCCGTTCGACCCGCTGCCGGTGCCGCCGGTGGAGCGCAGCGCCGAGGCGTCGGACCCGGTGCCGACGCTCGACGTCGCGCCGGACGAGGGTCCGACGGTCGACGACGACGACGACACCTTCGCCGAGATGCGGGCCGCCTACGGTGCGCTCGACGCCGCCGGCAAGGCATGGGTCGGCAACATCGTCACCGAGTCGATCCAGGCCGGGCGGTCGTTGCACATGGTCGACGCTCGGACGCTGCGCCGGGTGCGCACGACGCTTGGGCTGGCGTTGCTGGCCGCCGACGGCACCGAGGACGACGGCGCACTGCGCGCCCTCGTCCACCTCGCCACCGGGGTCGACGCCGCGCTGTTCCCGTCGGTGCCGCTCGGCGCCGCTGTGTCGATCATGTCGGCCGCCGAGGCTGACGTGTTCGTCGGTGCGGTGCGGCTGTTCTTGGCGGGCATGCTCGCTGCGTCGGTCGACGACGACGGGCACGTGCGGCTGGGGGTGGCGGCGTGAGGGACGAGATCGAGCAGCTGCGCACCGAGGTCGCATGGCAGCGGCAGCGGCGCACGCTCGGCATTACACACAAGGCATTGGACGCCTACGAGGAGGCCCGTCATGGACGGTGACCGCTACGCCGTCGTCAGCCACGGCCGCTGGCTCGACGACGATGAGCCACGGGCGACGGTGATCCGCTCCCGTGACGGCTGGACGTGGCACGACATGTGCACGACCGACCCGGACTCGGCCGACGAGATCGCCGAGGCGCTGACCGTGGTGGAGGAACTGCGGGCCGAGCGGGTGGCGGCCGAGGTTGCGGCGCTGGTGGCACAGATGTCCCGCAGCGATGCGGGCGAAGCAAGCAAGACCAACCATACAAACAAGAAAGCAGGGGACTGATGTCCGATCCATTCAGCAACAACTCCGACCCGTTCATGGACGGCGGCGGCTCATCGAACCCGTCGGTGTCGTTCCCCGACATCGGCGCCAGTGTCACCGGCGTCGTCACCAAGGTCGACCAGCGCGACGACACCAAGCCGGACGGCACGGTCAAGACGTGGCCGGACGGCAAGCCGATGGCGGTGTTCATCTTCACGCTCGACACCGACGACGGGCCGCAGAGCCTCTGGGTGCGCGGCAACATGGTCACGGCGGTGCGTGAGGCCAGCCGTGCGGCGGGCCTGACGACGGTGATCGGCTCGCAGTTGACGGTCCAGCACCACGCCCTCGGCGAGGAGCGCAAGGGCTTCGCCAGGGCGAAGTTGTTCCGAGCGAAGTTCGAGCCGGCGGCGAAGGTGGCGGTGGCCGCTTCGGCTGCTTCGGCGGTCGAGGAGCCGTGGTGACCTGACCAGGTTGGCCGTCTCGGGGGGTGCAACCCCGAGACGGCCGTGGTGCCCTGCCTGAAGCGAACGAACGAAAGGCGTGACCAGCGTGTCACAGACCGAATGACCGACCCGACTCTCACCGCCGACTGGCTGCGCTACGTCTACGCCCGGGCCATCGGCGTAGGCATCCCCGGCGTGGCGGTGTTGTCGACGCCGACCATCCACGAGGGGCGCAAGGCGTGGAAGTCGAAGTGCTTCCAGCTCGACGAGCTCGACGAGGCCGGGCGCGCTGCGTCGGGTGCGTCCGAGGCCGGGCTGAACATCTACTACCGGGTGCACCTGCTCGGGGCGCCGGTGTCGCCGTTCAAGCGTGGCGGTGGTGCGTCGACCCGCTGGGTCACCCACATCACCAGCGACGTCGACATCGCCGGGCCGGGGCACAAGCCGCCGGCGGGCAAGCACCTGCCGACGCTGGAGCAGGCCGTCGACCTCATCGACGCCACGCTGGCGCCGTCGGCCATCGTCGCCAGTGGCGGCGGGCTGTACCCGGTCTGGCGGCTGGCTGAGCCGTTCGAGATCACCGGGCCCGACGACACCGAGCGGTTTCGTCAGATCGGCCGACGGCTCGACGCTGCGCTCGGCTCGCACGGCTACCACGTCGACGCCACGGCGCTTGACCTCGCCCGGGTGATTCGCCCGCCCGGCGTCGACAACCGCAAGCCGGGGCGGGACGTGCGCAGCGTGACCGTGCTACGGCACTGGTCCGACGGTGCGGGCGACGTGACGCTCGGCGAGCTTGAGGAGCGCCTGCCGGTCGTCGAGCCGAAGCGCATCCGTCGCCTCGCCCCGCTCAGCACCACCGGTGACGCCCCGTGGGAGATATTCGCCAACAAGCACAGCGTCACCGACGTGCTCGACGCCGACCCAACCCACCAGTGGGAGGACGTCGGCACCCGTGGCGGGATGCCCGCATGGCGTTACGTCGGGTCGTCGTCGGACTACTCGATAAAGCAGTCCGACACCGGCGCCGTGATCGTCTGGTCCGGCACCATCGCCGACGAGCTCGGCATCGAACCGGGCGACGGCGTCGACCTGTGGCGCCTAGCGTGCACGTTCGCCGGCATCGACCCGACCCAAGCAGCGAAGGGGGCAGTGTGAGCGCGCTGCACGAGATGATCTATGGGGCGGTGCGGGAGTCGGCCGAGCGTCGCAGCGAGCGCCAGCGTGACGACGAGCGGGCAATGAACGCCCTGACCCGCCAGCCGGTCGGCACGGTGGCGCCCGTGGCGATGCAGGTGGCCGACGAGCTGCCGAGCGACCCGGAGCCGATGAGCACCTACGACACCGACCTGCTGAGCCAGATCGTCGACTGGGGCGAGTTCTGGTCGCAGGACACCGACGAGGAACAGTGGATGGCCGAGCCGGTCATCGCCCTCGGCCGTGCCCACGCCATCTACGCCCCGGGTGGCACGGGCAAGAGCCTGTTCAGCCTGTGGCTCGCTGCGGCGCTCGCTACCGGGCGACAGGGCCTCGACGGTGAGCCGTTGACCCGGCGGCGGGTGCTGTACCTCGACTACGAGATGACGCACGCCGACGTGCTTGAGCGGCTGCGGTCGATGGGCTACGACGAGTCGTGCGACCTGTCGTGGCTGTCGTACGCCATCCTGCCGACGCTGCCGCCCGCTGACGCACCCGAGGGCGGCAAGGCCATCGCCCGCATGGCGCAGCTCGTCGACGCCGAGATGGTGGTGCTGGACACGTTCAGCCGGGCGGTGAGCGGCGACGAGAACGACGCCGACACGGTGCGGTCGTTCTACCGCTGGACCCTGCTGCACCTCAAGTCGGACGGCCGCACGTTCGTGCGCATCGACCACGCCGGCAAGGACGTCGAGAAGGGCCAGCGAGGCTCGTCGGCCAAGAACGACGACGTCGACGTGGTGTGGCAGATGGTCAAGGCTGACGGCGGCTTCAAGCTCACGGCCAAGAAGGCGCGCATGGGCTGGGTGGCGCCGACCATCGCACTCCAGCAGTTCGACTCGCCGAGCCTGCACTACAAGGCGGTCGGGTTCGTCGCCCCGGCGGGCACTGATCGCATCGTGGCCGACCTCGACGACCTCGGTGTGCCGGGTGACGCGACGACCCGTGCGGCCGCTCAGGCGCTCAAGTCGGCAGGCCGTGGCGCACGTATGGAGCTCGTCCGGGCGGCACAGAAACGGCGTGGCGTGGTGACGCTGGAGGGGCTGATCGGGGTCGGGACCCACCCGGGACCCACCCCCTTGGAGGGTACCCCGGGACCCACTCGGGACCCACAACCCGGAAATGCCCATCTACCAGGTACGGACCCACTGCGGGACCCACGGGACCCACCAGATTTCCCTAGTGGGTCCCGGGGTCCCCTACCTAGTGGGGACCCGGACCCAGGGCGGCATTCTGCGACGCCGCCGACCACCATCATCGACGGCGTCGAGGCGCCGCTGTGGTGACCCCCGCCCCGTACCCCGGCGGCACCGCCTGGCGCTGCCCGAACTGCGGCTACGGCCCACACGTCTGGTCCGCCCTGCCGATGCACCGAGCGCCACGGCATCGCTGCCAGGCCGGCGGGCGTCGGCAGTACTCGATGGTGCCTGTTGAACCCACCCCCGAAGCCAAGGAGCCGCAATGACCCGTACTCGCAACGACGTCGCCCTCGAGGCGGCCAGCCTTCTCCTCGGCAACCTTGCCGCCAAGATGCCCGTCGCCATCGCCACGCTGAAGCGTGAGCTCGACATCGTCGACGGCTACCCAGCCACGACGCTCGGCGACGGCATGTCACGATCCACCGCCGACCTCACCTCGGTCGAACGGGCCGCCGACGCCCGGTGGCGCATGTCAGGCAACCTCGACGACCTGCGCGACATGGCGACGGCGATCGTCGAGCTCGTGAACACGATGGCGACGATGACCGACCGAGCACTCGGCACCCGTGCCCCGGCGGCCGACGTGGCTCGCTGCCGTGACCACCAGCTCGGGCGCGATGGTGCGCTCGACTGGGGCGACCCGACGTGTGAGGAGCTGCCGGTCAAGGCTGGCGTCTGTGGTGCGTGCTACCAGCGCGAGCGACGCTGGCGCATCGGTGCCGGGCTGGCCGAGCGTGACACCGCCCCGGCGGCGTGAAACCTGCCCGATGACCTGCGATGACTTGCAATGTGAAACCGGCGGCGCTACCCTAGGGGGTAGTTCAGCCGTCGTGACCCTTGGGTCCGGCGGCTGTTGCCGTTCCGGGGGTCGGTGATGCCGTCATCGAAGCTCTACGGCGGCAGCTACACCGTGCGCCGTAACCGCCTCGTGGCGTCGGCATACAGCGACCCACGCACGAAGTGTTGGCGCTGCGGCTTGACGCTGGCCGAGCACGAGCCACACAAGAACGGCAAGCCTACGACCTGGACGGCTGGCCACGTGCGTGACGGCGACGTCACCTCGCCGCTGGCGCCCGAGGCCTCGACCTGCAACTACCGGGCCGGCGCAGTGTTGCAGCAGTTTGGCAAGGAGCCTAGCTCTCGGGCTTGGTGACTCTGAGTGGTGGGCCGAAACTGCCCTATCCATCTGTCGGCGGTGGTCACCTTGACGGATGGCAGACGAACCGGGAACCGAGCGACCGAAAAGGGCCGCTGACCTGCGTGAATGCGCCACCACTTTTAGTGGTGGACCGACCACACCCAGGGAC
>Ga0247839_1008998_pt1 | contig 10216 bp, 13 predicted proteins | sample LaCruzMarch2015__6_FD_192405 | JGI IMG/M metagenome (GOLD analysis project Ga0247839, IMG submission 192405) | Freshwater microbial communities from meromictic Lake La Cruz, Castile-La Mancha, Spain - LaCruzMarch2015_16m | ecosystem: Environmental > Aquatic > Freshwater > Lake | place: Spain...
CCCGGGCGGTGACGCAATCAGGGCATATCGCAAGATCAAGAAGATGATGAAAGAGGACAAGTTTTTTGAAGAGATGCGAGAGCGGGAGACCTTCACGCCACGCAGCCAGAAACGCAGGTTGGCACGCAAGGAAGCGCTGATGATCAAACGCAGGGCCAACAAGAAGCGCCAGGAAGAAATAAATCCATGGCTGAACAAACGTAAAAAATAAGCCCTTGTTTTAGAACACTTTTTTCTTGGAAAAAAGGTCGTAAAAATATCCCCCAGCCACTATATATAAGTTGTATAAATAAAATTGAACAGTGCTACAGATAGGCTGTTCATTAACCTTGCTAACAATAGGAGGAAAGCAAAATGACTAAAAATCAACTATCTATCTTTAATCAGTTAAGACCCATAACTGTGGGTTTTGACAACGTTTTTGATCACTTCGAAAGAATGTTCAATGACGATTTCTTTAACGTTCCAACCGTTAACTACCCGCCTTACAACATTGTAAAGACTGGTGCTAACACTTACAACGTTGAAGTGGCCCTGGCAGGATTCAGCAGAGACGATGTGTCTGTGGAGTTCGCAGAAGGGATATTGACCATCAAGAGCAAAGACAAAACAGCGTCTGACAAACAGGACGCGGATGGCGATATCATACACAAGGGCATCTCCAAGAGATACTTCAGTAAATCATTCACAGTGTCCGATGATGTGGAAATCAAAGGTGCTGAATTAAAGGATGGGCTATTGACTGTTTCCATGGAAAGAATCGTTCCAGAGAGCAAAAAAGCCAGAGTGATCGACATCAAGTAACGATCATAATAGATAGGGCGGTGGCAACATCGCCCTATATTATCCCATAGACATATTTCTTAAATATGCTATAATTAGGAGAGTATGATGCCAGACATAGCAGAAGCAATTAAAACAGAGACCAGGGAGAAGATCAAGATCGAAGAACCTGGCATGTATGACGTGCTGTTCCTCAACGATGATGTGACCACTGTGGAATTCGTAATCACGGTGCTGAAACAGATATTCCATAAGACACAGGATGAAGCAATCAAGATCACAGAAGCGATCCACAAGGACGGACAGGGCATAGTGGGCACATACCTGTTCGAGATAGCGGAACAGAAGGGCATAGAGACCACCCTGCTAGCTCGTGAAGAAGGTTTCCCCCTACAGGTAAAAGTACAGAAGCAGAAATAATATGAATCTCGTCAAGCGTCTAGATGCCATGGTGCGACAAAACCAGGACATCATAGAATACCTACGACATGCACACCGCATCGGTGATTATGGCATGCTGGTGGGCAGCCTGGACTACGCCATCGCAAGGATAAACACAGTGATACTGAGACTGAGTCAATATCCCTTGCTGGCAGATCAGTATTTCTCTGAGTTGCAATCCTGTCACTGTTCCGTGCGATCATTTCATCTAAACATGCAGAGAGCAGAATCATGGCCAGGATTCCTACAATGGTATCCCAGATTTAGATTACACAGGATTGGCATTAAAAAATTTCCTCGAATAGCTGTTCTATTGGCTCGAGTGGAGAACGACATTAAAAATTAATCTTATTTTTTGATCTGTAGGTATTCTTCTAATTTTGTATTAGGCCAGAGCTCATGATAAAAAATTATTTTACTATATAAGTTAGGAACGGATCCAGGCATATCAAATACTAAATTTTCATCTTGTTTGAGTAACATAGGCAATTGATATAATAAAATTCGTTTTTTATCAGGATGTTTCGTTAGTTTAGAATAGTTTAATTTCATGAGATTATTTTTTGCATGTTTTAAACGATCTTCGGTGGGTTGTTCATGGAATGTTTCAATGGTGTCTTTATTAAAAAGAACTTGATATACCCAATTTGCTTGTAAGAATTTAGTAGTTTGTTTCTTTTGATATCTATCTTTTAAAAAATTTATAAGTTGTTGTTTGTGATCCAATATGACTTTTAATTTTGGAAAAAATCGTTTGACTATGGCCACTGTCCATTTATTAGCACGAGAATCCACAATGTAGATATTATTAACTCCCGCTGCGTAATATTTTTTGACACATCTTTCTAGATGCCTAAAATACAGGTAAGTTAATCTAGGATGTGGTTTAGTTATAGAACAAATCAATGTTCTATTCTGATTTAATATATCAGATAATTTTTTTTCCGTGGGTTGGTTATCGTCACCATATTCTTCTATAGTGATATTTTCCATAAGGAAAAATTATGAATTAATTATAGATTTTATCAAACCTGTGCTAAAGAAGCTGTCGTATTTTTCATGAACTTTTGCAGCAGAGTCTTTTAATTTATTAACTTCTGTCGCTGGCAGTTCGTGATAGCTTTGAATTCCAAGTTTTTCTTTTTCTTGTTTGCTATTAGCTATGTTCTCAGCATCCTCGATCGACCACGCTCTCTCTTTTCTTGCACTGTTTAGAGATGCTTGTTTGATAACCATCTGATCTTCAATGGATAATGAATTCCAAAAAGCGTCATTGATAACGATAGTGGTCAAATAAAGATTGTGTTGAGTGTTGGTGACATGTTTGTGTATCTTATTGTTGGCTTCTAGATAATATCTAGATAGAGTGGTTTGCACTGTATCTGATTTAGATGATAAAGATTTAAGTTCATCTTTATCAGATTCTAGTATTAAATTATAGTTTGCTCCAAATGCTTCTGCCATGTCAGCAAAAATAGGATTGTTTTTAATACTAATTGTTAGTCCTTTGATATCTTCTGCTGTCTTGATCTCTTTAGAAGAAGCCATGACTCTGTATCCACCCGAGTATGTGAATGCTAGACCTCTCACTGAAGTTTTGCTAGGTAGAGTATTTTCTAAAAGATTTTGTCCAATGTTGCCTTCTAATACTTTGGCTGCATGATCGTGATCCCTGAATAAAAAAGGAAGCTCAAGAGCATAAAAATCCACAGCTTGTTGTTTGCCTAGTTCAAGCACGTGCAATTGACTCATTTGCACTTCACCTGAATTGATCAAAACCATTGGGTCAAAGTGTGAACCGTTTTTAAATTTTTGTGCGTATTCAGTTGTGGTATAAACGTCGATGTCAATTCGTCCGTTTGTTAATTCATTAATTTCTTTGCAGAAAGCGTTGGCTGTTCTTAAAAATAAATCTATAGGATCATGGTATATCAACCAAGTAATTTTTCTTTTCTGAGTCATTGTTCTATTCCTTTTATTGTAAATACTGTTTTATTTATCATATAACGATGTTATATTCTTTAGATCTGGTAATAATCGCATAGACAGATGCGCCACAACAATGTAGTATACTAGCAATAACAAATGACAAACTGGTTGTTTTACAATGTGCCGATGCGCCTTAGGTTTATGTATGCGCTGTTGCTGGCGCTCAATATGTTCATAATACCAGAATACGTGTTGAATACTAGATTAAATATCATGGGGGAATTTCTTAATTTCCTCACATTTGACTTATTATTCTATGTGTTTGCAAAAAACGTAGATATTAACAACAAGGAGTAAAAATGAGAAGTATATCAAGAACAAGCACACAGGACACGGTGACGAACCAAGGACTTAGGTCCTATTTCAACGACGTGTTCTCTAGGATGACCACGGCGCTGATGATATCCGCCATGTTCGCATACATAGGCATGAAGGTGCCCATGTTGTACGCGGGCGGGGCACTGACATGGATGATCATCCTGTCACCCTTAGCGTTCGTATTGATCATGAGTTTCGGTTCAGAGCGGTTCTCTGATCGCGGGCTCTTGATGATGCTGATGGGATTTGGTGCAGCACAGGGGCTCAGCATGGGCGCTCTGCTGTACATCTACACGGCGCACAGCGTGATCACGGCGTTCCTAATGGCGGCCATAGTGTTCAGCACTTTCGCCATCATAGGCTACACCACCAAGAGAGACCTCTCAGCCATGGGCACGTTCCTGTTCGTGGGACTGATCGGCATAATAGTGGCCAGCATAGTGAACATCTGGCTGAACCTCACAGCACTGGCCTTCGTGGTCAACGTGTTGGCGGTGCTGATATTCACTGGGCTCACTGCATACGACATGCAGAAGCTCAAGCACATCTATCTGGATGGCGGTGACAGCTCAAGGGTGAGAACCTTTGGAGCGCTCAGCCTGTATCTGGATTTCATCAACATATTCGTCTCGTTGCTGCAACTGATCGGCAACAAGAGGTAATGATGCGAGCCACTGTCTGGAGCAAGGACCAATGCCCTTATTGCGTAATGGCCAAGGACCTGCTTCGGACACAGGGCATTGAGTACGAGGAGCGCAACATCAGCCAGGGCGCCTGGACCAAGGAACAATTAATGGAAGCAGTGCCGCATGCCAGGACTCTGCCACAGGTGTTCATAGACCAACAGTTGATCGGTGGCTACGACCAGTTGAAGAAATATTTCCAAAAAAATTAGGCGGCATACTTAATTTGTACATGTTGGACACCAGGAAGATACATCTAGAGATCAGCAGCAAGTGCGTGATCAAATGCCCACGCTGTCCCCGCACGGAACTGCACCCGGACACCCTCAACAGGGAGTTCAGCCTGCAGGATTTCCAAGCAGCTTTTGACACGGAGATATTGGGAGAAATAGAAGAATTCTTGTTTTGTGGAGACATAGGTGATCCCATCTATGCTCGCGATTTCCTGCCCATAGTGGAATACATCAAAGACAACAGCGACATACGTCTGAAGATCACTACCAACGGCAGCTACAAGAAAGAGGACTGGTGGACTAAATTGGGCGGATTGTTGGATGCCCATGACATCATCACTTTCAGCGTGGACGGATGGAGCCAGGAGTCCAACGAGCGCTACAGGGTCAACACGGATTTCGACAGCATACTGCTGGGCATACGCACATTGAAAAAAATCAGCGCCGTGCATGTGAGATGGAAGGCCATATATTTCTCCTACAATGAATATGACATGTTCAGGATCAGGGAGCTGGCAGAGAGCGTGGGCTGTGATGACTTCAAGACCGTCAAGAGCACAAAGTTTGACAATCAATATCTAGTGGACGGACATGATCCCCTGAAACCGGAAACCCACTACGCCACAGCAGGGCAATACATCGAAGAGACCCATACATTTAAAAAATCTCCCGCGGCCGATCTGGATCATAGGACCAATAGGCATCCATGGGCCAAATGCATCAACAATGAGAAAGAGCTGTTCGTCAACGTGGAAGGATTGATACTGCCCTGTCCGTGGTTCAACAGTGGCTATGTCAACAATCCTTTCGTCGCAAAGTATCGAGAACAACTCAACATAAAGACCAGGGGATTGAAAGCAGTGGTAGCGGATGGCCTATGGCAAGAGCTGGTAAAGAGCTTTGACACCAATCCCTTGAAGATCTGCCAGATCAAGTGTAAAAATACACAATAGACATTGAAGGATTTTACCTTTATAATACAGATATGAAAATAGGCATAATAGGACATGGCTTCGTGGGCTCGGCGGTGAATCAGGGATTCACCAGAGATGTCAAGAAGTTCATAGTGGATCCCAAGTACTTCCGTGAAAACACCACGAAAGATCTTGCAAAATTTCGACCAGACGTGACCTTCGTGTGTGTGCCCACACCACAGTCAGAATCAGGAGAATGCAACACAGAATTGCTGGCTGAGGTCATGCAGGACTTAAACCGTATTAAAGGTCATCTTGTGGTGGTAAAGAGCACTGTGCCTGCTTACAAACTGAAAGAGATTACCGAGCAGTGTATAGACCTTAAATGCGTTTTAAACCCGGAATTTTTGACTGAAAAGAACTATATTGAAGACTTTCGAAACTCGCCTATGTTGCTGTTGGGTGGTGATCGAGCGAGCACAGATCGAGTGGAACAGATATACAAAGATCACTCTGTGTGCCGACCTTGTCCTGTGTTCCACACTGACATCATGACTGCTTCCATGGTAAAATACTGTATTAACAGTTTCCTAGCAACCAAGGTCACGTTCATGAATGAGATGTATGATGTGTTAAAAGCGGCAGGTGGAGCAGATTGGAGAGAGTTCACTGAAATATTGGCAGCAGATCCGCGCATGGGCACCAGTCACATGCAGGTACCGGGCAAGGATGGTCTGCGTGGCTATGCAGGCAGTTGCTTTCCCAAAGACACCGCCGCTTTAGCGTATTTCGCCAGGGAGATCATAAACAAACCGTTTACACAGCTGGAAACCAGCATTAAAATCAACGACTCATTGAGAAAGATCAACAACAGCTAGATGATAAATAAAAGCACTATGCCAACAGAGTTAAACAGGATAAAAGAACTAGCAGGATTGCAGGAAGCATCGGCCACAGAATCCTTGCCAGCACCCAGTTCAGATGAAGAGCATGCTGAAATGCTATTCAAAACACATCCAGAATATAGTAAGAAATATAAAACAGTGCAAAATTTCATGCGATCGCAGGATTTTCGAGACCACATGGATCATTTGAGTTATAAAGCGCAGGAAGCATCCGCAGCACAGCCAGTCAACAGCTCCGTGGATGACACCATACAGCGTGCCCGAGCACAGATCGAAACGCTGGAAGCCGCTCTCAAGGAAGACTACAAGAAGTTCCAGGGAATGAAGCCCTACAAGCCCAAGAAGAAGTAGCCATAAATACACCATGAAACCATGGTTCATCCAAGAAGACAATGTGATACCCTTTCCCAAGAAGGACACCAGCGTGGTTCGACTGCCCAACGTCAATGCCTATCCCGACTTCCTCACAGGAGTGCAGGATCTGCAGAATCATCTGAAACAGGGTGACATCAGCTCAGACATACACAAAAAATTATATCAGGATCTCATCCATCGTTTCATGAAGGTGGAGAGCTTTGAGACGCCGTGGTTCTTGAAAGAAGAATTGATACAGGAGTATAGAACTTCCACTGAATACAAAGGCTACAAGATCGAGATACATCGCACCAAGGTCAAGCCACCCTATGTGGCCACGATCACGTCACAATCCACTAAGAGAGAACTGCAGCGCCAGGGCGGAGAGACCGAGCAGGAGGCATTGAAGAATGCACAGGACAGCATAGATTCCATGGAGGCACAGGCCCCCACTATATCATCGGACTCCACCACCAGCATACTGTTCAACACGCTGGCGTCGGGAGAGCTGCTGAAAGACCCATCCATCTACAACGACATATATGCCAAGATCGACCAGGGAGAGGCAGGACCCATATTGGTGATAGGCAACGAGACCTATGGCGCGGACGCACTGCTGAAGGCAGGATTCAAGAAATCTTCCGACCGGAGGCCGGTGAAACAAAAGACCAGCAGCGAGGAGAGCATGCCACAGGTTATGTTTCCGTTCTCTGGCAGTGACCTCAAGGACGCGGGCATAAAGGTCAACGGCAGATATGTGATGGACATCGAAGGGCAGTATCAGGATGAGTACCAGCACACCGTGTATCCCTTGACGTTCGTGGGTACTACCATACACTCCAGAGACACGTTGAGGATGAGCAAGCCGGGATTCACAGTGGGCACCAAGAGGAACGAGGACGTGGAACGACCGTGGTTCTTGAGAGAGGCCGTGGGAATCAGTGGTAGAAAACCGGGAGATGTTTTTCAAAATATAAAAGATGTTAAAAACCAAATTACTTTTGACACTTTCAAAGCATTTCCAGAAGGAAAATTGAAATTTGTTGATATCAACCAAAGAGATAGAGCTATAGAAAAAATAAAAAAGCAGATTCCAACTCTTATTCCTATCAACAAACCAAACAACAGTCAATTAGCTTTTGGATTGGCTATTTTTAATTCACAATCTGGGCAACAAGGATATATTAAATTTGGTAGAGATGTACAACAAGTCAACAATCCAGGATGGTGGGGCAATAAAGATATACCCAATTACGAGCCTTATTTTGCTGCAGCAAGAAAAAGTCAAAAAGGATTTGGCCCGGCATCGATATTTGGCACCAAAACTAGTAAAAAAACTCCGTTAACACCAAACCAAATTGTTACACAGATCAACAGTGTGCTGGGAGAAAGTTTTTCAAATCCTGTAAAAGAAATTATTACAAAAAAAACTTTACCCACGTTCAAAGGACAGGCAGAAAATGCAACAGCAATAAGGGATAATTTTGGAGAAGTATTTGGTCCAGTAGCACTCGTTGCCGGTGCATCCGGCATCACTGGTCCTTATAAGGATGCCGAAAAATATTTAGGGGATTTTTCTGCATGTGGAATATTTTATCCTACGCAACAAGCCAATCCTCTATGTGATAGTTATTTGATAGCATCAAATGGCAAAGAAGTAGGTATAAGTTCTAAAGGCAAGTCGGGAGCCAATGCCAGTATTTTTACCCTTGCAAAAAATATTAAAGAATTACAAATGAATGATCCAACGAATCCCTTACTTAAAACATATAAATTTACAGTAGATACTCTTAATTTTTTAGATGATCACACCCTCATCGATGGACCCATCGATTTAGCTCAGACATTGGGAATGATCAACGCCAAAACATCAGGTCAAATTAAAAGTTTATGGAACCCACGATCAGAGGAAAAAGACATTGCAAAATATCCCGAACTGACAAAAATTTATAATTTATATCCTTTCAAAAGTGGACCGGATGATAAAAATTTTAGATTACGTTTTGCAATATTAGCCAATATAGCGAAAGCGGTTTGTGAAAAAATTAATTCAACAAAAGGATTTGGAGAAGGTGCTCTTGCATTTTTAAATCAATCTCAAATTGTTCAAGCATACACACAGGTCAACGTATCAGATAAAGATGTCATTGTAAAAGAAATTCGAACAATATATCCTCCAAATTTCCAAGGTACTTTAATTTTAAATGGTGGAAAAAATTACTATTCTACTAACGCTGTAGGAAAAATTGCGTTTGATTTTAAACCTGCATAAATCACCACTAACATAATGTCACAGCAACCATAATAAATAATTGTGAATGAGCGATTATTTCGACGGCCGACTATTGATAGCTCCACCCCGCATGCGAGACTACAGGTTCGCGAAATCCGTGATCTACATGTGGAAACACGATGTTTCCGGCGCTGCCGGCGTCATCATCAACAAGCCCCTGACCTCTCCCACATTTGAGTCAGTGTGCCAAGAGGGCGAGTTGGAATACATGTCAGCCACATCTCCCAAGATACACTACGGCGGTCCTGTCATGAGCAACATGGTGGGAGTGCTGCACACCTTGGATTTTGAGATCAAGAGCACCAATCCTGTGCGAGATAACCTGGGTTTCACCTTGGATCGACAGGCAGTGGAGGCCATCGCATTGGGCCATCCACCCGAGAACTATTTCATCATGATGGGCATGGCCACCTGGGCGCCGGGTCAACTGGAGCAGGAGATCATGGCGGAACCACCACGCAGGGAAAGCGAATCTTGGTTGGTCATGGACTATGACCTCGAATTGGTGTTCAACACCTCGGCCAAGGACATGTGGGACACGGCTGTCAATCAGGCAGTGACCCAAAAGACCCAGCAGTTCACCGGCCGCATATTTGGCTAACAATTATAAATATTTGCGAGCATACTTCCAGGCAGGCGCGAAAAAGTAGCATATTATACACCTAGATTACTGGGCACATTTCCACCGTAAATAGTAAGTCATGACAGGCATAATAAAGTACAAATCTATTAGTGTGATCCTCGCAGGGCTATTATGCTCGTCTATCGCCACGTCCAGCGAGCTCACACACGAATTCAAGAACCCATCATTTTCGGGACAAGGGTTCAGCAACCATGTGCTGACCATAGAACAGATTGAGAACCAGCGAAAGAAAGAGATCCGCGAGAAGCGAGAGGCGGATGCTGCCAAGGCCAAGAGAGAGGCCGACAGCACCACGCTGGCCAAGTTCCTCAACAACGTGGAGAGCAGGATCTATGCCACCATCAGCAAGCAGCTGGTGGACAACATGTTTGGAGGATCGGAGAACTCAGGCACCGTGCAGTTGCAGGGCGCAACCATATCCTGGATCAAGGATGTCAGCACAGACATGATCACTCTCACAGTGGTGGAGGACACAGGAACCACGACAACTTTAACCGTGCCCATAGGCACCTGGGCATTTTAACATGATAAAGATTGCATTGATATTGATCCCATTTTTATTGAGCGGCTGTGCTGGAGTGGTGCAGAGCGTGCAGTACAAGGATCCAGAGATCACACAGGGCACCAAGCTGTTGGATTTTGCTCCAAAACTGGATGGCG
>Ga0247839_1009000_pt1 | contig 10215 bp, 10 predicted proteins | sample LaCruzMarch2015__6_FD_192405 | JGI IMG/M metagenome (GOLD analysis project Ga0247839, IMG submission 192405) | Freshwater microbial communities from meromictic Lake La Cruz, Castile-La Mancha, Spain - LaCruzMarch2015_16m | ecosystem: Environmental > Aquatic > Freshwater > Lake | place: Spain...
CTTGTGCCTTCAAAGCCGTGTTTGGAAACGAGGTATAGCGTAGCCTCCATAATGGCCTGACGCTTATCTGTAGTTAGTGTTGCAGTTGCCATATTAAACGGAGTGAGCGTTCACTCCGCAAATATGCGATTGATTTCGAGATGGTTGGCTTGACAATCGTCAAGCAAAAAGGTAAAACGTGATTAAGGTTGCGTTATCACTGTGTGAAACACAGCCTAACTGAATCGTATACCTTTGATTTTCAAGCTAATTAAAGCTTATTTCTAAGACAAAATATGTTGATAAATAACAACTGTAAAGGAGAAAAAAGGCATTTAAGCCATGTTGTGATAAACGTTTTGCACGTCATCATCTTCCTCCAATTTCTCTAAAAGTTTGTCTACATCGGCCTCTTGTTCCTCCGTAAGTTTTTTGGTTTGAGTTGGAATTCGCTCAAATCCTGAAGAAAGTATTTCAAATCCTTTATCAACCTCCAATGCCTTTTGAATGGCTCCAAAATCTGCAAAAGAACCGTAAACCATTATTCCTTCTTCGTCCTCAAACACTTCCTCTACACCATAGTCTATGAGTTCAAGTTCAAGTTCTTCCACATCTTGACCTGTGTTGGCAATACGGAAATGGCATTTGTGTTCGAACATAAATTCTACCGATCCAGATGTTCCAAAATTGCCATTGTGCTTGTTGAAATAGCTGCGCACGTTGGCAACTGTGCGGTTATTATTGTCTGTCGCGGTTTCTATTAATACTGCAATACCATGCGCTGCGTAACCTTCAAACAACACTTCTTTGTAGTCAGAAGTATCTTTATCGGTTGCACGCTTAATGGCGCGTTCAACATTTTCCTTGGGCATGTTCGCAGCCTTGGCATTTTGCATCACGGCACGAAGACGCGAATTTGAAGCTGGATCTGCTCCACCAGCTTTAATTGCCATCACCATATCCTTTCCAATTCTTGTAAAGGTTTTGGCCATAGCTGACCATCGTTTCATTTTGCGACCCTTGCGAAATTCAAATGCTCTACCCATCTCTTTGTTTGGTTAAAAACTGCGCGAATATAGAAACGGCTTTGAATGTTGGTATGCGTTTTATCACACGCCATATTATTGAGCTAAAATTATTGTGACAAGAGTGAAATTCGTGTTGTTGCAATGGGAGTATTGCCATCCAAGGTTCTTATTAGTAAGGTTAAATTTTATCCAACCTTTAGAAAAAATGCAAAAAAAATCCCTTGACCAATTGCTGGCCAAGGGAGTGAAGTACAGGCAATGGCTTTGATTATTGATATTTCTTTCTCACATCTCTAAAAACGCGGGATGCAATTACATCGCGCATTCCCAAAATAGACTTTGACCAAAAGGACTGAAAATTAAAGCCCATTGCACCTCCACTCACACTTTGTGAATGCAAAAGTTGACGCGTTCCAATATCGAAAAATGCGATGTAGCCATACCCAATAGCCCGTGGTTGGTCGAGCGCTTCCATGACGATAACCACACCGATTCCGTTCGTACGGTCGCCCATATCTATTGCTTTCACCGTTTCGCCTACGATGGCCTTAGTAATGGTATATGGTAAAGCAACCATAAGTTTGGTTTCGTCAATCAGGGCATTGCCTTTTGTGACCGGGCCGTAATCGATAATAACCTTATCGTTTTGAAAAGCCTTCTTCCAATCGAACCGTCCAGATTCGTTTGTTATCTCATTCCACGCGGGGATGTACTCATTTTTTACAAGTAGTGGGTCGGGCTTCCATGTGCAGCCTACCATTTTCGATTTGGAGAAATCGAGCCCAAGCCAAACGATGTCGCAAGAATTGTTAATGAAATCTTTCATGGTGTGCTGCGCAGAAGCGGAAAGCGACATGAAAGCGAAGAGGGCAACCAATACAAATCTCATGGGATTCTAATTTATGAACGCCAAAAATACCACCTACTTAGAAAATCACGCTCCGTAAATCCACGTAAAACAATTGCGCGCCAAATTGTTTGTGTTGCCCGAACTTTGTCCCCTTGTTTTTGCCCGCGTCAAACGTCTCAATACAGAAAATTCAGAGTGAGGAAGTGTTTCAGTTTCGGTAGGGCCATTACCCTCCTACTTGTTAGTTTAATGGTGTCGTTTAGTAGCATCGCTCAGCGCACAGAAGGCGAGCGAGCTCAAGCACAAACCATTAGTGGCGTTGTAAAAGATGAAAAAGGTGTTACCATACCTTATGCTGCGGTAGCTGTTATGGAAGAAGTGGCAGGGGCAGAAATGAAAGGGGCGGCAACCGACCTTGATGGGAAATTCGAGATTAAGGTGCGCCCCGGCATGTATACCGTTACTATTTCATTCCTCTCCTACGGCAATTTAACTCGCGAACATGTTGATGCCACAAAAGCCAACGTAAATCTTGGAACTATTTCCCTAAAACCGAAAGCAGAACTAGTAGATGAAGTGGTTATTTCGGCCGAACGCAACCAAATGGAATTGATGCTCGACCGCAGAGTGTTCAATGTCGCGAAAGACCCCACTAACGCTGGCAGCAATGCGCAAGATATTCTGAATACTATTCCATCGGTAAGTGTAGACATAGATGGGAATGTGAACCTTAGAGGAAGTCAAAACGTGCGCATTCTTATTGATGGTAAACCATCGGGTCTTACAGGAATTAGTACCGCGGATGCTCTTCGGCAGCTACCCGGAAGCATCATTGAACGGGTAGAAATTGTAACAAACGCCTCTGCACGATACGATGCAGAAGGTGAGGCGGGCATCATCAATATTGTATTGAAAAAAGAGCGAAAAGCTGGGCTTAATGGTTCTTTTGAAGTAAACACAGGCTATCCTCATAACCATGGTGGGGCGTTCAATCTCAACTATCGAAAGGGGAAATTTAATGTATTCACGGGTATGGGGTTGCAGTACAGCAAGAGCCCTGGCAGCGGTAATTCTTATCAGAAATTCATTCAAGAAGACACCACTTTTGCTTATGACAGAAAGCGAGAGCAGATGCGTGGTGGACTAACAAGTAATTTTCGACTTGGCGCTGATTTCAACCTCAATGCAAAAACCTCCATCACTGCATCGGGCATGTACAGCAGAAACTGGCAAGACAATGATTATACCTTAACCTACACTGATTTAGATGCAAATGAGGCGGTTTCGGGTGTGGTGGTTAGGCAAGAAGATGAGCAGGCTATAAGTGAAAATCTAGAAGCAAACCTCAATTTTCGAAGAACTTTCAAAACCGATGCGCAGGTACTAACAGCTGATGTGCGTTGGTTTATAACTAGTGACCATGAAACATCCGATATCGATCAAACCAGTGACCCATATTTGCTACCACTTATCCAACGTATCGATAATCTAAAACGTGAGCGCAATTGGCTTTTCCAAACAGATTATGTGCATCCTTTTGGGGAAAACATAAAACTCGAAACGGGTGCAAAATTCACGCTGCGCAGGGTAGACAACGATTATGTGGTGGAGGAACAAGATTCGACTTTAAGCTATGTGCCGCTTCCCAACTTTGACAATAATTTCATTTTTGAAGAGAATGTGTATGCTGCTTATGTGATGGCAAGCGGAAAAATAAAACGGTTTTCGTTGCAGGGTGGCGTTCGCACCGAATTCACTGACCTGACCACTACCTTGGTCAAAGACGCTTATGTGAACAATCGAAAATACATCAACTTTTTTCCGTCTGCGCACTTCGCATACGAGATTAATAAGGGAAACACTATTCAATTTAGTTACAGTTTGCGAATAAGCAGACCCAATTTTCGTAACCTCATTCCATTTATGGGCTTGGCCGACAATCGCAATATCCGCGCAGGCAATCCTAACCTAAACCCTGAATTCACGCACAGTTTTGAGTTGGGTCATCTGAAAAATTTCGCCAAAGGCACCTTGCTGTCAAACGTGTATTACCGTTACCGTACTGGGGTGGTTCAAAACATCGCCAAAGCAGACAGCCTTGGGATAATTACAAGCTTCCCCATCAACCTTGCAACGCAAAATGCGGTGGGGCTCGAACTCAATTTTTCGTATGAGTTGTATAAATGGTGGCGGCTAACCACCAATGTGAATACCTACTACGCGGCAACAAAAGGCGACTACGAAGGGCAGATATTCGATATTGAAGCATTTACAACCAATGCTCGGTTGACTTCTAAATTCACAATCGTAAAAAAGGTTGACGTTCAAACTTCCTTTATGTATCAAGCTCCAGAAGCCTCTCCGCAAGGGCAAACTTTGAGCATGTATGCATGGGATATGGGCCTATCAATGGATGTTTTAAAAGGTAATGGAACCATCGTATTTAGCGCTAGAGACATTCTTAATTCGCGCAGACGCAGATGGGAGGTAGACCAACCTAATTTGCAATCCTACTCCGATTTTCAGTGGCGCGTTCGGCAGTTTACAGTGAGCTTTACCTATCGATTGAACCAAAAGAAAACGCGTCAAAAAGGAGAGCGAGGCGGTGGTGAAGGCGGTGGTGAAGATTATTAAGATTATTTTCAAAAGTCTTTATCGTTTTCAACTTAATTCAACTATTTGCAGTCTTACCTTTCGCCCATGAAAGGAAAACGCGTACTAATAACAGGCGGCAACGCTGGAATAGGCAAAGCAACGGCCATCGCATTGGCACAACAAGGAGCTGAAGTAATTATAACCGCACGTTCGGAAAGCAAAGCAAAAGAAGCGGTTGCCGAAATTATGAAGGCTTCGGGCTCGACTAATGTTACCTATTTACTTCTCGACCTAAGCTCGCAACACGAAGTTCGCAATGCCGCTCAGGTATTCAAAACGCGCTATACCAGTCTTGATGTGCTTATAAACAACGCGGGCTGCTATTTTTCGGATTTACAATTGAACACCGATGGCATAGAAATGCAGTTTGCCACCAATCATTTGGGGCATTTTCTTTTCACAAATCTCATTTTGGATGAACTGAAGGCTGCGCCAAAAGCCCGCATCATCAACCTTTCGTCCATTGCCCACAATTCGACCCGCGAGCTGGATTTGAACGAAATCAACTACCAGAAGCAACCCTATCAGGGATGGAAAAGCTATTCGCGCTCTAAGTTTTGCAATATCCTTTTCACGCGCGAACTGGCAGCCCGACTCGAAGGCGCAGGCATCACAGTGAATGCGGTGCATCCGGGTGGAGTGCGCACCGAAATAGCCGAGAAGAACGCCAACTGGTATACCAAACTGGGATGGATTCTTGCCAAGCCCTTTTTTATCACGGTAGAACAAGGAGCCGCCACGTCTATCTATCTTGCTTCTTCGCCCAAGGTAGAGAGCGAAACTGGCGGATATTGGGTGAAATGCAAACGCCATTATAGCAACCGCCCTTCTCAAGACCCTGAGCTGGCCAAAGCGCTTTGGGCCAAAAGCGAGGAATTAGTGGGTCAAAAATTTGGGTAAGTCCTCGGAAATGGAACCTGGAAAATGGTAGGTTTTTACTCCTTCTATCTACTCCTGCTTACCATGATGCCGCTAGCAATTTGCGCCCAACCTATCATTACAGGTCATAGAGGAGCGGCTGGATTGGCTCCAGAAAATACGCTTGCCTCCGTGCAAAAAGCACTGGATTTGGGGGTGCATCGCGTGGAAGTAGATGTGCAGCAAACCAAGGATGGCGTGGTAATTTGCATGCACGACCGCACGCTAAATCGAACGACCAATATGCAGGGAGAAGTGCGCGATTTCACTTGGGCCGAATTACAAACTGCCAAAGCCAATGTGGGTTTTGAGGCGGCATACCCAGAAACCACCATTCCTACTTTGGAAGAATTATTTCTGGTAATAGACGGTAAGGCCGAGTTTGTAATTGAAATAAAAGATGGAAATAGCTACTATCCCGGCATTGAAGATAAGGTAGCCGAGCTTATCAAAAAATATAAGGCCCAAGAATGGGCGTTGGTGCACACGTTCAACGATGAAGCACTTTTTCTACTTCATAAAAAGCATCCTACTATTCGCCTTCAAAAACTGATTGTTGCCCATGTGCCGTGGCTGTCCATTATGCTCGATTTCAAGTTGCACACCGCTAGCTTGGTGGAGTATCATTTTGTGGAAGCTTTTTCGCTACACCATAGTTTTGCCACCAAATCCATTGTAAAGCAAGCACATGCTATGGGCAAGAAAGTGCATGTGTGGACGGTGAATACACGCGAGGAGATGGAGAAACTTGTAAAGATGGGTGTAGATGGAATCATTACAGATAGGCCTGATGTAATCCTAAACTGAAAACCGCATCCCTCTCTAATTATCGTTAAGTGTTGACTTGAATCCCCCCATGAACAAACTGAAATCCATTTTTCTTACTGCCTTCATCAGCTTTAGCGCAGGTGTGGTGCTATTGGCAGTTGCCATGATTCTTGCGGGGGGCAATCTCAAAATATGGGTAAGTGTGCTGGCTGCTGCACTCCAAGTGGTGGCTTATTTCGCTTGGTTGTATTTGGCTCGCGTGCCGCGCACTAGCCCCGGACTGATGGGATTTACGGTGGGCATTTTTTCCGTTACTATTTATTCTGTATTTACCAGCTACGAGCAATTGCAACCCTCGGCTGCTCCATTGCTGGCCTTCTTAGTGATGGCAGGTTGGATGGCCTACATCACTTGGTATTCTGAGCTTGATCGCAGCAACGACCGCATCACAGTTGGCAAGCGTTTACCCAAAATCTTTTTGGAAACATACGATAGTAAGCAAGTCACTTCAGAAAATTGGTTGGGCGAAAAGCGTTTGGTTTTGTTCTACCGAGGTAATTGGTGTCCTATATGCACCGCTCAAGTACACGAGCTTACCACCTTTGAATCGCAATTCAAAGCCAAGGGGGTTCGCATCACTTTGGTAAGTCCTCAATCGCATGAGAAAAGCAAAAAACATGCATTAAAATACAGTCTAGACTTCGATTTTCTAGTGGATAAAAAGAACGCTGCGGCCAAGGCTCTAGGTATTTTGAGCGAATCAGGATTGCCCGCTGGGCTCGAACTGCTGGGCTATGAAGGCGATGTACCCAAGCCTACCACCTTCGTTTTGGACGAAAAAGGAAAGGTTATCTATGCCGACCTGACCGATAATTACCGCGTGCGACCACGCCCCCAAGACATTCTGAAAGCGCTTGACGCAGAGGCTTGAACGCCTAAACTGACCTTGGCTTACAGTTTTAGTGTAAGCGCCATATCGGGATAATCGGTAATAATCCCATCTACGCCTAGTTCCAGCATAACTTGCATATCGCGCTCTTCATTTACCGTCCACGGAATGATGCGAATATTATTTGACCTGCAATTTTGCACCATCTCGCTATTCACCAAGCGAAAATTTGGACTATAAATTTCGGGAGTAAAACCAAGGTCTTCCAAATCTTGATCGAATCCTTTGGTTTCCGAAATCAGCAATGCCACAGGAATTGCAGGAGCTGCGGCCTTCGCTTCTTGCAGCGCACGCACATCAAACGCTTGGATAATGGTGCGATTGGCAATGCCCCCTTTGGTGATTACTTCCAGTACTTTGGCTACAAATTCTTTGGGCGCTGGATGAAAAATGCCATCGCCTTCGGGCGTGCTTTTTATTTCAATATTGTAGTTCACTTCTGGCAAACCTTTTTCTTTCAAATGCTTTTCTACCTCCACAATCACTTCACTAAGCAATGGTTTGAAGGTGGGAAATTTGGCTTGTTGCAAAAAAACGGGATGGGGTTGCGACCCACAGTTGTAGTTGGTCACCTCACTGTAGGTCATGCCATAGATATTGAGCGCGTTGCCGCTGGGCACTGGTTTATCATCTACATCCCAACAAATTTGAGCGCTTATCCATGGTTCGTGCGAAACAATCACCTGACCGTCTTTCGTGATTACCACGTCCATTTCCAAGGTGTTCACCTGCAAATCGAGCGCGCCAAGAAAGCCTTCGATGGAGTTTTCGGGATACAAACCCCGCGCACCTCTGTGGCCTTGAAGGTCAAATTCCTTTTTCACAGGTTTTTCGGGAGAAGTCTCTTTTTCAGCGCTTGCATTCGGCTTGCAAGATGAAATTGCGGCAAGCATGAACAGCATTGGAACTAGGTGCATACGTTTCATTGGATATAAATTAGCGGGACAAATCTACCTTCTTAGGCATTAGGCGGTGTATATGTCATATTCGATTTTTACGATTTAAGCGCTTTCTTTACTACAAAGTACTAATTTATCTCCGAGCCCCTACCCTAAATAAGGGTTTAGAAAGTGGTGTGAAACTCCAGTGGATTGGGATGGTAGCGAAGACGATACCGAAAGTAGGCTCTTGTGAAAGACCCTAGGACCGGTAATGGATAGCCTCGTTTGGGCAGAGGTGCGCCATTATTATAGCGGATAGGGCGCTTTAACCTTTGTTCCAGCAACAGTAAACCCGACCCTAAATGCCTCATTGATTGCTCGTGATAAACATTCTATAATGTAGTCTTCTAAGGGGTACAATAAGAAAAGTACATAGACCTAAACCATATTTTGCCCGAATTTTGAGCATTGACGGGCTATGTACGTGAATTGGCCGTTGTGGCTGATGTAAATAGAAATGTGCATTAGGTACTATTGAAGTACCATTTTGATGGGCACAGATGGCTGATAAACGGCCAGCACTACCATTACCACTATAGATAGGGGAAAACTAAGCACAGCGCGGGATACAAGCCTGTTTCTCACTACTGCGCCATGCCTTGCAACGGTCAACAGCCACACCGTGCAAAACACCCGCAAAACCCCACAAAACGCCAGAAAAAGCACTTAGGGCGGGACTTAGGGCGGGATTTAGGGCGGGACTTTTGCTCCCGTATCACCCCCCATACTGCTTGAAAACATGGTAAAAAAGTCTGTTTATGCGTTGTAGATACCCCCATAATGCACGTAAGACGCAGCCAAAACAGGCTATGAAATGGGATTAAATCGTTGATTTACAGTATGTAAAGCCACTGAATTGGGCCGAAAAGGCAGGTGCTTCTGTGAACATTTCTAATTAAAACGGGCGTTTTCAGGGGCCTTCCTGAACTAATCGATGCGGATAAGACCGACAACAAGGGCGAGGCCATCTATCTCATCCTGTTCTGGCACCTCGAAGGATGGATAGGCGGGATTGTCGGATCGGCAGGTGAGGTGGCCGGGCGTAGTGCCAGGGAATAGCCGCTTAACGATGATGCCATGGCTGCGGGTGGCAAGCAGATAGGCACGGCCCCACATGATGAACCGATGCTCATGAATCTGGCGGCAGGCGATGAGGTCGCCCGCCATATAGGAAGGTGCCATGCTCTCGCCTTTGAGGTAGAGCATGAAGGTGACGTCCTTAAAGTCGGGCACGTGGTAGCGATCCAGCACGTCACGCTCATTGATGACCATCTCAGCATTACCCAAGCCGCCCAATGCTTCCACTGATACCAGCGGAATTCCCCCGTTGGGCACTTCGTGAGCCACCTGCGTAGATGACTGGAGCATTGACCCCTCACCTGTCATCAACCAATGAATGTTGATACCCCTTGATTCGCATAATGCAAATAGTGAGGGATAGTTGCCAATACCTCGCTTTCTCCACCCGGATAGCACGCTGGTTGGAACATCTAACGCCTCCGACAGCCGAGCAGCTGTAGGCATCTCCGTTGCGAGCATTAGGCGTTCAATTATTTTATTTGCTAAATGCGAATTATTTTCTTGCATGTTTGCGTTTTGCGAATTATGTTTGCAGCCACGTAACAAACGTAACGCAAAAATATGGGAGCGAAAGGAACGGGGATATTAAAGCAGGTAGCTGACGAGACCGGATTCAGTCATGGCTATGTGCGCAGGGTGGCCTGCGGCACCGAGCGCAATGAGAAGATAGAGATAGCGATATTCAAAAAAAGAAGCGACCAGCTGGCCGCTATGAGTGCCAGCATCAAGCATGAGGCACTAACCGATTTCAATCAAGGACAATGAAACGCTCCCGAACAGCTAACAGAAGTACGCATCTACTGTCCGAAGAGTCTCTTCTGTCGGCTCTTCGAGACGCGACACTACAAGCTCCTTCTCTTGGGCCATCAGTAAATCATACCGCTCTCGACAATCTGTCGGCAGAGCATCCCGAAGGCTACGAAGACGAGCGTGGATGGACTGAAAGGTGATGTAGAGTTCGTCCTTAGGTAACATGAGTGGAATTTTTAGTTAAGACACAAACATAATCACAATGATGCACCTCGCCATTCTCATAGCCATACTGAT
>Ga0247839_1009001_pt1 | contig 10214 bp, 4 predicted proteins | sample LaCruzMarch2015__6_FD_192405 | JGI IMG/M metagenome (GOLD analysis project Ga0247839, IMG submission 192405) | Freshwater microbial communities from meromictic Lake La Cruz, Castile-La Mancha, Spain - LaCruzMarch2015_16m | ecosystem: Environmental > Aquatic > Freshwater > Lake | place: Spain...
GGGGTTCGTTACATCCACCACGGTGGTAGCGCCTGCGCAATGTACTGTTCCTGCTGGGTATTGCGGTTGGGCAGCTGCCACACTCACCGTAAAAGAACACGATTGTCCACCTACCGTGATGGCAAAACTAGCAGTTCCACTCGTAGTTGGAGTGCCTGTTATCGTATAGGTCAATGAACCTGCGCCATTAGCCAAGGTGCCTGACGCAAGCGTTGCTGTTAAACCTACAACACCCGCAGAGGAAATACTTTGCGCACCGTAAGATCCAGCGTTCCCGCCAGTATAAGATATTGCGGTACTCACGCCACTGGCTGCTGTTCCGTTCGTTAAGGTTCCGGTAGTGGTAGCACCCCCGCAGTTTAACGTGGTGAGGGTGGCAGTATAAGTTGGAGTGCCACAGGTTTCAAACCAGGCAGCACCCGTATAAAAATTCAAGCAATTGGTGGTGATATTATAGATTACCAAGCCTATAGCGGGTGAAGCAATCGCGTTGCGTTGCGTAGTAGTCATTCGAGGAGGGAGAAATCCTTGTGTAGTTGATGTTAAATCAGTTAGCGCTGAGGCATGGGGACTAGTTGTACCAACCCCTAAATTACTACCATTGTTATAAAAATTGGAGCCATTCACTACCCATTGCGAACCATTCCAATAAGGTGTATTTCCTGCCGCTGAGCCGCTTGTTAACAAGCCTGTTGCACCTTGAATTCCTTGAGCACCCGCGGGACCAGTAGCTCCAACTGCACCGTTTGTTCCATTTGTTCCAGCAATTCCTTGAGCGCCAGTTAAACCTATTGGGCCGGTTAAACCTTGGATTCCTTGAGCGCCAACGGGGCCGGTTGCTCCTGCAGCTCCATTAGATCCTGGCAAACCTTGTACACCTTGTATTCCTTGTGTACCTTGTAGTGAAGTCAACCATTGAGCTTCTGTACCTACAAAACCATTCGTAAGTGCTGCTTGATAGGCACTTTGTCCGTTCGTTCCGTTTGTTCCATTCGTTCCAGCCGAGCCTGTTGCACCAGTAGCACCTGTGAGACCAGTTGGTCCTGCAATACCTTGAATTCCTTGAGTACCTGCGGGACCAGTTGCACCTGCGGGGCCTGTTAATCCAATAGGACCTTGAGCGCCATTCGTTCCATTGGTTCCTGCTGGGCCGGTTAATCCAGTTGCACCTGTTGCACCCGCTGGGCCAGTTAAACCTGTCGGACCTATTGGACCTGTAGCTCCAACAGCTCCGTTTGTTCCATTCGTTCCAGCCGAGCCTGTTGCACCTGTTAAACCTTGAATTCCTTGTGCACCTGCGGGACCTGTTAATCCGATAGGACCTTGCGGGCCAGCAGGGCCGGTTAAGCCAGTTGCGCCAGTTGAACCGGTAGCTCCTTGAGCACCGGTGGCTCCGATAGGACCCGGTAAACCTTGAATGCCAGCCGAACCATTTGCTCCTTGTGGTCCTGTTGGTCCAGTTAGACCTGTAGCGCCCGTTAAACCTTGAGTTCCTTGTGCACCGGAAGGTCCGGTGAGACCATTACAGACAAACGTAGTAAGTAAGGCATTTACTTCTGCAGCATCCAAGATCCCATTGTTATTGGCATCTAACCCTGATTCAACTTTTACACCTCCGGTAAGACAATTCGCACCTGCAGGTTCTAAAGTTGTTTTCACTAAGGCATTCTGACCATTTAATCCATTGGAACCAGCGGCACCTGTTGCACCTGTTAAACCTTGGATTCCTTGCGGACCTGGAACACCAGGGGCACCTTGAATTCCTTGTGCACCGTTTGTTCCTGGCGCTCCCGAAGGACCAGCCACTCCTGGAATTCCTTGTGCACCTGTTGCGCCTGTCGCACCCGCAACCCCTGCTGGTCCGGTGATGTTACCGGTTAACAACCACGTAGTTGGGTTTGTTTTGTAATATACATTACCATCGGTCATGTTCAGGTAGAAATCGCCCAAAGTACCTAATGCCGCAGCTGGTACGGTAGTGCCGTAGCGCCATTGATTTAATTGATTCCCTGCATTTTTTGCATATAGTGCATACGGGACACTCATTAATTGTTGTGAGCCGTAATCAAGGTAATTGGTTCCATTGGTAAAACTTACCCCCAAGCTCACAAAATAAGGACCTGTCGCCCAGTTTATGGTAGAAAAGTTGCCACCTAGCAAGGTTCCTTGTCCGATCACTAAATTAACAACACCTAGCGGGGAAGTTGTCACACTATGTCTTTCTTGAAAAACGATGGTTCCCGAAGCAGAAGTTTGCTTGATTTGAATACGAATGGCTATCGTGGTATTAGCCACCAATGTATTGGAAAAGTTTCGAATGACCGCCTGATAGTTGATACCATCGGGTGCTTGAGCATGTGACTTTGTACTTAACAATAGAAAGCAAAAAGCCATCAATATGGCGCTTAGGATATACGTTGGTGTAGTTGTATGTTTCATAAATCGGAAATTTGGAGTAAATATAGCTGAAAAAATTGACAGATTGTTTTTTTTTAGGGGTATCTTTTTTGCGAGCTCGCAAAAAAGGAGGTAGTGAGGTGTTTTTCTCACTGAGTTTCATCCAGCGTTAAAAACATTCAAGCCCTCTCGGGCTTGGAAAATATTTAACGTGTCTCTCGATCCACCGTGTCTCTCGACTTACTTCGGCAGGCTCAGCACAAGCCGCTCGATTCACTAACAAGAGCACATCGAGCGGAGTCGAGATGCGCTCGATAAGCTGAATGAAAGCTAGCCGAGTGTTCCGCTCCGCATGTGCGGAGGAGGAATGTCCGCCTAGGCGGACGAGGCTAGCGAAAACGATTTTAAAAGTGATTCCTACTTAGCAATTGCACCTTCATCTTTTTTAATTAAATTTGTTTCCTTAAAACAAAGCAATATGAATTATGATATCATTGTAGTTGGAAGTGGCCCAGGGGGATACGTTACGGCTATTCGAGCTTCTCAGTTAGGGCTTAAAACTGCCATTGTTGAACGCGAATCTCTTGGTGGAGTATGCTTGAATTGGGGATGTATCCCAACAAAAGCCTTGATAAAAAGCGCTAATGTGTTCGAATACCTAAACCATGCAAGTGACTATGGAATATCGGTGAAAGACGTGAAAGCGGATTTTAGCGCTATGGTAAAACGAAGCAGGGATGTGGCCGATGGAATGAGCAACGGTATCCAATTCTTGATGAAAAAGAACAAAATTGATGTCTTAAAAGGAACAGGAAAAATCGCAGCAGGAAAATCAGTTATTGTAACAGATGATGCCGGCGTTTCAACTACGTATGTGGCAGGAAAAGGGCTTATTATTGCTACCGGATCTCGTTCACGTGAATTACCCAATTTGCCTCAAGATGGCAAAAAAATAATCGGTTATCGTCAAGCGATGACCTTAGCCACTCAACCAAAACGTCTGGTTGTTGTTGGATCTGGGGCTATTGGTGTTGAATTTGCCTATTTTTATAATGCGATTGGAACAGAAGTGACGATTGTAGAATATTTACCAACTATTGTTCCTGTTGAGGACGTGGACGTTTCTAAACAATTGGAGAAATCATTCAAAAAAGCAGGGATTAAAGTGCTAACCAATTCATCAGTAGAAAAAGTAGATACGAGTGGCAAAGAATGTATCGTGTACATTAAAACAGCTAAAGGCGAGGAAAAAATAAGTTGTGATGTAGTCCTTTCAGCAGCAGGAATTCAAGCCAATATTGAAAATATCGGATTAGAAGATGTTGGCATTGTCGTAGATAAAGGAAGAGTAATAGTCAACGAATATTACCAAACAAATATACCTGGTTATTATGCCATTGGCGATATCGTTCCGGGACCAGCTTTGGCACACGTAGCATCGGCAGAAGGAATTATTTGTGTTGAGAAAATTGCCGGACATCATCCTGCCCCATTGGATTATGGAAATATTCCCGGATGTACCTATTGTTCGCCAGAAGTGGCATCGGTAGGAATGACAGAAAAAGCGGCAAAGGAAGCTGGATTTGAATTGAAAATTGGGAAATTTCCTTTCTCTGCATCCGGAAAAGCAAGTGCATCGGGAGCAAAAGATGGCTTTGTTAAATTAATTTTCGATGCTAAATACGGTGAATTATTAGGTGCTCACATGATCGGTGCAAACGTTACTGAAATGGTAGCCGAATTAGTGGCTGTTCGTAAATTAGAAACTACTGGAGAAGAATTGATTAAAACAGTTCACCCCCACCCTACTATGTCTGAAGCAATTATGGAGGCCGCAGCGGCAGCTTATGGTGAAGTAATTCACCTTTAAAATATGAATATACGGCTAGTAGTATTTCTGTTTCTATTTATTGGTTCTTTTCAGCATGCTTTTACGCAGGTCGTAATCAATGAGGGATGTAACAGAAATTATATTTCCGCAACTGATGAAGATGGGGATAAGCCGGATTGGATAGAACTTTATAATGCCGGTAACAGCCTTGTTGATCTCACAGGTTATTATTTGAGTGATAATTTATTGCAGCCACTCCAATGGTCCTTAGCCGGACTAAGTTTAGCACCCAATGAGTTTAAGTTGGTCTATTGCAGTGGAAAAGATCGATACGAGTCAAATCCCTTTTCGCCGGCGGTAAATGACCTAAGTTATACCCCTTTTGTCGGGTGGAACACCCATAATTTTACCAATACATTTAACTGGGACGGCCAAAGCAACATCCTGTTAAATATTTGTTCCTATGAAAACAACGGGTATACTGAAAATTCAATTTTCTTACAAACGGAAACACCTTACAACTCAACCACTGCTAACTGGAATGACGGAAGTGACGCATCTTGTTCAGCTGTAAATGGATTCATCTACAACAGAAGGCCTAATTTAAAAATTAACGGAATTACACTAGATTTTGGAACCCTGCAAAATTCCAACACCGATTACCCTGCTCCTTATGGAAATTATTATTGGAGCGCCAGGCATCAAATATTGGTGCATGGCGCTGAGCTAATAGCAGCGGGACTTACTGCTGGACCAATTAATTCGATAGGATTTGAAGTGGTTGCTACAAACGCTATTACCTATACCTATATTGATGTTTCCATCAGTGAAACCTTACTAAATGACTTGTCCACCACATTTATTCCGCTGAATGGCTACGGTAACCACAGTAATTTTAAAATTGAATCTAACGGAGAATCTGTGTTTTTATCTGACCCAAGTTTGACAACAATTAGTTCCTTATATATTAATTCTCCGCAAACTGATGTGAGCATAGGAAGTTCCCCCGATGCCTCCACGAATAATCATTGGATGGAACCAAGCCCTGGATCCAGTAATAATGCAGCAATTGTTTACACAGATTCATTGAAAGCGCCTGTTTTATCTGTTCCGACTGGCATTCTAAACAATGTAATTTATTTAAAAATTACCAATCCAAATGCCGATTCAATCCCTACTAAAGTTGTTTACACCTTAGACGGAAGCGATCCAACCATAAACTCCACAGAATATATCGGCGATTCCATTTTTATTTTTCAAGCCTGCGTAGTTCGAGCAAAAGCTTTTCCATTAACAATGAACAATTATTTAGCAAGTCATAATACTTATGGAACCTATTTATTCAATATTGATCATTCCACTCCTATATTATTAGTCACTACACAAAACTCCAATCTATATGGTGGACAAGGGATTTTTGACAACCCTACATCAGACTGGCTAAGAGCTGCCCACCTAGTCTGGTTGGATAAAGAGGGCGACCATCCGACTATATTTCAAACAAGAACCGCCATTCGCATGGACGGTGGCTGGGGTGGAAGTCGAACAAATGCACAGCGCTCTTTTCGCTTGTCGTTTAATCACTCTGCTCTAGGCGAAAAAACAGTGAACTTACCCTTAATTCCCGCCATCCCATTTCGAAATAAATACAGCGATGTTTATTTGAGAAATGGCAGTAATCAATGGCTAACCTTACCACAGAAAGACGCCTGTCAAGTTAGCATGATGAGTAAAGGGACCAATAATTATTATTCAGCCATGGAGCCCGTATCCGTATACATCAATGGGCAATATTTTGGTCTTTATGAGCTGAGAGAAAAGTTCAATACGGAGTATTTTGACGAACGAGAAAACATCAACAAAGACTCCATAGCCATATTGTCAATGTCTGCTTTTTACAATTTGGTTTTAAGAGCCGTTGAAGGGAAAGTAGAGGATTTTACGACTGATTATACTGCCTTTAATGCCTTGGATCCAACTTCTCCAACTTACCTCACAGAAGCAGACCAATACTTTGACTTAGCGCATTATTCCGATTATATTATTGGAGAATCATGGATGGGAAATGTTGATTGGCCTCAAAATAATATAAAAATCTACCGTTCCAATAAAACCAATTACCGTTGGCGTTTCGCCCTAATAGATTTAGAGTTATCCATGCAACCAAATGGCTGGACCTCTTGCACGGATAATGGCATACGCTATATGCTAGACCAAAGTACAGACAATCCATATATCAATATTTGGCTGCAAAGCATTCAAAATTTAACGTATAGAAATTCATTTATCAATCGATACGCTGATTTAATGAATACGAGTTACCTAACAGATACTTTACTCGCAACAGAACAATCCTTTTTCAATAAAATGGTGCTAGAGATGCCAAAGGAATACCAGCGTTGGGGAGATCCGAATAATATAGCCGGTCAAATGACTAATTTTTTCAACAACCATGAAACTTTCCAACAGCAATTGGCCTGCAGGAATGAAATAGCAATGGAAAATTTACGGAATGAATTTCAGTTAACGAAAGAAGTTAAAGTTGAATTAGCCATCTTCCCAGATAGCGCTGGCACTATAAAATTAAACAGTATTCAACCGATAAACTACCCTTGGCAAGGATTGTATTTTGATGGAGTTCCCATCAGGCTTACCGCATTAGCTGATTCAGGCTACAGTTTTGTCAAGTGGATGCCCCATCCCTTGATCGCTGACACATTAAATCCGACATTTGAAAGCAACGTAGATTTGGACTCTACCATCTTCACCGCAATTTTTAAATTAATTCCACCACCACCAGACGGACCGACCATTGAATTTACACTTTTTCCATCCCCAAGTTCAACAAGCATTACCCTTGCGCACAACAACCCAACACTAGCGAAAAATATTAGATTTGAAATTTACGATCTGAATGGAAGAATCATTAGCGTGGGAAAACTCGACCCAGCAAGTAAGCAAACCCACATCACTATTGCTAACTTTCAAGCAGCATTATATTTAATCCGCCTTACCAACGACCAAGACTTTCTTGAAACGAAGCGCTTTGTAAAACTATAATTTTGTCATAATTTCTGACAAATAGTCACTTCCAAACCAACCAATTGCCAGTTTTTTGTCATTTACACCCGCAAAAGTCAGGTGGCATATTAATTGACTTTGAAGGTCGTTCAACAAAATAAAATTTAACAAAATGGGAAAAATAATTGGAATTGACTTAGGCACAACAAACTCTTGTGTCGCAGTAATGGAAGGAAATGAGCCGGTAGTAATCGCAAATGCAGAAGGAAAAAGAACGACGCCTTCAGTGGTTGGTTTTGTAGAGGGTGGCGAACGAAAAATTGGAGATCCTGCAAAGCGCCAGGCTATCACCAATCCAACAAAAACTATTTCATCAATCAAGCGATTTATGGGATCAAGCTTTGATGAGTGTAAAAAAGAAATCGCTCGCGTTCCTTATAAAGTAGTGAAAGGTGATAACAATACACCTCGAGTAGAAATTGACGATAGAAAATATTCTCCTCAAGAAATTTCCGCGATGATTCTTCAAAAAATGAAGAAAACAGCGGAAGATTATTTAGGTCATGAAATAACAGAAGCCGTAGTTACTGTTCCTGCGTATTTTAATGATGCGCAACGTCAGGCAACCAAAGAAGCAGGTGAAATTGCAGGACTTACCATTAAAAGAATAATTAATGAACCAACTGCAGCAGCCCTAGCCTACGGACTCGACAAAAAAGGAATTGATCAAAAAATAGTTGTTTTCGATTTTGGCGGTGGAACACATGATGTATCCATTTTAGAGTTAGGTGATGGTGTTTTTGAGGTTTTGGCAACAGATGGAGATACTCACCTTGGTGGAGACGACGTTGATGAAGCGATTATCGTTTGGCTAGCGGAAGAGTTTAAAAAAGAGGAAGGACTAGATTTACGTCAAGATCCAATGGCATTACAACGACTTAAAGAAGCCGCAGAAAAAGCAAAAATTGAGCTTTCATCGACTACTTCTTCTGAAATTAATTTACCTTACATCATGCCCGTTAACGGCATGCCTAAGCACTTAGTAAGAACATTAACACGTGCGAAGTTTGAACAGTTGATTTCCACTATTGTAGAACGTACAATTGCACCTTGTAAGAAAGCGTTAAAAAATGCAGGATTAAGTGCAAGCGACATAAACGAAGTAATTTTAGTTGGTGGTTCAACAAGAATTCCAATTATTCAAGCGGCTGTTGAACGTTTCTTTGGCAAAGCGCCATCGAAAGGAGTAAATCCGGACGAAGTAGTTGCCTTGGGTGCAGCTATACAAGGTGGTGTATTGACAGGTGAAGTGAAAGACGTGTTGTTGTTAGATGTTATTCCACTTTCCCTAGGAATTGAAACAATGGGCGGCGTTTTCACCAAATTAATCGATGCCAACACAACTATCCCAACCAAAAAATCCGAGGTTTTTTCAACAGCATCTGACAATCAACCATCCGTTGATATTCATGTGTTGCAAGGCGAACGCTCAATGGCAAACGATAACAAAACTTTAGGTAGATTTCAATTGACAGACATACCTTCTGCTCAAAGAGGGGTTCCTCAAATTGAAGTTACTTTTGATATTGATGCGAACGGAATCATGAACATTTCTGCGAAAGACAAAGGAACTGGGAAGCAACAATCTATTAAAATAGAATCAGCTTCTGGTTTGTCGGACGAAGAGATCCAACGCATGAAAGCAGAAGCAGAAGCAAATGCTGAATCAGACAAGAAACTAAGAGAAGAAGTAGAGACTGTAAATAAAGCAGATTCCACAATTTTTCAAACGGAACGTCAATTGAAAGAATACGGAGATAAAATTCCTGCGGATAAAAAACAACCAATTGAAGATGCATTAGCAGAACTAAAAAAAGAATACGAAGCTAAAAACGTTGAAAATTTAGAGCCAGCTATGGAAAAACTAAACACCGTTTTTCAAGCAGCATCTCAAGAAATGTATAGTGCAGCTAATGGAGGTGGTCCTGAAGGAGGAGAAGGACAAGGTGCAACATCATCGGATGAATCGAATCCACAAGATGAAGTTACAGATGTTGATTTTGAAGAAGTAAATGACAAAAAATAGTAAGTAAACAAATCATATGAGGAAAGGACACGAAATTCGTGTCCTTTTTTTTTATTAACATTGCATATGCTTTATTTTAAAAGAATTCTTAATACAACAAGCAAAGAATGGTGTGTCTTCATCCATGGTGCTGGTGGAAGCTCTGCTATTTGGCATAAACAAGTAAAAGCGTATGCCGAAAACTTTAATGTATTATTAATTGATTTAAGAGGTCACGGTAAATCAAAAGAAATAAAAACAACAAAAAACTACAGCTTTCAAATGATCGCTGAAGATGTAATTGAGGTAGTAGAATTCAATAAAATTGAATCTGCTCATTTCATTGGAGTATCCTTGGGGACAATTATTATTTATCAACTATTTGACCTAAAACCAAGCATTGTGAAATCTATGGTTTTCTCAGGTGCCATTACACGATTAAATATCAAATCGAGGTTACTCCTGAAAATAGGAAGGATTTTGAATCCGTTTCTTCCCTACATGGCCCTGTATTCGATTCTTTCAAAGATAATAATGCCGAAAAAAAATCACAAAGATTCTCGACTACTTTTCGTTAATGAAGCTAAAAAGGTGATGGCCAAGGAATTTAATCGGTGGTTCAAACTTACTGCCAGACTAACTTCTTATTTAAACAGCGTAAAACATTTGGATAACAACAAACCGACCCTTTACATCATGGGAAGTGAAGACCACATGTTTTTAACTCCGGTAAAAAAAATTATCGAATTAAATCCAAAAATAAAATTGAATATTATACCTAACTGTGGACATGTGGTTAATATTGAGCAACCTGAGGTGTTTAATTACCTCTCCATAAACTTCATTCGTAAACTAGCCTAAGTACTTCGTATGGGCAAGGCTTTATTCTCCTGGGAACTC
>Ga0247839_1009003_pt1 | contig 10213 bp, 8 predicted proteins | sample LaCruzMarch2015__6_FD_192405 | JGI IMG/M metagenome (GOLD analysis project Ga0247839, IMG submission 192405) | Freshwater microbial communities from meromictic Lake La Cruz, Castile-La Mancha, Spain - LaCruzMarch2015_16m | ecosystem: Environmental > Aquatic > Freshwater > Lake | place: Spain...
TTGGCCGGTGGCCGTGTCGGTCGCGCCGGTCAAGGCGCCGGGGCCGAGATAAGGGACAATGTCACCGCTGCGGATGCCTTGCGCCAGTGTATGCAGTTGAGGATTCACCGGGGATTTCCTGTTTTTTGCTATTGTGGATTGTGGAATCACGCAAGACCGGTGCCAGTAATGTCGACAACCAGCGGATCGACATGCCGTGCGTTGGCGCGGCTGTCCGTTGCGCCGGCGCAGGCTTTCGGATGGTTGCTGGGGGCGAGCAAGAACCTTCAACAAGAGGGAATGCGGCTGGGTCATACCTTTATCCTCTCTCGATCAAGAGCAGTTCTCTCCCGTGGCCACAAAGAAAAAATATTCGGGAAACAGATGTCTAAGGCCATGACGACCTGCAATGTCTTGATCGCGCCGCTGCCCGGCGTCTGGCTGACCCGCTCCAGGTCTTGAACTCAGAGAGGTAAGGCGCCGCTGCGAGTTGCTTCTTCTGCGTGCCTGCGTGTCGCTGTGAGAGGATTTAAGAAATATGGGTCACACCATGGGCTGAGGTGTCTCGCAGGTTACTTGACGTGCCTTGTCGCTTTTATTACAGGCGGGAACCACGTCCAGGTCCGCAAGCATCCTGCGCTTGAACCGCGTAGGATGTGTCAGGCCCACGCGTGGCGAGCCGGCGGCAGGCATCGCGGCGTTGATCGGGCGAAGCCATCCGCCTATCCGACTCCCGGCTTCCGAGCCCTTTTGCAGACCCTGTTCCACATCATGCGCTTTGACGTCAGCAACGACCAGATCAAACGAGCCAACGTGCCTCACGAGATCTTTCTGACCAACCTGATCGGCAACCACATTCTGATCACCGTTGGCGCCGGAGGTCTGGCGGGGTCGTTCCCCTGGGTGATGGCGATCATCCCCGCCATTTCATTCAGCCTGTTGGGTTACATTCTATGGCGGGCCAATCGGTCCAAGGCCAGCGACCCCTGGTATGTGATGTGTCACTGGCAGGTGTGCGCGCGCCGCAGTCGCATCTTTCTCTTCATGCTGCTGATGCTGCTTGTGTTCCTGGTGCTCGGCTGGGCGGCGCATACCTATGGCGGAATGATGAAGGAGGCGGTGATCGCCCTGGTCGTCGGAACCGGCATCCTGCCGGTGATGGTCACGGTGCTGGTGCTGGTTATCGTGGAATCCGACGCACTCTATCACGCCAATCAGGCGAAATTGCCGGCCTGGGTGGTCGAGCGGTTCCCCAACCCCGAGGCGCGGATTATTCCCGAGGAACGCTCGGCGCAACATCACGAAACCTGAGTCGAAGGCGATCCGTATCACATCCTATGCCAGCTCGCGCGGCCTTGATCGTCGTTCCGGCCAACGACTGCCTGTCCGCAAGTCGCGTAGCGACTGCGTGGGAGCGGCGTCCCGCCGCGACGGGGCCGGGCGCGCAGCCGCAGCGTTCGCGGTCACCGCGACACCGCATCGCGGCGGGACGCCGCTCCCACGAGGGACTGTCATCTTCCGGGGTGGCTTGATGTTCTTTCTAGGGCCGTTGCTCGATGTGGCCAGGCGCGTATGAGGTCATGATGTCGAAACCCTGGTGGGCACCTGCTCCGGTCTCGCGTCTGCTGTCGGACCTGATCACGGCGGAGGTGTCACGGTTGCGGCCCGGCCTGCTTGGGGTGCGGCGCGCGCCGGATGCGTGCCAGGGGCGGGGCGGGCAGGGGGGCGCCGGCTTGCATTCGGATCTCGGGGCGCTGGGTCTCGACTCGCTGGAGTTCTTGGATCTGGCGACGGCCGTCGTGGTCCAGTTTCACCTGCACGAGACCGGGCTCGATGATGCCCTGATGGCGGACGCTCGATTGGATCATTGGGTGGAAACGATCCTGCGCAGTCGGGCGCGCTGGGATGAGGCGATCAGCTTCCAGACCTCGGGGTCCACCGGCCGGCCGAAGATCTGTACTCATCGGATGGCTTTTCTGGAGCAGGAGATTGCTTTCTTTGCCGACCGGTTGCACGACCGGCGACGTCTCCTTTGCGCCGTACCCAGTCACCACATCTACGGCTTCCTGTTTTCCGTGATGCTGCCGGCCACCCTGGGCATCCCGGTGATCGACTTGCGTGACGCGCTGCCGGGCAGCGTGTTGCGACAGGCCCAGCCGGGGGACCTGCTGATCGGCCATCCGACTTTTTTTGACTTGGCGACACGCGGTCCGGTCTCGGTCGCTGCGGATATCGTTGCCGTTTCATCCACGGCACCTTGCCCCGAACCGGTCTGGCGGCGGCTCGGCGAGTCGGGGTTCGCCGCGATCATCGAGGTCTATGGTGCCTCGGAGACGGCCGGCATCGGTGAGCGGACGGCGCCGGATGCGCCTTTCCGGCTGTTGCCGCAGTGGTTGCGCGATAGCAGCTCAAACACACGCATCGCCCGCCTGTCCGCGGTTGGCGAGGCGGTGCTGACCGAGTTGCCGGATCAGGTCCAGTGGGTCGATGACGACCGCTTCCATGTTCTGGGACGGCGCGACGGCGCGGTGCAGGTCGGCGGGATCAATGTGTTTCCGCGGCGTGTCGAGCGTTGTATCCGCGAGCATCCGGAGGTTGCTGACGCACTCGTGCGTCTGGCCAGTGCCGAGCAGGGCGGACGGCTGAAAGCATTCGTCGTTCCAGGTGCTGGGTGTTCCGATCCGCAGCACCTGCCCGAGCGGCTTCACGCCTGGCTCGCGGAACGGTTAGCGCCCGCGGAGCGGCCCCGAACCATCACCGTCGGTGCGCAGTTGCCGCGGACGAGGCTCGGTAAGTCGACGGATTGGGATTTGCAGTAGGGTCCGCTGTGCGGACCAACGACCCGGCAGCCAACGACCTGGCCGGGATGATGATCAAGGCTTGATCGCTAACCACGCGGTCGCAAGCGCCTGTTCCGGCGGCACAGGACGTGACCAGAGATACCCTTGCCCCCAATCACAGCCGAGCTCGGTGAGCAAAGTCAGTTGCCGTTGCGTTTCGATGCCCTCGGCCACCACATCTTTACCGATGGAATGCGCCATCGCGATCATGCCGGCGACCAGATTGCGGTCGCGCGGCGTCTCGACGCCGCGAATGAACTCACGGTCGATCTTGAGGCTGCTGATCGGCAGTTCACGCAGATAGGCCATAGAACTGAAGCCGGTTCCAAAATCGTCCAGCGACAATTTGATCCCTCCCTGATCCAGGATCTGCAGCGAGGCCTTCACGCTCGGTGTCATACGCAGCAGCAGGGATTCGGTGATCTCGATTTCGAGCAGATCCGGCGGTACGTCCGCCGCGTGCAGGTCCGCCAGCAACCGTCCTGAGAAAGAACGGGCCTCCAGGTCGGCGGCCGAGACATTGATGGCGAGCAGTGCGCCTTCGCTATCTTGTTCGAGCAGTTCGCGCAACAGCCGGATGGATTGGCGCAGCACGGCGGCCGTCACCGGGCGGATCAACCCGTTGCGCTCGGCCGCCGGGATGAAATCGCCCGGCATGATGAGATCGCCGGCCGCGGTGCGCCACCGTGCCAGCACTTCGAAACGTCGTTGCCGGCTCAGGGCGGCGATCGGCAGCTGCGGCTGGAGCAGGATTTCGATCGCGTCCATGGGCGACCGGCCGAGGATGGCGCGGTCGATTTCCAGCCGTTTCAGTGCCTGTGTTTCCAGGTTCTGATCGAATGGACGCGCACAGTTGCGGCCTTCGTCCTTGGCCCGGTAGAGCGCCAGATCGGCTTGCTTAAGCAGTTCGCCGGGGTCGGAGTCGGCGCCGCCGATGGCCAGACCGAGCGAACAGGTGATGGAGAAACTGTCGCCCTCGACGGTGATCGGCTGGCGCAGTGATCTGACCACCCGGACCGCTTGCGTGAAGGGATCATCGTCCGGCTGTTGCGGCAGCAGCAGCACGAATTCGTCGCCGCCGAGTCGGGCGGCCAGCCCATCGCCAGGCAAGACCGCGCTGATCCGCTCGGCCAGTGCGCACAGCAGGATATCGCCTTTGTCATGGCCAAGGGTGTCGTTGATGGTCTTGAAATGGTCGATATCCAGGAGCGCGACTGAGAAGGTGCGGCCATCGTGCCGACTCGACTCGATCGCCTCGGCCAGTGCCTCGCGGAAGCGTTCCCGATTCGGGAGTCCGGTCAGGGCGTCATGCAGGGCGCGATGGCGCATCTCCTCGCGTGACTGACGCAATTGGTCGCCTTGACGCGCCAGCGACTGGGCCAGCCGTTTGAAATGCGCCGCATTGGCGACGATCACTTGCTGGATCAGATTTTTCAGCGCCAGCCCGGTGGCCAGCGCGACCTTCGACCAGGGCCGCGCGTGATGGGTCCGTTCTTCTTGCCAGACCGTGAAGACTCGGTTCGGCCAACCGAAAGGACGGTCGCTATCCCCGCCGGAAAACGGCAGCGAGGCCGGATCGGCGCCCCAGTTCACGGCGTAGTTGGTGCTCCGGCGCCCGAACACCAGGATGTCCTCGCGCCGTTCGTCGACGAAGATGACCATGACACCGGCCAGCCGGTGCGGATAGATCGCGGCCGGCTCGAACTCGCCGGAGAGACAATCGGTGCTCCAGACGGGTCCGGGACGGGTTTGCAGAAAAACGAGCAACGCCGCGGTCGCGTCCGCCGACAAACCAAGGTCGTGCCCGATGAACAGTGGTTGGCCATGATGGTAGATCTGCACGGCGTCGGCGCCGATCAGGTCGCGCAGCAGTTGCTCTTTGCCGATGAAACTCTCGGGAAAGGGCTGCTCGATGTCGATCTCGCCGACGATCCGGTTGACCTCTGCCATGCCCAGTTCGCTGGCGTGATTGTGTTCGCGTTCCTCGACCAGGGCCAGCCGGGTCGAGAGCCAGCCGCCCAGTTCGATCAGCCGGCGGCGCGCATCGGCGGTCACCGGATGCGGGGCGCGATGATGAAAGATCAGCAGTCCCCAGAGTCGCTCTTCGAACATAAGAGACAGCGACATGGAGCCATTGACCGCAAAGCGTTTCAGATAGTTGCGGTGAGTCGGCGACTGGGCGCGCAGATGGGCGATGCCGATATCGATGGTGTCGGGGGCCAGTGTTCGGCTCAACAGCGGGACATCGGAGTGATCGCGGCTGGGGGCGTAGCGCAGCGGCGTTTCGCGATAGAGCGCACGCGCCTGGCGCGGGATGTCGGTCGCCGGGTAGCGCAGCCCCAGGATCGAAGGCCAGGCATCGGGCAGCAGACTCTCGGCGATCACGACCCCGTCGTCCTCGGCTTCGAACCGGTAGGCGACCACGCGCTCGAAGCCGCTCAGATGGCGTAGCGCCGCGACGGCCGCGCCGCAGACCTCGACCGCATCGGCGCAAGCGTGCAACCGCTGCTGAAAGGCCTCGACATCGAAACCGCGCAGACGCTCATCCATCGCCATTTCGCCGCAGGGCTCGACCTCCAACAACAGCCGATTGCGCCAGCGATGCAGTCGCACCTCGAGCGGCAGTTTGCCCATGGGTGCCGCTACGCGAAAAAAAGACGGACGAAAGGCGGCGGCGTCCGCGCCCGCCCCCAGACACGCGTGCAGATGGGCAGCGCCTGTCGTCAGGGCCCGACTCACCGGCGCGCCGAGCAGTTGCTCTGGGTCCAGCCCGAGATACATGCCCGTGTTGGCGCTGCAGGCATCGATCTGCAACGTCTTGGGGTCGAGCACCAGCAGGCAGCCGAACGGCTGAATCAGGCCGCAGGTAGCAATCGGTTCCGCATCGCACTGGGAAAAATCGAACGAGGCCGCGGACAGACCGGCCATGGTTTCGCAAAACTTGCCGGAGATCAGGTCATAGGCCGCCTGTTCGTTGCGCGGGGGCAAGCGGCGTAGCGGCTCGACGACGATCCAGAATTCGCCCGGACGGTTGGAAGCGCGCATCGCAATGCGCACCTGCACCGGTCGCATCTCGAAATCGAATACGAACTCGAAGGTGGTGTTCAGGTTGCCGGTCAGAACTCCCCGGCGGAACCGTCCGTAGAATTCAGGAACGATGGTGCAGGGCGCCACGTCCGAGAAGAAGTTTCGCCCGATCACCGCCTCCGGTTCGCGATTCGTGATCTCGGCCTGCGACCGACTGTAGAAGAGAATGATCCCGTCGGTATCGACCCGGATCGCTCCGCAGGGCAGTTGGTTCAGTTGCTCCTCGGAGAGGGCGTCCAAGTGCTGAGGGTCGTGCAGGTCGATCGCGTCGTCGAAGTTCATGGATTGGTCGAGTCTGGTTAGCCTGTCGGACGCATCATCCAAACCGGCGTGTACTCCGTCGGCTGGCGGAGCAGTGCGCGCAATAGCGTATCGTTCTTCAGTGTGGACATGGAGATCTTCTAGGCTGTCACAGGGTTTCGATTCGATCAAGCGCTTGGGCGGGTGGGCTGCACGCGCGATGATCTGGTTGGTCCACCCCGCTTCACAGAGACACCTTCATTCGGCCTTGACGACCGGCGCTGCCAGCCAGTCCGGCAACTCGCGCGTCCCTGCGTGTTCGATGATGTACTGCCGGATCAGTTTGCGAACGACCTGCGAGGGGGTAACGTCTTGTTGCGCGCAGATTTCCTCGAAGATCCGCTTCTTGACGGGATCGATCAGGATCGTAAGGCGGGCGGTACGGTTTTCCATGGGTCGTTGGTTAAGGTGTTTGATGAGTGTTAGATGATACTTGCATTATCATATAAATACCATGTAGCATCAGTTTCAGACAGTACAACAAACGGCTATCTGCGTGTCTGTAGAGTCCGCGGGCTCCGGTTCGGACAAGCGTCAGGAGGGTCGCGATCATGTTCACCCTGTTGCGTTCGTTAGTGGTCACTTGCAGCGGAATAGAGAGAGCAAGTAAACGAGGTGTTCAATGTTGGAAAATATTCAATCTGCGATCCTGCTGAAACTGATGGACGGCGGAGATACCACAGTCAGTGAGACGGCCACATGGCCATCCGCCCTGCGTGAGTCACTGCGGATCCTCGTGTGGGATTTGTATGTGGTTCTGCGTGAGGGGCATTACGAGATCACACCCGAGGGCATCATCGAGTTGCGGAGACTTCAGCGCCTTAGGTAGGGTCCGGCATCGCGCTCTGCGCTATCCCGGGCGATATAGGGAACCGTTCACGACGAGTGTTCCTGTCGATTCTCACCCTACCGCGGAGGGACCTCCTTGCTCGCCAACCCTGTCCACCATCGGCACCCCTATCCCTTTTTCACCGTGGAGCCGGCATTTTCGCCCGCGGTCTGTGCTTGTCTGGAGGGGCTCTTCGATCAAGATCTGCCTTGGCGTGCGCATGGCGGCTCATTCTACGAGGTCCGCAATTGCGACCTGACCGAGCGGATCGACCCGAGCTTGCTCGCCGCGGTGGTCGAGCGTATGCGCATCCTGACCGGGCTGCCGCTTACCGCACGGGTCGCGGTTACCGCGCAGACCATGGCGCCGGGCCAGCGGATCGGGGTCCATAGCGACCGGCCGCTGGTGGGATTCGAGGCGGTCCGACTGGTGGCGCAATGGAACAGGGGTTGGCAGGCGGAGGATGGCGGTGTCCTGCAGGTGCATGAAGACGCGGCCGGTACCCGCGTCTGTGCGTCTGCGGCCCCGCGGTTCAACAGCGCCTTGGGCTTCATCATGCATCCGGGTTCCTACCACTCGGTGACTGAAACAGCCAAGCCCAGGCGTACGCTGGTCTTCAACTTCTGGCATGTCGGCAACAGCCCGGCGCTGGGCGATGCGGTGAAGGCGCTGTTCGCGCACATGCAATTCGGCGAACTCCCGAGCCTGCTGGACCCGATCCGCGTCGAGGCGGAGCAGTCCCTCCCGGAAGAGCACACCTACCGGGCACTGGTCGTCGCAACCGCCCTGCAGCGGTGGGGTTTGCCGGAGGGGGTCATCCGCGACGGCTACCAGGCTGCCGCCTTTCCTGCGGAAGCGCCGGGCATCGACTCAGCCGCCGCGGCCGCCATTGCCCTAGCGCAGTGGGCTGCACAACTGTATGTTGATGACTTTGATCTGGCGCACTGGCAGCGGTTGAACGTCGCTTTGGCATCGCTGCGATCGACTGACCGCGCGTCGCTTGCGGCCTTTTGGGAGATCGCTTTTCCCGGTTCACGTGGGCCATGATCACGGGTGATCGCTGTGGCTGGCCCGGCGATCATGGCCCACCGGATAATAGTCCTCGTCGAGAATTTCCGACTCGCCATACGGACAGACCGCGGGAAAGGTCGTACTGGGCAACTGGCTTTCTTTGCTGGCCAGCATGACGGCATCCGCATAGGCTTCAGCGATGATTTCCACAAGGATCGCCTGCAAACCTGGGGTCTTCTTCAAGCGCTTGGCGATCCGGTCACGTTGTTCGATGATGGTGGAGCGCCAACTCCGGCCGTCGAACTCGCGCCACTTGTCGGTCAGTTGCGGCAGTTGATAGTCCCATTTCAGCAGGTGGGCCAGCAGAATCGTCAGGCGGTTCTCCAATTCGCGCTGCTCGCTCTTACCCATGTCATCGAGCTCTTCCAAGAGGTGCGCGGTATCGAGCGCGTCATAGTTGCCGCTACGCAGTAACTCGGCGTTACGCTGCGCCCAGGCCGAGTAATCGGTGTGGTACAGGTTGCTGAGTTCAGTCATGACATCAACTCTCGGGCCTCGATCAAGATTCCGGCCCCTTGGGCTCGCCGGGTGCGTCGTCAGGCCATCCTGGCCTGACACGGTCAGGGCTGGAAGCCCTGACTACGCACGCCGTTGGCCGGGATTACGATCAAGGCCAACTCTCGGAAGAGTCGGCTTGCGGCTACTTCGCCGCCAGCGCATCCAGCGCCTTGGCCGGGATGATCTGCCCGTTCAGCGCCGCATCCTTGGCCGAGCGCCCATAGGCCACCGCCAGCAGGGTCGAGTAATAGACCACCGGCATCTGGAACTTGGTGCCGTAGGTCTGGTTGATCTGATCCTGGTAGACCTCGACGTTCATCTGGCACACCGGACAAGGCGTCACGATCAGGTCGGCGCCGTGGTCGTAAGCCGCTTCGATGATGCCCTTGACCATCTCCTGGGACTTCTCCGGTTCAGAGAAGGCCAGTGCTCCGCCGCAGCATTGGACCTTCTTTTCATAGTCCGGGATGGAGTCGCCGCCGAGCGTCTCGACCAGCTTGTCCAGGTACTTGGGGTTCTCGTAGGACTCGCCGGCGATGCCGAATGGGCGGTTGGTCTGACAGCCGACATAGCCGGCGATCTTGATGCCTTCCAGCGGCTTCTTGACCCGCGCCTTGAGCGCGTCATAACCCAAGTCTTCGATCAGCACCTCGGCCATGTGCTTGATCGGTGTTTCATTGCGCAGCTTGAGACCGGCTTCGGCCAGTGCCGTGTTGCATTCGGCCAGCAGCGACTGGTCCTCGTGCAGCCGTTCGGCGGCCTCGCGGGTGGACAGCCAGCAGGCGGCGCAGGTGGCGACGATGTCCTGACCGGGATGATGCTGCTCGCTGAGCGCGATGTTGCGTGCCGAGAGTGTGAGCCGCGGCAGTTCGCCGCCGCCGGCATAGCCGATGGAGGCGGCACAGCAGTTCCAGTCGGGGATCTCGTTGAGCTGGACCTCCAGCTCCTCGCACATGGTCTGAACCGAGATCAGATAGTTGGATGAGGAGGCGCCCTTCTGGGAGGAGCACCCGGGGTAGAAGGAATATTCGCGCTTGGCCATGGATGGGTCCTCTACTCAGGCGCCCGCGGGCGGGCCGTTTTGGGCAATGCGGGCATCTTCCAGTTCCTGCGCTTTTTTCAGCACCTTGTGGAAGCCGGCCAAGTCCTTGACGGCATGGCCGCCGAAGGCTTCCTTGGGGTTCATCCGTCCGGTCTTCATCATCGCCATGCCGAGCTTCTGGTTCTTGAGCGCGACCTTGATGCCATCGCCGAAGCCGTTCATGAAATAGAGCGCGAGGCCGAGCTTCAACTCATTGATGCGCCCTTTGACCATCAGATTGTCCCAGAACATCTGGGCAAACTTGGCCGTGGGGTTGGTCTTGGGCACCAGACCCAGACGCTTCGCATAGTGCGCCAGACCGTGCATGATGTGGGTGATCGGCAATTCCCGCGGGCAGCGCACGATGCAGTTGTAGCAGGAGGTGCACATCCACACCGATTCGGACTGCAGCACCGCCTCGCGCTTGCCGGCGCGAATCATCATAAAGATCTCCTGGGGCGGATGCTCCCAGAACTTGCCGAGCGGGCAGGAGCCGGAGCACACGCCGCACTGCATACACATCTTGAC
>Ga0247839_1009014_pt1 | contig 10204 bp, 10 predicted proteins | sample LaCruzMarch2015__6_FD_192405 | JGI IMG/M metagenome (GOLD analysis project Ga0247839, IMG submission 192405) | Freshwater microbial communities from meromictic Lake La Cruz, Castile-La Mancha, Spain - LaCruzMarch2015_16m | ecosystem: Environmental > Aquatic > Freshwater > Lake | place: Spain...
CATGGGAGTTCCTTGCGTAGCTTTGGGACTTAATAGAAAATCCCACTGGGTGTCCGGTCTTTACACTCTTTGGCGTGAATGTCGTATTTATAAACCTCAGATAGTTCAGACGTGGATGTATCACGCGGATTTTCTAGGCGGATTGATTGCACGATTGTCTGGGCGACGCCCTCTTTTTTGGAGCCTTCACAGCGGAACGGTACCTTCCACCGAATCATCAAAAAAAACGCGGGTTTTGGTTCGTGCGTTAGCTTTTTTGTCGCACATACTCCCCGAGAAGATTGTGTCTTGTTCCCAAGCGGGTGTGGTTGCTCATGGATTAGCTGGCTATGATCGGGACCGTTTTGTTTTTGTTCCCAATGGGATAGACCCCGAACGATTTGTGCCCAATCTCTCTTTGGGTTTTCAAGTGCGTGAAGAGCTTGGATGGGCGAAAGACGATTTCGTTATCGGGTGTTTTGCACGGTACCATCCTCAAAAAAATATCCTTGGTTTGTTGCGTGTCGCTGCGTGTCTTCCCCACGTTCGGTTTTTGTTGTGTGGTGATGGTGTGGATTGGAACAATCCAGCTTTAACGTCCCTGATATCTGAGGGGAGGCCGTCCACGCGATTCAAACTTTTGGGGCCACGAGAGGACATCCCGCGTCTTATGGCCGCGGTCAACACAGTGGTTTTGCCTTCATTGTTTGGTGAGGCTTTTCCGTTGGTCTTGTTGGAGGCCATGTCGATGGAGATCCCCTGCGTGGCTTCGGATGTGGGCGATTGTGCGTTTATCATTGGGGAAACAGGAATTATTGTTCGTTGTGGAGATCATCAGGAACTCGTTAACGCTTTACGGAAAATGGCTGAGATGCCCGATTCTCTTCGTCAACGGATGGGTCGGGCTGCCCGGGAACGGATTTTGAATCATTTCACCGTGGAACGAGTGGTTTCTGCCTACGCGGATCTTTACAAAGGCAGTCTTAGAAAGGCAAAAAATTTGGTGAGTGTGGACAGAATATCATGTCGCTGATGTTTAAATGTGGAACGAAATATTACACGGATAAAGTAAAAAAATCTGCAAAATCTATTCGGTCGCCTTGATGTGTTTTTAGAGGGCGGTGGGGTGCGGGTGGGGGAGACTGTTTACCCAGTGTTAAACGATGTCATTGTTTTAACAGACCCATCGGAATATTCCCACGATGTTCGTCTCTCTTTGGGTGGGTCAAGGGGAACTGTTCCCCGGGACGATTTTGCCGAAGACATTCAGGCCACGTTTGGGGCGGAATGGAAAGATCATTCCACTGTTTTGCCGGAACATCAAAAGGAGTTTGAGGCTTATTTTGATTTGGTGGATTTAGAAAAGTTGAAAGACTCTCGGGTGTGTGATTTGGGGTGTGGGATGGGGCGGTGGAGTTCGTTTTTGAAAAACAAGTGTCGGGAATTGGTGTTGGTGGACTTTTCCGACGCTGTTTTTATGGCTCGGAAAAATTTACAGGATTGTCCCCACGCTTTGTTTTTCATGGGGGATTTGACGAAACTCCCTTTTCGGAAAGATTTTGCCGATTTCCTTTTTTGTTTGGGGGTGTTGCACCATCTCCCTGTGCCGTGTTTGAACGAAGTCCGTCGTTTGGGGCGTTACGCCCCGCGGTTGTTGATTTTCCTCTATTACGCCCTTGATAATCGTCCGTTTTACTTTCAATGGATTCTGGAATTGGTCACGTTGGTGCGACGGACCCTTTCTAAAATCCGCTCTCCCTTTTTTCGCCGAACCGTGTCTACCCTAGGGGCCCTTTTCATTTATAAACCTTTGGTGATTTTAGGGGCTGTGTTGAATAAAGTGGGGTGTGGGTCTTATGTCCCTCTGTATGATTTCTACCGTGAAAAATCCGTCCAACGCATCGCCCAAGACGTTTACGACCGATTTTTTACCCGTATTGAACAGCGGGTTTATCGTCGTGACATAGAAAAATTAACGGACACCTTTGCACACGTTGTCGTTTCAAAAAATCTTCCCTATTGGCATTTTGTTTGTGAGCTGTAATTTTTTTTGGGCAAAATAATTTTTAGCATCCCCCTTGACGCATAGTGATGTTTACGTTACAATACAGTGGTGAGCGATCCACTTAAGGTTTTACGATATCAAACGTCCGCCGGAGAACAGCCCTATACAAACTGGGTGCGTTCTCTCAAAGATCGTCGGGCGGCCAACCTCATTCACGCCCGCGTGGACCGGATAGAGAGCGGACACTTCGGAACCGTTCGCCACATAAACGGAAAAGTCTGGGAAATGAAAATTGATTTTGGGCCGGGCTACCGCGTTTATTATCTTCGTGATGGCCATCGGATTGTGCTCCTCCTCAGCGGAGGAAACAAAAGATCACAAGAGAGGGACATTCGTCGTGCGGAACAATACGCGGATGATTACGGGAGGAGAAAATGAAACGATTGCCACCTTATGTTTTACACACGGATGAACGGGTTAAAGAGCTTCGGGATCCAGAGGAAGCCATGCATTACCTGAACGCGTGCGCCCAAATCGCTTTTGAGGAAGGGGAACCCGACACTATCCTTATGGGAATTTACAACGTGGCCCGTGCCCAAGGTCTCACCACCATCGCCAAGCGGGCCCACCTTCATCGGGAGACACTCAGCCGGATGCTCTCGAAAAAAGGGAATCCAGAATGGAACAGTTTGTTCCGGTTGTTGAAAGCACTCAAAGTAAAAACGAAATTCGAAACGATTGCGTTAGCCGTCGCTTAGGAGCATCAATTTTTATCGTGAAAAATCTGCTCAACGCATCGCCTAGGACGTTTACGACCGATTTTTTACCCGCCTTGAGCAACGCGTTCGTCGATCTGATATAGAGAAACTAACGGACACGTTTACGCACGTTGTCGTTTCAAAAAACCTCCCCTATTGGCATTTTGTTTGTGAGCGGTAAATTTTTTGGGGCAAAAAAACAATCTTGTGTGTGACCCTATTTTAGTATATACTTAAGTATGAAGAACAAAGAAATAGACTACAGTGAAATTCCGCGATTAACGGCACAAGATTTTAAGCGTGGTCGTAAATTGACGCCACAAGAACGGACCAAATTCGCAAAAGCGTATCGCAACACATTTCACAAAGAACCACCTCGCTCTGGCCGGCCGTTTAAATACGCGGACGCCAAGTTAGTGTCCATCTCCATTCGCCTCCACCCCGCCGTTCTGCTGTGGGCCAAGAGAGAAGCCAGTAAAAAGCACGTGGGTTATCAAAGTTTTTTGAACAACTACCTGTTGCGATTGGCCGCTTAAGGGGACGAAAACCAAACCCCATAGATCCTTTGAGGTGAATTCCATGGGCCACGGTGTTTTTAAAATAAAGTCCTTTTTACGCGTAGCTCCTTTTACTCTCCGGGTAAAATTTGATGACAGTACGGAACAAACCATCGATTTTTCTGGTGTTTTAAAAGGGGAATTGTTCGGTCCTCTTTGCGATGAAAAAATGTTTAATGGCGTAAGGATTGATCCTGAAACTTACACCCTCGTTTGGCCCAATGGGGCGGACTTTGATCCCGCCAGTCTTCACGATTGGCCAAACGTTAAAAAACATTTTGTGGCCGCCACCAACCGCTGGAGACCAACGAAAATAAAAAGACATTTTCTGTCAAAACCCCAAAAAAAAGTCAAACCCAAAAACCACCCTGTGGGTGAATTTTAAAAAAAACGTAACGGCTCAGGTCCCTCACCCTGCCCTCTCCCAAGAGGAGAGGGAAAAGCAAGATTTCCTTCCCCTCTCGGGGGAAGGGTCGTGCCTGCCTGTGGCAGGCGATAACGACGGGCCGAGTAGGCCCCGGGGGTCCGAAGGACCGGATGAGGGCTGAGTAGTTACAAAAAAACACTGAATTCCGGCCTTCGACGGAACGACGAAACTAAAAAAACAAAGTTCAACTTCCGTTTTTTGGGTACATCATCGTTTTTATAAAGACGTGAAATTCCTTCCCTACAGGAAGGAATTTCAATGTATAATGTTGGGGTGATGCATAGAACCGATTTAAAGAAACGCATTAAAACCGCCCTCAGGCGAAGCCGGGTGGTGGCTCTGATCGGGCCTCGGCAGTGTGGGAAGACCACACTGGCTCGGGCCCTTGTCTCCAAAGAATCCCTGAACTATTTTGATCTGGAAGACCCGTCCTCTCTGTCCCGGTTGAGCGAGCCTCTGTCGGCTTTCCGCGACTTAAGGGGGGTGGTGGTGATTGACGAGGTTCAGCGCCGTCCGGAACTCTTTCCCGTTCTTCGTGTTCTGGCCGATCGTGTGCCGATTCCATCGCGGTTTCTGATTTTGGGAAGTGCCTCCCCGGAATTGCTTCGTCAGTCGTCCGAGTCTCTGGCCGGGAGAATGGAAACTGTTTCCATGGGCGGGTTCGGTTTAGCGGAGGTTGGTTGGGCTTACCAGTCGCGTCACTGGCGGAGGGGGGGATTTCCTCTCTCGTTTCTGGCCCGGACGGAAGCCGACAGTTTTTCGTGGCGGAAGAATTTCGTACAAACTTTTTTAGAAAGAGACCTCCCTCAATTGGGTGTTCGAATAGCGGCCTCGGCTCTCCTTCGGTTCTGGACGATGCTCGCCCACTGTCACGGACAGATATGGAACGCGGCTGAGCCGGCGCGCTCTCTGGGGATCGGGGAAACGGCTGTTCGTCGGTATTTGGACGTGTTAACCGACGTCTTTATGGTTCGACAACTTCAGCCTTGGTACGCCAATTTGAAGAAGCGACAGGTGAAATCCCCAAAAATTTATTTTCGAGACATGGGCCTCCTCCATTGTTTGTTGGGGATTTCCACGGAGAGAGGCCTTGTGACTCACCCACGGTTGGGGGCTTCTTGGGAAGGGTATGTGGTTGAGGAAGTGCTCCGGGCGGTGGTTCCCCAAGAATCTTTTTTTTGGGCCACCCACAGCGGAGCGGAGATTGATCTCGTTCTTGTCAAGGGTGGAAAGTTATGGGGTGTGGAATGCAAACGTTCCGATGCTCCCCAGATGACCCCGTCGATGGGAACAGCTTTACGAGACTTATCTCTGGAACACATCGCTGTGATTTATCCGGGAGAAAAACGCTACCCTTTGGGTGATCGAGTGACCGTTGTTCCTCTCCGTGATATGGTGTCGGGCGACCTCCGGGGCATCGGTCAAGATTAACTCGGATTTAACAACTGACAATTAAACCCAGATTTTGCATTAGACGCGAAGACCGGCCCGTCGCAGAGCTCCGGGCACCTAGGGCGGCAGAGCCGCTGATGCGAGACGAAGAAGGCCGAGGCAGTTTCGACGCAAAAAGTGAAGGCCATGCTGGTTGCATGGACGAACTTTTTAAGGAAGAAAATGTCCGGCATTCTTCGTCGAATCCCGCGGTCTAATGCAAAATTTGGGTTAAACTCACGCCAATAGCCAGTCGCTGGCCAGGTGGTGGTGGATGTTTTTAGGGAGTGGCGTTTCGGAGGGCCAAGGGTCCAGTGTGATCAAATGGAGAGAAACTCCTGGGTTGTTTTTTTTGGCATTTAAGAGGGAGCGAATTTCTCTTTCTCGGGTTTTCCCATCCTCCACGTTGGTGCAGATTTGGATTAATTCCTTACGAGATCCTGGGTGGACGGCGAGAAAGTCCACTTCGAAGCCGTCGGGCGTTTTCACCCAAGACGTTTGTGCCCCGGCTCGGTCCAAATGAAGAAGGACGCAGGTTTCCAGGGCGTGGCCCGTGTTGGGTTTTCCCGACTGGTCAAAGATGGGAATCAACCCGGGGTCTATGGGAAAAACTTTTCGTGGGTTCACCATTCGTTGCCGTTCGGAATTTGTTGCTAAGGAAACCGTTCTGATTAAAAAAGCGTCTTCCAGATGGGCCAAGTATTCGTGAATCGTTCCTTTGGCCACAGGAATTCCTTGGGACCGCAGGTCACCACAAAATTTGTTCACCGTGAAAAACCCCCCGGCGTTTCCGAGCAGGTGCCTTACCATCCAACGAAGGGCGATGGGGTGAGACACCTTGTGTCGCTCAATGACGTCCCGGAGTAGAACACTGTCCACATACCCGTCCAATAATTCGTGGTGATCCCGAAGGCCCAGCCCTAACGATTCGGGGAACCCGCCGGTCTGCAAATAGTTTCGGAGATCTCTCTCTAATAAGGAACGAGCGGCTTTGGTGATCGCCAAGGGAGGGTGTCCCGGTTCTCGGTGGAGGTGCCTGAGGTATTCCCGAAAACTCAAGGGGTGGACCATCGCTTCAACGGCACGCCCGCGCATGCTGGTGGCCACTTCCCGAGAAAGCAATAGAGCAGAAGAGCCGGACAAAAAAAGATCCACACGCTCCGTGTCCAGCAGTCGTCGAGCGAACACCTCCCAGCCGGGGACGACTTGAATCTCATCAAAAAAGAAAGTGGCTCGTCTGGTGTCTCTTCCTTCGGGGTGGAGGCTGTAGTATTCCTCCACAATCATTCCCATGTTTCTGGCACGAAGGTCCCCCAATCGTTCGTCCTCAAAGTTGAAATAGAGAAGGTCCTCGCGCGGGGTCCCTGCGCTTAATCGGTCCGCCAACAGTTGCCACAAAAACGTGGTTTTCCCCGTGCGACGCATCCCGATCACGGCCACGGCTTTGCCTTTGATTTGTGGTATTCTCACATCCCGTCGCGTAAAAGGGGGGGGCTGGGTGGCCAGCCCGTCGATGATTTTTTGGCGTAAGATTTCGGATAGTTGTCCTTCCATAAGGACAACTATACAACAAAGTTGTCCTTATTTAAAGGACAAATTATTCGTCCGTGAGGGATTTCCATACGTCTTTCATCCTTGCCCATGGAAGGGCTAGGCCGTGGTTGAATTTTTGGGGGTGGGGGATTCGGCAGATAAGAAAGGCGTGTTTTGTTTTTTCTTGGGAGGCAAAGGTTTTTAGACCGTCAAAGTCTTCGGGGCGGGGGGTGTCGGTCCACTTGATTTCCACGGGAACGGTGCGACCGGCTTTTTCAAGGACGATGTCCACCTCGTCCCCTCGTTTGGTTCTCCAGTAAGACAATTTCGTTCCGGGCGGGGCCGTGGCCAACAATTCCAGAACACAAGCTTGTTCAAAGAGGGGGCCGGCTTGAAGCGTCAGCAGGCCCCGAGAGTGTTCTAATCCGGCGGCGGCGTTGCGGACGCCGGTATCGAAAAAATAATACCGGGGTTTTCTCAGAACGTCCGAGCGGTTCATGCCAAACGATGGGATCCGGTGGAGGATCAGACTTTCTTCTAAAATGTCAAAATATTGCCCCACGGTGGGGTGGGACACGCCGACTTGGGAAGCGATCTTTGATAGGTTGGGGCTCTGGCCTGATTCCAACGCGGCCAGTTGTAAGAATTTCGCAAAAGGGGGAAGCCGTCGCACGGCGGATTCTTGGCGGATTTCTTCTTCAAGGTAGAGAGTGGCGTAGGTGGAGAGAAGACTTTGTCTTGTGGCGGTGTTGGCCTCGGCAAGAATTCCCGGCAGGCCACCGAAAAGCAATCGTTCTTCCAAAAGGGTTTCGTTCCCTCCGGTGGAAGACAGGATCCCCCGTTCTTCCCACGTGAGGGGGTACAAATGCCGAAGATGAATTCGTCCCGGGAGCCAATTCACGGCCCCGTGTCTTAATTTTCGAGCGGACGATCCTGTGGCCGCCAAAATAATTTTTTTGTCGTCCAACAGATATTGCAGAACATCCAAAAGTTCAGGGACTTTTTGAATTTCGTCCACGAAAACGATGGGGGGCGATTTTCCCCCTTGGGCTTCTCTCAAAACGATTTCAGGATCCAACGACAGGCGGGTTCTTACGGAAGGGATTTGGAGGGGGTATTCCAAAACGGTTGGAAAAGATTTGATCACTTCTTTCAAAAGCGTGGATTTCCCCGTTTGCCGGGGCCCCAGCAATAAGAGGGATCTCCCCGCACGGAGGTCTTCATGTAAGCCGGTTGTTGAGAACCGTTTGAAAGTAGTCATTTCAATTATTATATAAAATTGAAAGAGGCTGTTGTTCGTTTATCCGCTAAAAAAAAGGTTGAACTCAAAAAAATCCCCCCGTTCCCCCCTTTCTTCGTAAAGGGGGGGGGGAAAGAGCATGTCCCGAGGGTGTTTCTCCCTTTGACAAAGAGGGGCAGGTGGATTTTCTGGAAGACTTTTCTGTTTCTTTGGTCGTTTTTTTTGATTCGAAAATTAGCCAAATTATGTTTTTTGTATAATATTGCTAATTTTGGTATAAATTGGCCATGGATCCCATCACAAACCCCTTTTCTCCTGGTGCAGGAACACCGCCCCCACAACTCGCCGGTCGCAACGATTTGCTTGAGACGGTTCGTATTGCCATTGAGCGAACTCGTCGTGGATTTCCAACAAAAAGTATTTTGATGGTGGGTCTTCGAGGGGTGGGGAAAACGGTTTTGCTCGACCAAATGCGCGTGAACGCCGAAGCCCTTGGTATTCAGGCTTTGCGTATGGAGGCTCCCGAAGATCGTTCCTTGCCGGCTCTTCTGGCTCCGGAATTACGTCAGACTCTTTTAAAACTTTCCCGCCATGAAAAAGCAAAAGATTTCGCCCAGCGAGGGCTGAGAGCTTTGGCCGGTTTTGCTAAAGCCTTGAAGGTGAAATACCGTGATATTGAAGTTGGGTTTGATCAAGAGCCGGAGCCTGGGTTGGCCGACAACGGTGATCTGGAACACGATTTGCAAGCGTTGTTTGAAACCGTTGGGGAGGCCGCTCAAAAAGCGGGAACGGCGTTGGTCCTTTTTCTGGATGAAATTCAGTATGTGAACGAAGAGGAATTGGGGGCACTGATCACCGCTCTTCATCGAACGGTTCAGCGTCGGTTGCCGGTGATGTTAATCGGGGCGGGGCTTCCTCAGCTCCATGGTTTAATGGGGCGTGCAAAATCCTACGCGGAACGTCTTTTTGACTTTTCGGAAATAGGTCCTCTTTCTCTGGAATCGGCCCGGGTGGCCGTCGCTCAACCCGCCAAGGATCAGGGGGTGGATTTCACGCCGGAGGCGTTGAATTTGATGATGGAGAAGACTCACGGTTATCCCTATTTCCTACAAGAATGGGGAAAACATTCTTGGGACGTTGCGTCAGGGTCCCCCATCACCAAGACCGATGTTGAAAGGGCGTCCGTGACGGCCGTGGCCGATTTGGATAAAAGTTTTTTTCGGGTTCGGTTTGATCGGCTCACGCCATCGGAAAAGCGATACTTGCGGGCGATGGCGGCTTTGGGTCCCGGCCCCCACCGGTCTGGGGATATCTCTGAACAGTTGGGGCGTGTCGTGAGCACCTTGGGCCCCACCAGAAGTCAGTTGATCGAAAAGGGCATGATCTGGAGTCCCAGCCACGGGGACACGGCTTTTACTGTTCCCCTCTTCGATGAGTTTATGCGACGAATCATGCCCGGCAACGATTGGAAGGATCTGTAGTTTGACCAAACTAAAGTTATAGTTTAGAATGGTCGATATGTACAGAGCCCGTCTTGTTGCCAACGGTTCGTGCGTGGATCTCCCTTTTGGAGGCCAGTTCCTTGGTGTTCCTTCTCCCCCCTTTTCACACCAACTTCGGTAAGCGTATTGTAAAATCTCCAAAACTATATTATTATGGACACGGGACTTGTCTGTTATTTGGTGGGTCTCCAATCGCCGGAGCATCTGGTGGGCAGTCCCATGGCGGGAGCTCTTTTCGAGACGGCGGTGGTGTCTAATTTCAAAAAAATGGTGGACGCCTATGGCCTACGGGACGGGCTCTATTTCTACCGAAGCGTGGCAGGGCTGGAGGTGGATTTGATCGTGGATCACGGGGGCGAATTAATTCCCATTGAAATAAAGCTCTCGGCCACTTTGCTTCCACGGCATTGGGAAAACATAAAAAACTGGCAAACCCTGTCGAAAAACGAGAAGGGCCTGATGGTGATTGGGTCCCGGGACGTGGGGCCTTTGGGCCAAGGCGTGGTGAACGTTCATCGGTCTCAAATTTAATTTAGAAACTCCCCCACCCAAGGGGAATTTCTAAATTAACACGTGATGGGTGGGTTTCTTCGCAACCCTGAAAACAAAACGGTGCACAGGAAAAGGAGAAATTTCCTCTGTTGGGGAATTTCTAAAGGAGTTTATTGATGGCCATAAAATCTGAATTTTCGTTAACGCCCTCGCTGGTGGACAAGGGGTTGTCCCGGTGGGCGTCGGCGGAGGTGGTGGGGCGGGGGCGGGAGTATTATGA
>Ga0247839_1009016_pt1 | contig 10198 bp, 5 predicted proteins | sample LaCruzMarch2015__6_FD_192405 | JGI IMG/M metagenome (GOLD analysis project Ga0247839, IMG submission 192405) | Freshwater microbial communities from meromictic Lake La Cruz, Castile-La Mancha, Spain - LaCruzMarch2015_16m | ecosystem: Environmental > Aquatic > Freshwater > Lake | place: Spain...
CACCAGCGTGATGACCCCGGTCCCGCGTCCCAGACACAGGACCGCCAGGAGTGCCGTCAGCAGCGTCAGCAGGGCCTGGACCAGGATCATCCAGGTGCGGCGGGTGGAGTAGATGTCGACCAGGGGCGCCCAGAGGAACTTCAGGTTCCAGGGCAGCCCGAGGAAATTGAGATAGCCCAGGAAGCGCTCGGACATACCGACATCGGTGAAAAACACCGAGGACATGGCACGGACCACCATGTACGGAAATCCCTGGGCGAAGTAGGTCGAGAAGACCCACCACCTGGGGTCGTGCCCGGGCGAGGCGTGAGTCCTGGGAGTGGCGAGTACCGGCACGGCGCGCGCTACAGGGTCGGGTGTCGAGGTCATGTCCATGGGCATATCACCTGGGAGCGCCGGGTACCAACCCGGCGCGGGTCTGGTCCGCGGAACTGTCCATGGGATTACCCCTGGCGAGTCCCCCGCCAGTTTGCCAGGGACGGCGGATTCGGTACACTTGTAAGCTTAGGGATCGGGGTGGCCGCTGCTGTCAGCTTTTTTTACATCAGGAGTCTGGTTATGCGAGCGCCATTTGCTCAAGCTCATGTCATATCAGTTGTTTCCATGTGCGGCCCAGTTATTGCTAAATAATTGAACGCCCTGGTTAGCGTGCCGTCGTTACTCATCGTCGCCCGCACCATCGCCCCGAAACTCCAGGAGTCGACCCCAAATGCCCAGCCGTGCAGACGCTCCCAACCAGCCCCCGTTGCGTCCCGCCCCCCATCGGCGCGCGCGCCGTCGGGTCAGTGCCGCCGCCATCCTGGCCGTGCTGGCGGGCGACGCGCTTGCCGTCTTGGGCACGACCACCTATGACTACTATCCGGACAGCGCCAGCGCCTACGCGGCGTTTGCGGCAACCTGTCCAATCGCAACCGGTGCAGCGACGGCCTGCGGCGACAACACCACTGCCAAGACCTGGGACGCACTCAAAACGACGGTGTTGTTTGCCTGGGGACCGGCGGATGCGGACATCGGTCAGGTGGGGAATAACGGGGCCTTCGTTTGGAAAAACGAGCTGAAGGGTGGCGTCGGCAACAGCGAGACCTATGACGTGAGGATCACGGGCATCAACCTCATCGCCAAGGCGCCGATCGGGACCGCTCCGGGTACCGACCCCGCGCAAGGCCAAAACACGATCGGGCAGCAGCAGGGACTGGGTGTCACCGGCGCTTGGGAGGCGCTGGGGTCGACCGCTAGCCCTGGTGCATTGGTTGGCGACGTGCGGATTCAGGTCGTCAATAATTGGAGCAATCCGCTTTCTACCAAGTCTACCTGGTATGCCCCGACGCCCGACACCGCGGCGGGCAAACGTCTCATCGCTGACTCAAGCCTTGAGACGACACCGTGGGTCGATTTCGTGAACCACACGACCGTGCAGACTCCGCTCGTCGCTACCGCGACCCCGAGGTTCACCAACGAGCTGACCAGCGTGCAGAATACGATCATCCCCAATAACGACATTCAGGTCAGGTTTTTCACCACCAATCAGTTGGGCGACGGCAGCTATCCAAGCGCCGTGCTGGGTCCGACGCAGTTGGAGGTGTTCTACTCCCGGGCCAATCTGCAAGCCCTTGATCTGGATTTCGGTCAGGTACGGGTGGGAACGACCAGTGCCGCGCAGGGGGCCTCGATCAGGAACCTGACCGATACGGCGGGCGGTCTGCGCGCACTGAATGTCCTTGCGGGCACCCCCGGGACCGGTGCCGCCTTCCAGGCGTCCGGCGGGCAAGCCATCGGCAGGTTGGACCCCGTGGCAGCGGGCTACAATACCAATGCCAGCTATACCTATACCCCGACCGGCCTGTTGAGCGGCGACCAGCCCTATCAACAGGAACTCGCAATTGCCGTCACCTCGAACGGGCCGACTGCGCTTCCCCGCAACGATGCGCTGAGTACCAGTTTCCTGGTGAAGGGCGAGGCCGTTGGTCCGATAGCCCGGGCCACGCCCGCGGGGGGCGTCGCGGACCTGGGTAGCGTCTGGGGTGGCAGCGAAGTTCCAGGTACCACGGTCAATTTCGGTTCGATCGAGGTGGGGCAGTCACTCACGCGTGAATTGACGTTCAGCAACATCTTCGGTGTGGACTCCGACGGCTTGACTGATCTGACCCTGCAGATGATCTGGGGCAGCGACTACAAGATTTACTATCAGCTCGCTGGTCTCGGTGATACGGAAATTCACAGCGGCGTCGATGTCGACCGGGCAATCAGTGCCCAGACTGACCTGATGTTCAAGATCGTATTCACCCCCACAGTGACCGGTCTGCGTGATACCAGTTTGTTGATCTGGACCGATATGAATCGGCCCCTGGGGGACGTCGTCGCGGAATCGGCCGGCAGCACCTATTTCAAGTTCAACCTGACCGGTTCGGGCAGTCAGCAGCAGGCACCTGTTCCCGGGACCCTTGCGCTGCTTGGCTTGGGGTTCGCCGCCCTGAGGTGGCGACGGGGTTCTTGACACGGACCAGGACAAGAATCGGCCGCGGGGTGACTGCCGCACAGGGTGGAACCGAGCCGAGATGGCCTTCATCAGGTCGCGAACCGGCAGCGAGGCCCACTCGACTAGTGTTCATGCGGCGATTGATCACCCGTCACTGGCCTTGCTTACCGAACCTCCCGCCAAACACGCCACTTCAGCGCCGAGGACTCCAGCAGTTCCGCCAACTGCCCCTTTGAGTCTGAGACAAGAATCTTGCTCGCCCCGGGGCCGACGGGCATCGCCGCGGGGGCCGAATAGATGCCGGAGCCGACGAGTTGGATACTGGTGCCGACCTGATTCGTACCGGTGGTAGTCGTGAGCAGGTCCGCGCTGTCGAAGGTACCGTCGCGGGTGTAGTCGAAGGGTGAGTCGCGTAATGCGGCGCCGCTGCCGTAGGACAGGGCATTGATCCAGCCCTGGCCGCCGCTCTCGCACTGGCCCCCGGGGATCAGGCTCACAAAGACCACCCGCTCACCGCGTACCTGGGGAGTGGTGGTCACACGCTCGCCCTCCCTGGTGATTTCAATCGCCGCCCCCTCCGTGACGCTCTGGTCCAGGCTGGCCGGGTCCGTGACCAGCCCAAGGTCGATGCGCCAGCCCAGCTTTCCGTCCAGTGTTTCATTCGCGCCCGGGGCCTTGGTGGCCCAGGCAATGGGGTAGGCCGTGCTCGTCCGACCGAGGCTCGTGATCACGGTTGTCCCATTCTCAGTGACCGTGGCCGTCGCCTTCTCTTTGAAATACTGCGGTTGGAGGTCGGCGCGGGTAATCAGTCGCGCGTCATTCCCGGTGGTAGCGCCGACGACACCGCTCAATCGATCCCAGATGCCGTAAAAGGTCTGGACCCGTGCGGCGGCTGCCGGGGTTACATCGTTGAAGCCGAGGTAACGCCCGGTCCCGAAGAGTATCATGGTCCCCACACCGGTCGGGTGAGACGCGACGGCCAATCCCGCGGTGATGGGTTGGGGCTGGCCCGCGGTCGCGCCGGAGGCGGGTTCGACGGCCCTGAACAATAGCGTTGCTGGTGTCGGTTCCGTGGCCCCCTTGGTCAGATTCGTCAGATCGAAGCGCCACAGGTTGCCGTACAGGTCGCCGGCATAGGCAACGGTGGCTACAGGATCCCCCCCCGCGGTGCTGGGCCGCCCGATGACCGTCGGTTGGGAGAGTCCATTGGGCTCGCCCAGGGGACGCGCGCCCGTCCTGGCCCCTGGCTCGGTAATGAACTTGGTAATCAACTTGCCGTCCATACCGAGGACATAGAGAACCGCTTGGCCGCAGGTGGTCTTCCCGCTATCCAGGTTCGTGTTGGAACAGCCCGCGGCACGCCGGCCATCGGGTGTGGAACTGTTGATCCCGTTGCCGAAGATGGTGACCCACTGAGGGGTCGATTCACCAGTGACCACCACGCGCACGATGGACGGCTTGCCGAGCACGTAGCCCATGTCCGGATCGTCCTGATCGGTGAAGTCCCACATGTGAATCTTGGTGGCGTCGATGGTGTCACTGTCGGGGGAGTGGATCGCGTAGACGCCTTGGGCGCCCATTCCGAGGGCGCCGATCACCACTGAGCGCCAGGCCGAGCCGATCTTGACGTCGCCTTCCGCGATCGGGCCGTCCACGTAACTGGTATGCGGGGTGGTCCGACCATAGTCCGGCTGAGCGAGTCGATACAGCTTGCCGAACAGTGGGCGCGGGACATAGGCAAACAACTCGGTGCCGTCCGCGACCTTGAAGGCGTGCAGCATCCCGTCATTGGCGCCGACGTAGACTATCTCGGTACGATTCGCATTGCTGTTGCGGAAGGTTGCGTAGGAGGAATCCAGGTAGGTCCGGTGGGGGGCGGCGACCACCACGGGTGCGCCATTGATGATGTCGCCGAGCAGCAGGGTGTTGCCGTTCGCGTCGGTCGGGCGGACCCGGAAGGTGATGTCATCCTCTTCCTCCGTGTTGCCCCGAATGAAGTCCAGCATCTCCTTGGCTGCCGCTTCTTGATTGGCCGTGCCCGCGACCTTCATGGAGTCGCGCAATGCGTTGCCGTCCGAATGGGAAAGGACGTCGCCGAAACTCTTGGTGGGATCCACGAGATCGGCGAAATCGACCGGCGTCTGGGTGACGCTCGTTCCGTTTAAATTCCGAGTACCGGTGGCGACGACGCGCTCCGACAGGTGCGTAGCATAGTAACTGACCTTCTGGGCACCGTGCCAGACGGCGCTGAGGCCGTCAGCCGAGACCTTGTAAGCGATCAGGTCGCCAGTCCAGTCTTCGCTGTTGTAGGTCGCCTGGAAGGCGAACCGGTCCGTCGATGCGCTTCCGGAATTGATCGCGGGCGCGGCCGAGGCGGATGCCTGGGTGGTGGTCGAGACCACGCTCAGTGCCTTCGCAAAGCTCTCGATCAGACCTTTCGGGTCCTTGACGGAGAAATACTCACCGCGGCCGTTGATCGCAGCGTGCCAGAGGTCGTCGGCCTTTTGTTTCTGGATCTGCTGCTTCTCGGTGTCCGTGAGCGATACAGTGGATGCAAAGCCATTCCAATTGCCTGGAAAGCCGTTGGTCTCGATCTTTGACGCGCCGGCGTTGTATGTTCCATCCGGGTAATTGATCTCGCCCGTGGTCCCGAGGCCGACCGAATAAGTGGTGATATGCTGCCAATCGGCGGGGTCATTCTTTCTGTTCCAGAAGACGACGACGTCGGTGTCTGCCGCCCTGCGCTCCCGTATCAAGGTCGGTACCAGGGCTTGGTTGTTTGGTCGCAGGTCGTTGATCCAGGAGTAGAAGGCCAGGTCAGCCAAACTCTCGCTGTTACAGTCGGAGTAGATGCGGGTGGGTGACGAGCTTGCGGTGCCGCAGCCGGTGACAGGGACATACCCCGTACTCACAACCCCGCTTTGCGCGGCAAAGTTGGCACCACCCTCGGTCGGTATCTGGTGTGTGCTGCCGTCGATGTTCTGGGCGAAGGGGGCAAAATCCGTGGTCGCTCCGGCGGCCGACTTCAGGGACAGGTCATTCCATATGCCGTCGGTGAAGATCAGATGGAAATTATTGCGGCAATACACCCCGTCGCCCGCGGAGAATTCCGGGTTGGTCTCGTTGACGGCCGCCTGAGGATCCGGGAGATAGGGGGTCGTGCTCTGGCACAGGTCGAGAATCCTGCGGGTCGCCGCGAGCAACAGCGTATCGCCTTGGGTCGGTCGCTGAGTGAACAGCCAGTCGAAAAACGCCTGCTTGCGTGCGGGCGTAAGGCCCGCGAGTGATTGCTTGAGCAGCGCCACCGCGTCCGTGGTGTCAGGAGGCATCCACTGATAGCCTAACCGGACCCTCGATGCGACGTCGGGGAGCACTTGCGTCAACGCCGATTGCATTGCGCGCCAGCGATTACGGTAATAGGTATACCAATTTGCGAAGTTCGTCTCATCGAACTCATCCGCGCTCGGGTCCACCCGAGTCAGGCAATTGGCCAGCCATGAATCAAGCCATGGCCCCGGGGTCATGGCGGCAATGTCAGCGCCGCTCTTCAGATTACAGGCTTCACTCACGCCGCTGCCTGTGTTTTCATAGGTCTTGGAGCCGAGAAACTTGTAATAAAAGGCCGGGCAGGTGGGGGGGGTAGTCAAGGGGGTCAATGTCGATGCACCGTTGGCTACAGTAACGACCTTGTTTGCGACACAATATGCCGCCCACTCTTTCGAGGTGGGTGGAAGTCCCGGTGTCTCTAAGCCTTCCGAGTCGGTCGTGGTGTGGGACGCAGCCCAGCCGAGATAGTCGGGATGTCCGGGGTCGATCGTATAAATGTCGATCTTTGATTCGTCGATCGCATCGGTGTTTCCGCCCGCTGTGACGCTGGTGAACTCTTGATCACAGGGCGCTACGACCTTGTTTTCCCTCCAGAGCGGGGCATAATTCGCGGCGAGGTTGACCAGGCAATCCGTGACCTTGCCGCTCGGGAAAAGCGTATCGCAGTGCTTGCCCAAGAGTGGTCCGATCAAGGCCGCGTCCGTGCATGACTCGAAGAAAGCGTCGCGGAAAAAGTCCCGGGGGGCTGCCCCGAACAGGGCATCGGGGTAAGCCGTGCCACCTGCGTCCCTGGGGGGCAGGTAGGTAACGTCCGGGTCGTAATAGATGGGGTTGGTGACGCTCGCGGTCGCCCGGGGATCCTTCACGGCAAGCGGTATGTCTCCGCTCACATTGGCATTGAGCATGCTGTCGGAGTCGTCCAGGCTCATGAAGAGATTGGGCTCGGCGCCTTTGATGAGATAGAGCGGTGTCTGCTCCACCTCGATGTTCGTGATAGACGGCCCGCTTGCGACGGCGCCACTGCTCGCCCCGAACAGCAGGAGGGCCGCGCAGCAATAGCCGGTGATGCCGCCGAAGAGCGCGCGGACCCGCAGGGTATGCTGCCGGCCTGCCCAGACGATCCGCGACCTATTGTTGCGACGCGTCGATGTAAGGTGTTTCATCTCAGTCTCCCCCCGCGTGCGGGGTTACCAGGCATAGACCTTGGGAATGGTGGTTTCAAGGACGACGCGTGATTGCAGGCTCGGCCCTAACGCGACCGCAGTCACCCGGTAGAAGTGGACACCGAGGCCCTGGGCGGCTTCCTCGACATTCAGTGGCGGGATATAGCGATGCTCGATGATGATTCGTGGCTGCCGTAAGTCCTCGGTGGAGTTGCCGAGTGGCGCGGTGGTGAAATCCTCGAACAAGGTGCCGGCAAGGGTGGTGGTCGTGGATGGGGTCAGCCAGACACCGATGGCCGTGTCGTACGCCGTACAAGCGGTGTTGGCATCAATGATCTTGCAGGCGTCGGTTGGGCTGTCGTTGCCCCATTTGCCCGTTGGGGGTGGCAGCGGCAGGTCTGCAATGGCACTGAGGGCGACCTGAAGGCCGGCCTCTGCCGCCTGGAAGGCATCGTTCTTGTCCTTGAGGTTGCCGGTCATGCGTTCCTCCAGCGCGGTCCCACGCATGGCGCTCACACCCACGATGGTCATCACAATGAGTAGGATCAGGCCGACGAAGAGCACGGCGCCCCGGTTGCTGGTCACGACCAGTGGCCCCGGCCAGTGCCGAACGGACGTGCGGCGGCGGTTGCGGATGTCCATAGGTCAATTGCTCGTGCCGAACCAGGATGAGTTGGCGCGGGTTGCGATCGTGAACCGGTAGGCTTCGTACACCCGGCGGTCGGCGGGCAGGCCGTATCCCAGGACAGTCTTATCGGTGGACGCCGTATACTGCTTCTGTCGCACGACCGACACCTCGTCCGAACTGGTGGCAAGCAACTCGATGTGCAGGGTGTCGACCCGGCTCCAATACTTCTTGGTGTTGACCCAGGTGGCATTCGTCAACGTCGCCAAATCGCTGAACCTGGTCTTGCCCGCGGCCTTCGCACCCGCCTCTTTGCCGGCATCCAGAAAGCCGTCGTAGGTGACGCGCATATCGGCAATATCCAGCAGCAGGGCGTCGGCGCCTGCGGATGCCGACCACCGGCAGAGCGCCGGGCGATAGCGCGTGGAGGAGTCCGTAGTGCACGCACTGCCAGCGCCCGTGGTCCTTTTCAACTCGCCCGTCTCCTGATCGACGCAGCCGATGAAGAATACTCTGAGGTCGAATGGGAAGACCCGCGCCCGCACCGTGGGACCGGGCATCGTCGCGCTCCCGGTCCAATTGTAGGCGCGACTCAAAGCGGGCGATTGGTTTCGATCCTCACTGTGTCCGAATTGGGTTACACCCGCCTCCGTGGCAGTACCCGCGGGGACGCCCGTGGCCGTAAATATGTCGCTTCCCTCGCAGTCTGTGATCAAGGCGAGCCGTCCGGTGGTGAATAGGTTGCTCGCCGCGATGAGTTTAATCAACCCCTCCCGGGTATCGTTCGAGGTGGTGTCCACGTAGGCGCCTTCTCCCACGATCCCCCAGTAAACGAGTACGTCACCCCTGGGGGTGACGGTGGTTCCGCTCTTGGACGTGAGTCTGAAATCGTTTACCGCAGTCTGCGCGGCCGTGGGTAGGTCCGCAAGGGTCGTGGCATCGGTGCTGTAGCCCAGTGCCCGCGTAGCCCCGACCGCCCCGACCGGAAGTCCCGTACGGTTTTCCGCTATTCCATCCCGAAGGGACTTGGCGACGACATTGAGTGAATCCCGGTAGTCATCAAGGGCGAGGCTGCTGCAGCCGGTGTTACGCGTCATCCGCAACTCCTGGGCCAGCACCTGACTGGCGTAACGGCCCGTTTCCTGGACGCGGGTCTGGGCGTCGTTCAGTCGGGCCGTGGCGCTGCTGCTGCTGAATACCTGGACTACGCCGAGCAGGACCACGAGCGAGAGGGCGAGGGCCACGAGTAACTCGACCAGCGAAAACCCGTGCCGCAGGGACAGCCCCGGGCGTGCGGTGGTTGCGGTGTGCGAACGCTGGGTGCTGGTCATGGTAGTGATAGACGGGTTGCGACGGTAACGGATGCCGTGACTTGGCGGTCGGGACGGCACCTCGCCCCCGTGTATTTCTGGATGTCCCTCATGGCGTTGTGGTCGGCTCCGGCTCCGGCTCCGGGGGCGCCAGACACTGGGACGAAGGCAGCCGGGTACAGACCTGGAACGTAGTATCGCCGGCGCCGACCCGCGTGTCGCTGAAGCTGACCGTGATCTCGCAATTTCCCGCGCCGCATGTGGTTCCGGGGCAGGTGACGCTGAGGGCGTTCGGATGTCCGTCCTCGGCGGGCGTGGGTAATCCCAAGGAACAAAAGGTCCTATACCACCTTTGGCGCGCCAACGTTTCACTGGCTATGTTGCTGCAAGCGCCAGCCGGGATCGTGCAGGTGCCGTCCGACTTACGTAAGGCGATGGGGTCCGCGCGCAGGCGCTCCACGGCGTCGTACACCGCGAACGTGGCTAAGGTGCGCAAATGCGAACTCTCAATGGCCTTGAGCCCCGTCACCTGCAGGGCTGCAAGTCCCAGCAGGCCGACCGTCAACACCAGCACCGCCACCAGGACTTCCACGAGTGAGAAGCCCCGGGGGCGCGTCGGCGGGCGACAGGCACCGGACCCGCGCCGTCGTAAGTTCGCGGTTGAGCCCCGGTTCACCGTCAGTGGTCCCGCATGTGAACGGTCGTGGGGGGGCGAGGGAGTTGGCATGGCAAAGATCAGCAAATGCTGCCGGTAAGAAAAATTGGCTTTCCAGTTGTCACTTTGACACAGTTTTCGCGAGTCGGTGCGGGATTCCCGACAGGCCTTAGGTAACCACGGATGGACGTGCCGATGCGACTTGCGTTGCGCCGAGGGCGCGTCTGCGCACGCCGGGAAAAGCCGGGTGTCGCGTCGGTGCGGGCGTCGGCAGGATCAGGCGAACTGCCCGACAGGAATCCGTCGGTCGACGGGTCCGAGCTACGCGACCCTATCTCCTGAATGATGGTGCGAATCGCACCTGTCAGGACTCGCAAGTCCGCGTGCATGCTCGGCAGGGCAGGGAAGCCCGCGGTCGGGTACTCGGGTACAAGAGCGGGGATTCGGGGTGGTCGGGACGCAAAATCAACCGCAACGGCGACCGTAGCGTCCCGACTGTGGCTGCTGGGAGCAAGGATCCGAGTCGTGAAATTGGCGGAGAGAGAGGGATTCGAACCCTCGATGGGCTTTTGACCCATACTCCCTTAGCAGGGGAGCGCCTTCAGCCGCTCGGCCATCTCTCCGGGAAGAGGCTGCGGGTGT
>Ga0247839_1009018_pt1 | contig 10197 bp, 8 predicted proteins | sample LaCruzMarch2015__6_FD_192405 | JGI IMG/M metagenome (GOLD analysis project Ga0247839, IMG submission 192405) | Freshwater microbial communities from meromictic Lake La Cruz, Castile-La Mancha, Spain - LaCruzMarch2015_16m | ecosystem: Environmental > Aquatic > Freshwater > Lake | place: Spain...
TTGTGGAAGGCATCTTGAGCCAGGTGCGGGCCATCATCGAGAGCCGCGGGTTCGACAGGAAGAATTCCGCGTGGTCCGCGATGAAGGTCCAGAACAAGCCGTCCCACACCGCGCACCAGGGGCCCCTGGCTTCATCGGACATCTTGAGCAGGTAATTCGAGCCAGAGAGATACGGCTTGGTGGTGAAGGTGCCGCCGTCCGATAACTGCGACATGCCGTAAACATTCGGGACCATCACCCAGTCGTAGGAATCCACGAACAACTCCATGAACCACCGGTAGACATCATCGGGCCGGATGCGGCAGAGAAGCATGAAGTTCCCCAGCACCATCAGCCGCTCGATGTGGTGGCACCAGCCGTCGGCCAACAGCTGGCGGATCACCCGGTCCACGGGCGGAATTCCTGTGGTGCCGTCGTAGAACGCGGCTGGCAGCGGACGGTCGGATTTCCAGAAGTTGCTGGCGCGGATGGCGGAGCCGCGGTGCTGGTAGATGCCGCGCAGGAATTCGCGCCAGCCGATCACCTGCCGGATGAAGCCTTCCTTCGAGTTGATCGGCGCTTCGCACGCGAGCACGCGGTTGACGACCTCCTGCGGATCGAGCAGGCCGATGTTGAGCGCCGGCGTGATGGCCGAATGGTAGAGCGTCGCGTGGCGGGTGGAAATGGCGTCCTCGAAATTGCCGAAGCCACCGAGCCGCTCGTCGAGAAAGCGGTCGAGCCACGCGGTGGCATCGTGGCGCGTGACCGGCCACCGGAACGGCTTGAGCACTCCGGGGCGATCGGGAAAGCGGCGCGCGACATAGTCCGCCGCCTCGCGGGTGAAGGGATTCGGCGCGGCATGCGGCTCGGGGGGAGGTAGGTGGTTTTTCGGCAGTTTCGCGCGGTTGTCCGCGTCGAATGACCATTTGCCGCCGACTGGCGTGCCGCCGCTTCCGGTCAGGATGCCCATGCGCTTGCGCTGCGCCTCGTAGAAGCGCGCCATGAGCGGCTTCTTCGGCCCGCCAGCATACTGCTCGAGAAACTCCGGGGGAGTGAGAAAATTCGGCGACCCGTGGACGACGAGGGAAACGCCGCGCCGGGTGGCGAAGCGCCGGATGCGCTTCATCAATACCTCATCGACGGCATCGGCCATATGGATGGCCCGGACATTTTTCGGGATCACGGCCTCCAGCAGCTCCGCACTGCAGGTTGTCGTTCCCTCTGGGGCCTCCACATACCGGACCCTCTGTCCGCCCGCGCGCAGCCCGGCCTCGAATGCCTTCATCGACGCCCGGTGCAGCACCAGCTTCTGCCCGTGCATCGCGCAAGGCCAGCGAGGGTCGTTGCTGAAAAACAGCGGGTCCTCGATGAGCAGGACCTCTCGACCGACCGCCACCGCCGGATGCGGTTCGAACAACTGGTGCGGATAGACGAGAGCGACCTCCATTCGGGTGTCAGAATGTGCGGATCGAGGACAGCCCGCCGTCCGGGCGGAGGACTTGGCCGGACAGGAATTTCGCGGCGTCGGAAAGCAGGAAGGCAACCAGCGCCGCGGTGTCATCCGGATTTCCCACCTGCTGGAGCGGATGGCGCTTGGCGGCGGCTTCGCGCTTCGCGTCTGAATTCAGGAGGCTCTCGGCCAGCGGCGTGTCGGTCAGCGACGGCGCGATGACATTGACTCGGATCTTCGGTGCCAGCTCGGCGGCGAGCGATTTGGCCAGCCCTTCCACGGCACCCTTGGCGGCCGCGATGGACGCATGGAACGGCATGCCCTGCGCCACCGCCACGGTCGAGAACAACACGACGGACGCCGCTGGTGAGGCCTTGAGCGCGGGCAGAGCCGCCTGGATCGCAACCGCCGCGCCGAGGCAGTTTATGCGGAAGTCATTGATGAAATCCTCAGCCGTCAGCCGGGGAAAAGGTTTCAGGGTGATGCTGCCGGGAAAGTATACCAGCCCGTCGAGTCTCTCCGGCAGGCGAAGCGGCGCGGGGTTCAAAGCATCGAAGTGTTGGGCAGGAATCCCGAGTGCCGAAAGCGGCTCAGTGGTCCTTGCGGCGGCGAGCAACGTTTCGCCTCGGGCTGCCAGAAGCCGCGCGGTGGACAGGCCGATGCCGGTGTTGCCTCCGATGAGCAGGATGGTTCGTGGCATGACGAACCTTGGCACGGCATCCGATCTGGTCAAGAGCTCAGCTTGTTCTCCGGCGATGCCGCCGGCCCTCGCTTGTCAGGCTGGAGCCACTTCTGAAAAATTTTCGTGAGCAGGGGAACGAGAACATACGTCATCAGCAGGACCATGAAAACCGAGGTCAGCAGGGTGCCGGCCAGCACGGGCAGCAGAGCGAGAAGGGGGGCTCCCCAGATCGAGAGGAACAGGGAGAGCGGGTAAACAGCGAACATCAGAAGAACGGCCATCTTCCAGCGCGGAGGGGCTTCCGGAGCTTGCGCGGATACAAAGAAGGCCTCCATTCCGGAGTATCGCTGAACGTGCCCGGGCGCCGGTGCCGGGGGGGCCACCTCACTGCGCCAGCGCGAAAATCCGGGCGACCCGGCCCACGCAGCATGTTCGGCCTTTCCGGCAAACTGCTGGAGGATGGAAAATTCGACGCCTCCGGCGGCCTCCCGCCGGAAGACCATGCTCCCGGAGGTTCCCGGAAAGCCATCGAATTCCCGGAGAAGTTCTTTCAGTGCGGCGCAGAACGCTTTTTCCTGCTCCGCAGGAACCGTGCGATTGACCAGGACCGTGACGGGCCCGTTTTCCACTGCCTGGCCGACAGGGGAAAACGATGGAAGCGGGCGGAGGGTTTCCATTTGCCCGACACCCTAACTTTTCATGCACCACGGGCACAACCGGGAAAATTCGGCCGTGCCATCCACCAGCACGGACGGCACAGCCGTCTTCGCTGCCATTGAGCAATCCATGTGATACGACCGGAATATTTCACGCAGTTTGGGGGCCCGGATCCGCGGGCCGGAACCCCACGCCCTCTCTCAAAATCGCGTCAGTTTTTGATTCAAAGCCGGCGGGTGTTCTGCTTGAATGGGAATTGATGAGTGCTCCCAACCGGGTCGTCAAAGCCAAGCTCCCCGCCCGCGTCTTAGTATCCGCCGTTTTCATCGGGCTCCTTGTGACCGGGTTTATCGTCTTCGCGGTCTGGCAGAGCGGACGCGGAATCACGGAGGCCAGGATGTCCGGCTTCATCGTCTCGAAGGAATTCAAGCCGCTCGCGCAAACAGAACGGGAGATTACTCTCAACCGCAAGGGAACAGTCAGCGCGCGCGATGTGGCTGGCAGCTACATCATCACGGTCGAGGTCATTCAAAAGGATGGAACGAAGAAGGCGTATGTGGTCGATCTGAATGACAAAGCCCGCTACGACGCCGTCAATATCGGAGACGCCTTCGACGTCGGCCCGTTCTACGTCCCTTCGAAGTAGTCCGCCCCGCTCCGGGCAGCCCGGAGGAAACCGGCGGATTTTTTTTGAACAACTTTCCGTGTCCCTCTGTCTCACACTTCAACAAATCTCTGTAAATACAAAGTAAAACATAATCTATGAGCGTCAATACATCCGAACTCACCCGTCAAGTGCAGGAAAACCGCCAGTGGGTTGACCCCCTGCTCGCCGAAGTCGGTAAAGTCGTTGTGGGACAAAAGGTGCTGGTTCACCGCCTGCTGGTCGGGCTCCTGACCAACGGCCACGTTCTTCTGGAAGGTGTTCCCGGGCTGGCAAAGACGCTCACCGTGCGCACGCTGGCGAGCTCGATCCACACCGGGTTCCAGCGCCTGCAGTTCACCCCGGACCTCCTTCCCGCCGACCTGATCGGCACGCTGATCTACAACCCGCGCGAAAGCGTGTTCACGACCAAGCTCGGCCCGATTTTTTCGAACCTGATCCTGGCGGACGAAATCAACCGCGCCCCGGCCAAGGTGCAGAGTGCCCTGCTGGAGGCGATGCAGGAACGCCAGGTCACGATCAGCGAGCAGACCTTCAAACTCCCCGATCCGTTCCTCGTGCTCGCCACGCAGAACCCGATCGAGCAGGAGGGCACCTACCAGCTCCCCGAGGCCCAGCTGGACCGCTTCATGCTGAAAGTCCACGTCGGATATCCCACCCGCGAGGAGGAGCGCGCGATCCTCGACGCCATGTCCACATCCTCGCCGCGCCTCGACGTCCAGGCGGTCGTCACGGCGGATGAAATCATCCGCGCCCGCTCGATCGTCAACGACATCTACGTGGATGAACGCGTGAAGGATTACATCGTCAGCATCGTCTGGGCGACCCGCGATCCCGCCGCCGCAAAGCTCAAGCTCGACGGCATGATCCGCTACGGGGCCTCCCCGCGCGCCACGATTTTCCTCACGCTCGCAGCGAAGGCGAACGCCTTCATCGCCGGCCGCGGATACGTCACGCCGCAGGACGTGAAGACGATGGGGCTCGACGTGCTCCGCCACCGGATCGCCGTCAGCTACGAGGCGGAGGCCGAATCGATCACCACCGAGGCCATCATCGAGCAGATCTTCGCCGGGCTCCCCGTCCCCTGAGCAGGAGTATTAAGAATAAAGTATTAAGGCTTAAGTAAAAATTCCGGGCGAACCGTGCGCCCCACTTAATACTTAAACCTTACAATCTTAAACCTTCCATGAGAGATCCCAAAGAGATTCTGAAAAAGATCCGCCGCCTCGAGCTGCGGACGCGGCGCCTGGTCAACGCCGGCTTCGCCGGGCAGTATCACAGCGTCTTCAAGGGCCGCGGCATGAATTTCGAGGAGGTGCGCGAATATGCGGCGGGCGACGAGATCCGCTCGATCGACTGGAACGTCACCGCCCGGATGAACACGCCGTATGTGAAAAAGTTCACCGAGGAGCGCGAGCTCACGGTGATGCTGGTCGTGGATTTGAGCGCGTCGGGAACTTTCGGCAGCGTCGAGCTGAGCAAGCGCGAGCTGGCGGCCGAGGTCGCTTCGATCCTGGCCTTCAGCGCGATCAACAACAACGATAAGGTCGGGCTCCTCCTCTTCAGCGACGACGTCGAGCTCTTCATCCCTCCGAAAAAGGGCCGCCTCCACACGCTTCGGCTCATCCGGGAAATGTTGTATTTTGAGCCCAAGGGCCGGGGGACAAACCTCGCGGGCGCGCTCGACTACCTCAACCGGGTCACCAGCCGCCGGGCGGTCGTGTTCCTGATTTCAGATTTTATCGCCCCCGATTTCACAAAGGCCTTGACCGTTTCGAGCCGCCGCCATGACGTCGTCGCCATGCCGGTGGGCGACCCGGGGGAGTCCTCGCTGCCGAACGTCGGAATCATCACGCTGGAGGACGCCGAGACCGGTGAGCAGATCGACATCAATACCGGCAGCCGGGCCGTCCGGCAGGGGCTCAAGGATCTTGAGGAGAAGCGCCGGAAGGTCCTGGAGCGCCTGCTCCGCAGCCGCCGGATCGATATCGTCCGCCTCACCACCAACGAAGACTACCTCCTGCCGCTCCGCGCGTTCTTCGAGCAGCGCGAGCGCCGCCTAGCCGCATGAACCCGGCCGCTCCCACTCCCGCCCCCATCCACGACATCGTCGGACCGGTGTGGTTTTTCCCGTGGCCGGTTTGGGTCGTCGTGCTCGCGGCGGCCGGGCTCCTGCTCGTCCTCGGAGGAATCTCCATCCTTCTCTGGAGGCTGTTCACGAAGAAGACTCCGCCCACCTCGAAGGAACGCGCGCTGGCGGTGCTGGAATCCCTGCGCGCGTCGGTCTCCGGCGCCGATCCCTACGCGTTCGGCATCACCGTCTCGGATGCGATCCGCAACTACATCCGCGAGCAGCACGGACTGCACGCCACCACGCAAACCTCCCTGGAATTTCTCGAGGAGATCCGGACCAACCCGGTCTTCACGGACAACGAGAAGGCCGGGCTCTCGGTCTTTCTTGAGAAGACAGACCTTCTGAAGTTTGCCCGTGCCGAGGCCGGCGAGTCGGAGATGATCGGTCTCCTGGAAACGGCGGGGCGGCTCGTTCGCGGCGAGGTGCAGCCGGGCGGCAATCAGGGAGCAAAGTCATGACATTGGCCGGCATCACCATCGCCCATCCCTGGGTCCTTCTTCTGCTGCTCCTCGTTCCTCTGCTCGCCTTTCTCAGGGGAAAATTCGGTGGCACAGCCGGCGTGGCGTTTTCCAGCACGGAGGCCCTCCGGCTTCTCGGCCACCGGCGCCGGTCCCGGAGCGGCGCGTTTCTGGCGGCCCTCTCCTACGTCGCGCTGGCGTCCTTCCTCATCGCGCTTTCGCGACCCCAGCTCGGCAGGGAAATCACGCGGGTGCAGGCCAGCGGGGTGGATATCCTGCTCGTGCTCGATGTTTCCCGCTCGATGCTGGCGGAGGATTTCTCGATCGGGGCCAGCCGGGCAAACCGGCTTGAGGTCACGAAGAAAGTCACCGAGCAGTTCATCCGCAAGCGCCCGAACGACCGCATCGGCATCATCGCCTTCGCGGGACGTCCCTACCTTGTGAGCCCGCTCACCCTCGATCACGACTGGCTGATCCAGAACCTCGACCGCCTCCAGATCGGCCTGGTGGAGGACGGAACCGCGATCGGATCGGCGATCGCGTCGGCCGCCAACCGGCTCAAGGACAAGGATGCCAAAACGAAGCTGATCGTCCTGCTCACCGACGGCGACAACAACGCCGGGAAAGTCATGCCTCTGACCGCCGCAGAAGCCGCCAAGGCGCTCGGGATCCGGATCTATACAATCGGAGCCGGAACGGTGGGCGAAGCGCCATTCCCGTTCCCGGATGCGTTCGGACGCACGGTCTACCGCAACGTGCCGGTTGATTTCAAAGAGGACACGATCCGCGACATCGCCAAAATTACGAACGGCACTGCCTTCCGCGCCACCGATACGAAATCGCTCGAAAAGATTTTCGCGGAGATCGACAAGCTCGAAAAATCGAAGGTCGAGGTCGAGAAGATCGCGCAATACCGGGATTTGTTCCCGTGGTTTCTCGGCGCTGGAATCGCCTTCCTCAGCCTGGAAATCCTGCTTTCGCAAACACTATGGAGACGCTTGCCCTGACATTCGGATCGCCGCTCTGGCTCTGGGGCCTTCTCGGGCTGCCGGTCTTTGCCGCCTTTTTCATCTGGTCGCACCTTCGCGGGCGCGCCCTGCTGGAAAAGGTCGTCGCGCCAAGGCTCCGCGAGCGGCTCGCAGGCTCGGTCAGCGTTGCCCGCCGTGCCGTGAAGGCCGTGCTGATCCTCTCCGCTTTTGCGCTCGCGATCGTCGCCGCTGCCCAGCCGCGCTACGGATTCATCCAGCGCGAGGTGAAGCAGAAGGGTCGGGACATCATCGTCGCCGTGGACACATCGCGCAGCATGCTCGCCACCGACATCGCGCCAAGCCGGCTCGCCCGCGCGAAGCTCCTCACCCAGGATCTCGTCCGCCTCCTCAAGGGCGACCGGGTCGGGCTGGTCGCCTTCGCCGGATCCGCGTTTCTTCAGGCCCCCCTCACGCTCGACTACACGGCCGTCATCAACTCCCTCGACGAGCTCGACACGAACGTCATTCCAAAAGGCGGAACAAACATTGCGGCGGCCATCACCATCGCCGGACAAGCCTTCGGCAAAGCGGAGGGCCAGACCCGCGCGCTCGTCATCCTCACCGACGGCGAGGAGCTCGATGCGGACGGCATCACCGCCGCAAAGAAGGCCGCTTCGGAAGGGATCCGGATCTTCACGGTCGGAATCGGCTCCGCAGAGGGATCGCTCATCCCCTACCGGTCCGAGGAGGGAAAACAGGATTTTGTGCGGGACGTTTCCGGAAAGCCGGTGCAGTCGCGCCTGGATGAGTCCCGCCTGCGCGAAATCGCGAAGGAAACCGGCGGGTTTTTCGTTCCGATCGGCCCCGATGCGGCCAAAGAAATTTTCCAGAGCGGCATCGAGCCGATGGACCTGGCGGAAACCGGGGTTTTTGCGGCGCGCCAGCCGCTGGAGAGATACCAATGGCCCCTCGGGTTCGCCGTCGCATTCCTCGCGATCTGGCTCCTGCTCGGGGAGCGCCGCAGGGTTATCAACGGCATCCGGGCCGCGGCCTGCATCGCGGTTCTGGCTCTCCCGGCCACATCGCGCGCTTCGTCGGGGCTCCAGGACTACCAGGCTGGAAATTTCGAGCAGGCCAGAAAGTCGTTTGAATCCCACCTCATGTCCTCCCCGGAGTCGCGCGAGGCCCAGTTCGATGCCGGAGCCTCCTCCTACAAGCTCAACGACTTCGACCAGGCGATATCCCATTTCACCGGATCCCTTCTTTCCGAGAACAAAAAGCTCCGCGAGGACTCGGCTTACAATCTCGGCAATTCGCTCGTTCGGCGCGGCGAGGGAGCCAAGGAGAATGACGCCAAAAAGGCGGACTGGAAAAATGCCATCGAACAATATACCGAGGCCCTGAACCTCAACCCGAAAAACAAGCCCGCCGAGGAAAACCGCGCGATCGTTAAAAAACTGCTCGAAGACCTCGATAAACAGGAAAAACAGCAGGACCAGAAAAAGGACGACCAGCAGAAAGACCAGCAGAACAAAGATCAGCAAAAGGACGACAAGAAGGATCAGAAAGATCAACAGAACAAGGATCAGCAGAAGGACGACGAGAAGGATCAGCAGGATCAGCAAAAGCAGGATCAGAAAGATCAGCAGAACAAGGACCAGCAGAAGGACGACAAGAAGGATCAGCAGGATCAGCAAAAGCAGGATCAGAAAGACGGCCGGAAAGGCGACGATCAGCAGGACAAGCCGCAGGAAGACAAGAGCCCGGGCGACAAAAAAGACGAGTCCCAGAAGTCGCCCGAGCCCCAGGATTCCGAGAGTGGCAACGAAAAGAAGGACGAGCAGAAGCAGGGCGACCAGCCGAAGCCGACGCCGACCCCCGGCGAGAAGAAGGATGGCGACGTCAAGGCCAACGCCGGCGAAAACAAGGAGGAGAAGCAACAGCCTGCGGGGCAGGCCGGCCAGGCGGGAGAGGAGCAGGAAAAAGAGGGAGAGATGAGTGCCGCACAAGCCCGCGCCCTCCTCAAGTCCTTGAACTCCGAGGAAGAAAAAGTGAATCTGATCCAGCAGCCCTATACGGAGGAAACGCTGCGTGACTGGTAATTTTATGAAACATGCCCTGGCCATTCTTCTGCTGAGCATCCTTGCCGCCTCGCCGTTGGCGGGGCAGGAAGTCGTCGCCGGCCTCTCCAGCAACCAGGCTGCCGTGGGCGAGCCGGTCCAGCTGGTGGTCACCGTGCGCGGGGCGCGCGGGGCGGACGTTCCGCAGACGCTTTCCGTCAACGGCCTGCGCATCAATCTGGCGGGCCGCTCGACACAGTTCGAGATGAGGAACTTCAAAATGAGTTCCACCCTGACCTACACGTATATCATCGTGCCGCAGTTCGAGGGGAATTTCACGATCCCGTCCTTCGACGTCACCATCGAGGGGAAAACCTACCGCACGCAAGCGATGCACCTCTCGGTATCCGGAGCCGCGCAGGTTCCCCAAATGCCGACATTTCCGCAGAATACCCCGCCGCTTCCGGGCGGCCCCCCGCCTGCAGCGGGCAACGACAACGGCCTTCCCTATTTTGGGGAGATCGTCCTCTCAAAAACATCCGCGTATGTCGGCGAAATCGTGCCGGTCGAACTGAGGTTCTACTTCCACTCGCGGATTGGCGGCCAGGTCGGGGAGCGGCCGAACTTCGGGGGCGAGGGGTTCACGGTCCAAAAATTTTCGAATGCCGTGAAGCGGGAGCAGGTGGTGAATGAGGCGAACTACGTCGTCTTCACATTCCAGAGCGCGATCACGCCGGTGAAATCGGGCACGCTCGAAATCCCCGCCGCCAGCCTCGAGGCGCGCCTTCAGGTTCCGGGCAACGCACCGCAGGGGCTCGATGACTTTTTCAACAACTTCCCGCTTCCGCAGGGGATGTTCACCGAAACCCGCGAGATCACCCTCCAGACCAAGCCCCAGCAGCTCGAGGTGATGCCGCTGCCGAAAGAAAACAGGCCGGAGGATTTCTCCGGAGCGGTCGGCAAGTTCACGATGGAGGCCAGCGTCTCTCCGAAAAAGGCGGCTGCCGGTGAACCGGTGACCCTCAGCGTAACCGTCTCCGGCCGTGGCAATTTCGAGGGCATGGGCGCACCCACCCTCGTCGGAGACGAAGGGTGGAGGACCTACCCGCCCTCAGATAAATTTCAGGCTGCGGATGCGATCGGAT
>Ga0247839_1009021_pt1 | contig 10193 bp, 8 predicted proteins | sample LaCruzMarch2015__6_FD_192405 | JGI IMG/M metagenome (GOLD analysis project Ga0247839, IMG submission 192405) | Freshwater microbial communities from meromictic Lake La Cruz, Castile-La Mancha, Spain - LaCruzMarch2015_16m | ecosystem: Environmental > Aquatic > Freshwater > Lake | place: Spain...
CTCTCAGGTGTCCAACTTGCCCTGGAACAGGTGTCCAGGTTGCCCTGGAATCAGTGTCCAGTTTCCGGCGGACTGGGTGTCCAGTTTGCCGTGGAATCGGTGTCCACTTAGGCGTGGAATACGCAGTGAATTCAGGCGAGCGCGTCATATACCCTCGTATAGCCGCGGATCATCGCAGCCTGACTGAAGACCGCGACCGCCCGGTCGCGGCCGGCGCGCCCGTACGCGGCCAGGCGCGCCGGATCGGTCAGGATGGCGTATAGCGACCGCGCCAGTGCCCCGGGGTCCGCGGCCGGGACCAGGTCGCCGGTAACCCCCTCCAGCACCAGTTCGGGATTGCCGCCGACCCGGGTCGCCACCACCGGCAGTCCGCTCGCCATCGCCTCCAACAGCGTATTGGAGATCCCCTCACGCCGGGACGGGAGCACGAAGAGGTCCATACAGCGATAGAGATCGGGGATATCGTCGCGAAAGCCCGGCAGCCAGGCGTGGTCCTGCAACCCGGCCGCGGCCAGCACCGCCTGCATCGGCGCGCGCAGCGCCCCGTCACCGACGACGAGCAGACGTACACGCCGACTCAGTTCGGGGTGGGCTTGCAGCAGTCCGACCAAGGCCTGGGCCAGGGTGACCTGGTCCTTGACCGGCTCCAGGCGCCCGATGGTGCCGATCACCAGTGCGTCATCCGGGGCGAAACCGCTCGGGAGCAGGTGCCGCGGCCGCACCCGCGGGGCGAAGCGCTCGATGTCCACGCCGTTGTAGACAACCGACAGGTCCCGGGGCGGAATCCCGACCTCGGCGTTAAGCCACTGCTTGAGGTCAGCCGACATCGTGATGTAGTGCCCGACCAGCAGGCGGCTCAGGCGCCGCAGGCGGTTGTAGCGTTGGTGGCGCCCCTGGAGCTCCACGGCGTCCAGGCCATGCTCGCTGTGGACCAGTCGGCGCACCCCGGCGAGCCGGGCCGGCACCAGCATGTCGATGGCGGGCAGGTTACGCGTATGCACGAGCCAGGGGCGCAGCTGCCGCAGGGCGCGGTAGACCCGGGCATAGGCGGCGGGGTCCTTGCCCGTCTGCTTGCCGATCTCGATGATCGGGACCGCGGGCCGGCGGATGCGCTCCCTGAAATCGGTCGCGTGGCTCAGACACAGGATGGCGTGCCGATAGCGCTCGGTCGGCATCCAGTTGATCAGGTTGACCACACCGTTCTCCAGGCCGCCATAGTCGAGCTTGAAGATGATGTGACAAATCAATCGGCGGTGGTCCGGTTCGCGGGGGTCGCGGGGGTCGCGGGGGTCGCGGGAAACTGGGGTCATGGTCACTCATCCAAAAAAATCCACAGATGAACACAGATGAACACAGATTGAATTGTCATGCGCTTATCGCTGGTGTTAGAAGCACCGGCAAGGTGAGTCGCCAGCCAATCGTAAGTCAATGAATAATATGTGTTAATCTGTGTTAATCTGTGTGCATCTGTGGATAACTACTCTTTCCAGGTTCATCTGACAGTCCTCGCGATGCGCACGCGCGGGGGTGCGTGGGGCCGCGGTTCAGGAGGGGGCCTTGGTCATCCGTGCGGCATCGGTCCGCGCAGCGGACCCTACGGGCTCGCGGCGGGTCCGCGGGGCGGCCCGACCGTCGGGCGCACGCCGCGAGCGCAGTGGTCAGGGCGAGGATGAGCGCGGAGCGGGAAGCGCCAGGATAACCCGCACCACGCCCGCCGCGGCAGGTCTTGGGAGCACGCCAACACCGGCCACGGCGCACCAATTAGGCCCCGACCTGGCACTGAATGCGCGATCTTGGGGCGGCCTGCCGGACCAAGACCACCGCCGGTGGCGCGGCAGACGAGCCGATTCGGCGATCCACTCAAGCAATCGGGCCTGACCGCCCACCTTGGCCCAGGCCCGCGGACAGCGCCGGGGCTGCCACAGTCACTGGCACGCAACGTGCTTGCTTAAAGGATACACCCCGAGCCACCAGGCAGTCGCACCATGCTAAGGCAATTCCAATCCAGTGGCGGCGGTCAGGTCCAGTCCAAACAGACTGGCCCCGCGATGGCCTACCACGAGTTCTACAGCGACAACTTCGTACCGCGCGAACATTATCGCCCGATGTGGGAACACATCCAGGGGACCGGGCAGCAGATGCTCGGCGCCAAGGCGCACGAGGCCCACCTGGCGCTGCACACCGAAGGCGTCACCTTCACCCTCTATTCCGACCAGGACGAGGGGATCGAGCGGGTCTGGCCCTTCGATATCCTGCCGCGCATCATCACCGCCGACGAGTGGACCATGCTGGAGGCCGGGCTCAAGCAGCGCATCCGCGCCCTGAACCTGTTCCTGAAGGACCTCTACCACGGCCAGCGCATCCTCAAAGACGGGGTGGTCCCCCCGGAACTGATCTACCGCGGCAAGGACTTCCGCCGCGAGATCATGGACATCGATCCGCCCCACGACATCTACACCCACATCAGCGGGATCGACCTGATCCGCGACGAGGAGGGGCGTTATCTGGTCCTGGAGGACAACCTGCGCACCCCCTCGGGCGTGTCCTACATGATCGAGAACCGGATTGTCGAGCGGCGCATACTCCCGGAGTTCTTCGCCCGCTACAAGGTCCGCCGCGTCGAGCACTACCCCGCCCTGTTGCTCCAGGCCCTGCGCTTCCTCTCCCCGCGCGGCCCCGACGAGGCCACCATCGTGGTCCTGACCCCCGGTATCTTCAACTCGGCCTATTTCGAGCACACCTTCCTGGCCAAGGAGATGGGCGTGGAACTGGCCGAGGGCCGGGATCTCGTGTGCGAGAACGACAAGGTCTATCTCAAGACCACCCAGGGACTGCGCCGGGTGGACGTGGTCTACCGACGGGTCGACGACGACTTTCTTGACCCCCTGGTGTTCCGCTCCGACTCCACCTTGGGAGTTGCCGGGATCATCGACGCCTGGCGGGCCGGCAACGTGGCCCTGGTGAACGCGCCGGGCAGCGGCATCGCCGACGACAAGGCGGTCTATGCCTATGTCCCGGAGATCATCCGCTACTACCTGGGGGAGGCGCCGATCTTACAGAACGTGCCAACCTATCAGATGACCGACCACCAGGACCGCGCCTATGTGCTGGATAACATGGAGCGGATGGTCGTCAAGGCGGTGGCGGAGTCCGGCGGCTACGGCATGTTGATGGGCCCCTCCTCCACGGCCGCCCAACGCGCCGAGTTCGTCAAGAAGATCAACGATAACCCGCGCAATTACATCGCCCAGCCGGTGGTGCAGTTGTCTCGCCATATCTGTTATCTGGACGGGGAACTGGAGTCACGCCACCTGGATCTGCGCCCCTTCATCATCTACGGCGACGGCATCGAGGTGGTCCCCGGTGGACTCACGCGCGTGGCCCTGACCAAGGGGTCACTGGTGGTCAACTCATCCCAGGGCGGCGGGAGTAAGGATACCTGGGTCCTCGCGGATTGACTGCCGAGCCGATCCCGAACCGAGCCGGCCACCGAGCCGGCCACCGAGCCGGACGGGGCATTCGCCCCGTCCGGAGCGTTTTTCCGAGGCTTCCGGCGCGCGCCCGTCGGCGGTGACGGAGTAAAGGTTCAGGACGGGGTAAATACCCCGTCCCGCGCGGGACTGCGGCCTATGCACGCAAGCCGGACGGGGCATGCCAGCGGGCCGGACGGGGCATTCGCCCCGTCCGGAACGTTTTTGCGAGGCCTCCGGCGCGCGGCGCACTTCACCTGTGGATTCATTTGCGTTCATTTGCGGACAATCTCCTAAATGTTGAGTCGTATCGGCGAATCGCTGTATTGGATGACGCGCAACCTGGAGCGGGCGGACGACACCGCGCGCATCCTCGATATCAATGTCGTCTACATGCTGGAGGCGGACGAGGGCGCTACCGAGGAGATGCAGTGGCAGCCGCTGCTGAACATCGTCGGCGCCGACGAACTCTATCCGGTGCGCTATCCGGACAAGCGGGTGACGGTGCAGCGGGTCATCCACCTGCTGACCCAGGAGAAGGATAACCCCGGCTCGCTCTACAACAGCGTGCGACTGGCCCGGGAAAACGCCCGGGTGGTGCGTGACCGCATCTCCAGCGCCATGTGGGAGGCGATGAACGAGTTTTGGCTCTCGGTGGACAAGCATCTGAAGACCACGCTGCAACCCTGGCGGGCGGCGGAATTCTATGCCCATGTCCACCGGGAGGTCGCCACCTTCTACGGGCTCGCCCAGAGCACCATGATCCGCGGCGAGGCCTACGGGTTCACCGTGCTCGGCAGCCTTCTGGAACGGGCCGACATGACCGCGCGCATCCTGGACGTGCGCTATCACCTGCTGCTCCCGGATCTCAGCCTGGTCGGCTCACCGCTGGACTACTACCAATGGGGCGCGTTGCTCAAATCACTGTCCGGGTTCGACGCCTACCGGCGCCAGTACCACGGCGGCATCCGTCCCATCGAGGTGGTGGAGTTCACCGTACTGAATCCGGACTTCCCCCGCTCCCTGACCTACTGTCTGAACGGCATGGAGCGGGCCCTGGCGCGCATCGGCCTGATCGATCACGGGGAGGTACCGCGGGCCCTGCAGGCACTGCGCGAACACCTGACCGTGGCCACCCCGCGGGACATCCTGGACCAGGGCCTGCACGAGTATCTCGACCGCTACCTGGCCCTGTTGGCGGAGCTGGCGACGGCCTTGCAGGCGGACTACTTCGAGGCCCACCTGGGAGACGCGCCGTGAGATACCGCATCGAGCGCGACTGCCGCATCCTCTATCCCACCCCGGTGCGGGAACATCACTGCCAGGTCCGCCTGGCCCCCTGGGAGGACGGTAATCAGGCACTGACCCGCCTGGAACTGCGGGTCTCGCCGACGACCCTGCCGGTCGCCCGTTACGACGGCTTCGGCAACCTGACACACCACTTCGGCGTGCTCAGCGCCCACCGCGCGCTTGAATTCACCCTCAGCGCCGAGGTCGAGACCAGGCTGTCCAACCCGTTCGACTTCGAGGTCCTGAGCCCGGCCCGGGAACGCGTCTGGCTGACGGACAGCCTGCACCAGGCCCCGCGCCTGTGGGACTTCGTCTATCACCAGGGGTGTCTGACCCCCAAGCTCCCCGAGAAGATCGCCGGCCGCCCCACGCCCGAATGGCAGGAGGGGGTGGCGGTATTGAAGCAAATTCAGGAGGCGCTGGCCTGGGTCCATAGCGTCGCCGAGTTCGACCCCTTGGAGACGCAATCGGCCAGCGCCCTGCCGGACCTCTTCAGTGCCGCACGCGGCACCGCCGCCGACCTGTCCCACCTGTTGATCGCGCTCCTGCGGGGCTGGGCCCTGCCGGCCCGCTTCGTCTCCGGCTACCAGGACGCCGCCTGGTTCGAGCCCGACGACGAGGCACCCGCGGGCACCGCAGCGCGCCCCCAGACCCTGCACAACTGGGTCGAGACCCTGGTCCCCGGGGCCGGCTGGCGCGGCTTCGACCCCGCCTTCGGCCTGCTCGCCGACGACACCTATATCCGCGTCGCGGTCGGTCGCGACGCCCATGACGTAAGCCCGCTGCGCCATACCAGCAAGGGCGCCGGAGATAGCCCGGAAGTGACGGAGACGCTCAGCGTGACCCGTCTGGACGGCGCACCCAACCCTTAGATTCAACCGGCGGCCGTTCGCGCCGGGAACTCGGGCTGCAATCGCCTGAAGGCCACGCATCGCGGTTTCAAACAGGGTTCCAGCCAGCGGAACGAAACCGGAAAATTGAAGCCCAGCCCCGAGAGAGAGCACCAACCATCTTTCGTGGCTGCCGGCCCTCTTTCCGGTAGCCTCTGCGGCACCGGCCGTGAGCAACTACCCTTGAGCCCGCCCGCGCAATCCCCCATGATGCCGCTCCCCCATCAGGTCCAGGTCCGCCCCGCCCATGAAATACGCCGATCTCCGCGACTTCATCGATCAACTGGAACAACGCGGTGAACTGAAGCGCGTCCGGGCCGAGGTCGACCCCTATCTGGAGGTGACCGAGATCTGCGACCGGACGCTGCGCGCCGGCGGTCCGGCGCTCCTGTTCGAGCGGCCCAAGGGGTCGCGTGTCCCGCTGCTCGGCAACCTGTTCGGCACCCCCAAACGGGTCGCCCTGGGTATGGGGGAGGAATCGGTGGCGGCCCTGCGCGAGGTCGGCCGACTGCTCGCCTTCCTCAAGGAGCCGGACCCGCCCAAGGGGCTGCGCGAGGCCTGGGCGGCACTGCCGATCTTCAAGAAGGTCCTGGACATGGCCCCCAGGGTCAGGCGCAACGCCCCCTGCCAGGAGCAGGTCTGCGCCGGCGGGCAGGTGGACCTGGGGCGCTACCCGATCCAGCACTGCTGGCCGGGCGACGCCGCACGGCTCATCACCTGGGGCCTGGTGATCACCCGCGGGCCGGAGAAGGCGCGGCAGAACCTGGGCATCTACCGGATGCAGGTGCTGGGACCCAACCGGGTCATCATGCGCTGGCTGGCCCATCGCGGCGGCGCACTGGACTTGCGCGACTTCCAGCGCGCCCACCCGGGCCAGCCCTTCCCGGTCGCGGTGGCCCTGGGGGCGGACCCCGCGACCATCCTGGCGGCCGTCACGCCAGTGCCGGACAGCCTGTCGGAATACGCCTTCGCCGGCCTGCTGCGGGGCAGCCGCACCGAGGTGGCCGCCTGTCTGGGGTCGGACCTGCAGGTGCCGGCCAGGGCCGAGATCGTGCTGGAGGGTCACATCTACCCGGACGACCTGGCGGCCGAGGGCCCCTTCGGCGACCACACGGGCTATTACAACGAGGTGGACCGCTTCCCGGTGTTCACCATCGAGCGGATCACCCAGCGCGCCGACCCCATCTATCACAGCACCTATACCGGCCGACCGCCGGACGAGCCGGCGATCCTGGGGGTGGCGCTCAACGAGGTCTTCGTGCCCATCCTGTGCAAGCAGTTCCCGGAGATCCGGGACTTCTACCTGCCGCCGGAGGGCTGCTCCTATCGGCTGGCGATCGTCAGCATGAAGAAGCAGTACCCGGGGCACGCCAAGCGGGTGATGATGGGGGTCTGGTCGTTCCTGCGCCAGTTCATGTACACCAAGTTCGTCATCGTGGTGGACGAAGACATCAACACGCGGGACTGGCAGGACGTGATCTGGGCCATGACCACGCGCATGGACCCGGCGCGCGACACGGTGCTGATCGAGAACACCCCGATCGATTATCTGGACTTCGCCTCCCCGGTGTCCGGGCTCGGGTCCAAGATCGGGTTCGACGCGACCAACAAATGGCCGGGCGAGACCACCCGCGAGTGGGGCCAGCCGATCCGCATGGATGATGCGGTGCGCGAGCGGGTGGATCGGATTTGGGCCGATCTGGGGATTTAGTACCCGGTTTCGGCTTCTCTTGCGTAGCGACCCCAACGTGGTCGAACATACCAGCTTAAGGCGCAACGCCCCGGGTATGGGTTCTCGCAGCGCTTAGCCCTGAAAGGGCGTGACATAACGGCGTCGCTCCTTATGTCACGCCCTTTCAGGGCTGGGCCGAATACACAACGCTATCCCAGGGCGTTGCCCTGGGCTGGTATATCGCGCCCCTGCGGGGCTTGAACAGGCGCAGCCAAGAGTAGTGTCCAATGTCAGAAACCTCTATCGCCGACGCGAAGATCCGGTTGACCCGTCTCATCCAGCAAGCCGAGAGCGGGGAACCGGTGCATCTCACCCGCCGCGGCAAGCCGGTGGTCGTCTTGGTCTCCGAAGCCGACTTCGCACGGATACCCCAAGCCCAAGGGCACTTGAGTTTCTGGGACCAGATCGAAGAGATGCGCGCGGATTCCGGGTTTGAGCCAGTCGACCTGACCCCGCAGGAAGTTCGCTCTTGGCGCGACCGCAGCGACGGGCGCGATTTCCAGTGGCCGATTCCCAAATCGCCGCTATCGCGGCCGTCAACGGGCTGATTCTCGTCACCAGGAACATAGACGACTTCGTGGATTTTGAAGGGCTTACGGTCGAAAACTGGTTCGCGCCCAAAACGGAAAAGGACATTTGACGCGGAGCTGACCCAATTCCGGTCGTTCTCCGATAGCATTTTCCGCATAACTTCGTACCCGAACTCAACCGGAGGCCGACGCTTACCGTAACGTCCAGCACCGACCCGGTGGGAGCGGCCTGCGGCCGCGATGCGGTGCCGCAGCGAACGCCGACGCCGCGTTCCCCGTGCGGCCCGTCGCGGCTGGAGCCGCTCCCACAGCGTCGCTGCGCGACTTTCACGGTCAAGCCTCGACCTCCAGTTGCGGCGGGGCGCGACGCCCGGTCAGCCGTACCAGGTATCGAAGACCCGCGCCCCGCTCACCTGGATCAGGTTGCGGTAGTGGTCCGGCAGCCGCTTGGCGGGGACGTCCAGATAGTCCAGGGTAAACAGGTCGTCCGGGGTCAGTTCGGCCCCGAGCAACTGGGAGTAATCGGCATCCGCCAGCTTGACGCGGATACGCTCGTCGCGCAGATAGTCCCGCAGGGCCGCGAAGCGCGCCTCCTGGCCCGGCTCCTTGAGCAGCAGGGCCAGCAGCCGACGCTGATGCGCCTGGTAGTCGACCACCCCCAAGCGGACTACCGACACCTTGTAGCCGACATGATTGAAGGCCCCGGCGCCGCCCTCGTTTCTGGGCACGGCGGCGGAGACGGTCACGCTGCCGACCGCGACCTGACCGGCGCGCAACTGGTCGGCGATATAGCCGGACGCCAGGTCGACCAGCACCGCCTGCTCTGGCTCCCACGCTCCTGCGTGGGAGCAAGTGCGGGCGCTCCGCGTCCATTGGGGAAACCGGACGCGGAGCGCCCGCACGGCATTCCCACGCTGGAGCGTGGGAACGAGAGAGCCGCGCACGAAACGCGCGCAGACCGGGCGCGGGGCTTGATCGCGCCGCATCCGCCGGCCCGGGGTGGTTGATGCGCTGCGCTTATCCACCCTATCGATGGGGCCGTCGCGGCGAGGCTGAAAAACCGACGCGCCAGGGAGTTCTACCCCTTGGACCCCCGAAGGGTAAAGGGGAAGAGTGCAAAAGGAAAAAGAGAAATTAGTCCTGGGCCAGCCGCAGACCGAGCCTCCCGTTGCGGTCGTCGGGAGTGCCCCCGTAGCGGTCCGAGACGCGCGTGTTCCTCGCGTTGTTGGACCAGGAACCGCCGCGCAACACCCGGCCAGCGCCATCACTCTTGCCTGCGCAGACCTTTTCGCGCTGTCCGTCGTAATCCGCGTAGGCCAAGCAGGTCAACTCTAAGGCATTACCGATGGTGTCATAAAGCCCCCAGGGGCGAGCTGGGCCGCCTTGACCTGGGTGCCTGAAAGGTCAAGGTGCCGCAGCCGGGTGAAGCGCCCGAGCCAGGGCGGCAGGCGCTGGAGGTCGAGCCCGCGGAAGCTGATGGTTTCGGCCAGCACCAGGCGCGCCGGGTCGCTGTCGGCGGGGATGACATAGGGGCTGCGCTCGCCCTCCAGGGCCATCCGGACCCCGAAGTCGTGCATGGTGCGGATCTCCTCGCGGGAGAAGCCGGTGTCCTGGGCCTGGGTCAGGAGCGGCAGCACGGCCAGGAGCAGACAGGGGAGAGGGTAGCGGGGCATGGGTGGACCTCCTTGGGCTGTCCGGCGATTGTAACCCGGTCATCCTGATCGGCTGGCCCTGGCGCGTGACATACCGGACAATGAAAGGCGTGCGTGGGAGCGACTTTAGCCGCGATGGCGCAGCGACGGCTTGCGCGGTCGCGTCGCGGCTAAAGCCGCTCCCACAGCGTCGCTGCGCGACTCTCACGGTAACGCCTCGACCTCCTGTCTCCCGGCAGGGCGCGCCGCACCGGGCGCGGCGCCCCCGGTCAGTCAGTAACGCCCGCCACCTTCCCGGCCGCCGCCATCGCGGTCACGATCACGGCCGCCGCCACCGCCGCCCCAGCCACCACCGCCGCCGCCCCCCCCCCCACCCCCCCCCCCACCGCCGCCACGCGGACGGCTCTGCTGGTCGCGCGGGCGCGCCTCGTTGACGGTCAGTTTGCGGCCCTTGAACACGGACTCGTTGAGTTCCTTGATGGCGGTTTCCGCCTCGGTGCCGTTGGGCATGTCCACGAATCCGAAGCCCTTGGACTGTCCGGAAAACTTGTCCTTGATGACCTCGGCGCTGGCGAGTTCCCCGTACTCGCCGAACACGTCGCGCAAATCCTCATCGGTGACGGTATAGG
>Ga0247839_1009027_pt1 | contig 10187 bp, 9 predicted proteins | sample LaCruzMarch2015__6_FD_192405 | JGI IMG/M metagenome (GOLD analysis project Ga0247839, IMG submission 192405) | Freshwater microbial communities from meromictic Lake La Cruz, Castile-La Mancha, Spain - LaCruzMarch2015_16m | ecosystem: Environmental > Aquatic > Freshwater > Lake | place: Spain...
AAATAAGGTCAAGTTGCGATTATGACTGCGATGAAAAGCGTGGAGAACAGTTGGAAAAGAGGCATCGACAAAGGCAAAAAGACATTAACCGATGTTATGAATTCAATTTACCAAAGTAGAAATAGTAGGTATTGAATACCGGCTCGCAGCCATGCTGACAAAATGTTCATCATGGAATGCAGTTTCCAGAAACTACTCGGCCGACCTGTTTGGCTCAGGAATGGGGGCTTTTTTTGTAACGATGCTCCTTTTGCCCTATGCCGGGATTCTGGTGACCGGTATTTTTTTGGCGATTCTGAACATTTTCAGTGCATTGATTCTTTTAATCAGAAGACCTAAATCCGTATCTTTGCGATAATCCAATGTGAATCGGACGCTCTTAAAAACTACAGATTCGTGACACAAAATTCCAAACGCCGATTTTTTAAATATAGCCTGGCTGGTATCAGTAGCGCCTTAACCGGATTGAACCCGTTGGATGTGATGGCTAAAAAACTGACGCATATGGAGCACTCTAACATAGCCCCGGTTACCGGGCTTGGAAAATTCAGCAAAGAATCACCCTATGCAGTCGTCACGCCAAAGGGAGTAAAGTGCCAGATTTGTCCCAACAATTGTATCCTGAAAGAGGGATTGGAAAGCATTTGCAGGACCCACGTTGTAAAAGATAATACGCTCTATACCATTGCCTATGGCAATCCCTGCTCAGTTCATGTGGATCCGATTGAAAAAAAACCGCTTTTTCATTTTCTTCCATCCACACCGAGTTTCTCCATTGCCACGGCAGGCTGTAACTTTGCATGTTTGAATTGCCAAAACTGGGAGATTTCACAGCAAAGCCCCCGAGACACCGACAACATCGAACTTTTCCCGGCAAAGGTTGTAGCGCAGGCAATATCAAAAGGCTGTAAATCAATTGCCTATACCTACTCTGAGCCGATCGCATTTTATGAATATATGTTTGATACGGCCAGGCTGGCCAAAGCACAGGGAATTAAAAACCTGCTCATTTCCAATGGCTTCATCAATGAAAAACCGCTCCTCGACTTAACCAAATATATTGATGCAGCCAACATCAATTTAAAATCTTTTAGCGATGAAATTTATGAGAAGCTCAACGGGGGCAGTCTTCAGCCAATCCTGAATACACTGAAGATTTTAAAGGCCGAAGGTGTCTGGCTGGAAATCACCACCCTCATCGTACCCGGCTGGACGGATGATCTTGCCATGATCAAAGAGATGTGCGACTGGCTGGTTAAAAATGGATTTACGGATACTCCGCTTCACTTCAGCAGGTTTCATCCACTCTATAAGTTAACCAGTCTCCCTTTTACCCCATTGGCCACACTCGAAAAAGCACGCGAAATCGCGTTAAAAACAGGGATCCAATATGTTTACATCGGGAATGTTCCGGGTACGACGGCAGAAAACACCTATTGTCCAAAATGTAAGAAGATCGTGATGGAGCGCCGTGGTTTTTCCATTTTGAATAATAACCTGAAAAATGGTTCATGCAAATTTTGCGATACCAAAATTTCAGGGGTATGGGCATAAGCGAAATGACTTTCAATAGTACCCTGCATAACCATTGATCAATTTGAAGGTTTGCAAATGGGAACTTTGGAAATTCTCAGCCGGATTGGCAGATGGTCACTGAATCCGCCGTGATAGCGCGGTCCGACAAATGTTCTGTTTAACTTCTCACCAAAATAGGTTTGGTCCTCTTCAAGAAGAATTTTGGAGCTGAAAATCCTCACATCCCGGGTCCCGGCTTTCAAACCGGAAGTGCCGCCGATGAGCGCTCCGGTTACCAAAAACTGATCAAAGGTGCTCCATTGATCCCGATACTTCAGGGTTCCCTCCATGCGGATTTTATTTCTGACACCCATGAGATTGAAGAGTGTATCAGAAGGTATCGCATTTATCTCTGTTTTTGCACCGAGTACAACTTTCAGGCTCTCATTTTCAGGCTCATCATTAAAGTCGCCCATCACCACAATGTTCGATGCAGGATGACTGCGCAGTACCGAATCAATAAGCACTTTCAAAACAGATGCCACCCAGTTCCTGCGAGGTTGCGATCCAAGATATCCGCCGCGACGCGAAGGCCAGTGATTGACAAAGAGGTGAATGGTATCCATTCCAAACAGGATCCCCTTCACCATCAATATTTCCCTGGTTTGAGCCAGCGTATCAAAAGGAAAACGGATGCTGATGCTTTTGCTTCCCAGGACATTAAAAACAGAAGGCCTGTAAATCAATGCCACGTCTATCCCACGCAGATCAGGTGATTCATGATGAATGCATTTATACTGCCAGGGTTTAAGGGGCGTTTCATATATAAGCTTGTTCAGGACATACCTGTTCTCCACTTCGCATAAACCTGCAATGGCAGGGGCTTCCCATTCCCCGATGGCTATCAAAGTCTTCGCCACATGATTCAGCTTCAGGTTGAATTTTGACCATGTCCAGTGCTTGGCGCCAGCCGATGTGAATTCATCATCCAGTTTGGTTGTGTCATCATATGGATCGTACAAATTTTCCACATTCCAAAAAACCACACTGACATTGTGACTTTTTATTTTTATCGAATCTAAATTGGCATGATTTTGGTTGTTTTTTTTAACTTTTGTCGTGGTTGTAAAGTTGAAGGCAAGACACTGGTTTGTAATTGTTAAGAAGGTGAACAAGAATATTTTTTTCATAATTTATCAATTTAGATGCAACGAATGAAAAAATCTTTTGTCTGTTAATCAGGGAAAGGCATAAAAGGTGAAATGAAAACCTCGATTTTCTTTAACGATTTTTTAACATGAGATTAACAGAATTTAACAACCCGTGTGAAAATATCAGGTCTCTCGTACCGTTTTTAATTGGAATGTTTATTAAACAATGGTTAAAACAGAAAAATAGTTATGAAAAGAATTGCAGGAATTTTGTTAATCGCAATGATTGGAGGAGCTGTTTCCCTTGGGCTTTATAAAGCATTTGAAAAGAAACAGGTTTCTTTTAATTCCCGACCGGATGGAATTCCGATCAGGCAGGTGAATTATAATCCGAGTGCAGCCTTCAATCAGCCTGATTTTGAGGCAGCGGCAGCTATTTCAGTTCACGCTGTGGTGCATATCAAATCTGAGTTTCAAAAAAAAAGCATGGTGTATGATGATTTCTTTGGCTTTTTCAATTTTGGCGGTCCCCAGCATCCGAAAGAGTATATTTCTCCTTATACAGCAATGGGATCAGGCGTAATTGTTTCTACAGATGGCTATATCGTTACCAACAACCATGTAGTGCAGGAAGCTACCAGCATCGTGGTCACCCTGAATGACAAGCGGGTATACAAGGGCACCGTCGTGGGCACTGATCCCAGTTCAGACCTTGCGCTGATAAAAATTGATGAACAGGGGCTCCCGTTTCTGACCTACGGGAATTCAGATGAGGTTAAAATCGGAGAATGGGTACTGGCTGTCGGGAACCCATTCAACCTGACTTCAACGGTTACCGCGGGGATCGTCAGCGCGAAAGCACGTAATATCAATATTCTTGGATCACAGGGAGCCATTGAATCATTTATTCAAACCGATGCTGCAGTTAACTCGGGGAACAGTGGCGGTGCACTTGTGAATACCCGCGGAGAACTGATTGGCATCAATGCAGCCATTGCTTCCGGAAATGGCTATTATACAGGTTATTCTTTTGCTATACCTGTGAACATTGTGAAGAAGGTAGTTGGAGATCTGATGAAATTCGGGAAGATCCACCGTGCCTATCTTGGGATATTTTATCGTGAAATAGATGATCAGTTTGCCAAAGAGAAGGGTTTTACCGATCTCAGGGGGATTTATGTGGATGACGTGGTGGCGGGAGGCCCGGCAGTCGCAGCAGGGGTGAAAAGCGGGGATGTAATTATCAGAATAGACAACCTGCCTGTGAATGGGAAGGCTGAATTGATGGAGTTGATAGGCCAAAAGAATCCCGGTGATAAGGTGGTTTTGATTATCAGCCGTTCGGGAAAAGAATATGAAATGGCGCTGACCATGCAGAACGAAGAGGCCAGGACAGCTAACATGAAAGATGATAAGATCATTTTGCAGGGCGCCGCATTCCAGCCTCTTTCAGATGAAGAGAAGGCTAAATTCAATATTGATTATGGCTTTAGGATCGCATCGATTGGAAATGGAAAGCTTAAAAGTGCAGGTATCAGCACCGGATTTATCGTCCTCTATGTTGATCGCAAACCATTGCGGACAATCCAGGATTTAAAGGAATCGCTTGCGAATCACCAGGGAGGTGTGCTGATTGAAGGCGTTTATCCCAATGGGTTGCGGGCCTATTATGGAATAGGATTATGAGACAGTTAAAAATTTCGAAATCAATTACCAACCGCGAAACTGCTTCGCTTGACAGGTATCTTGCTGATATCGGCAGGGAAGACCTGATCACGGCAGAGGAGGAGGTTTTGCTTGCCCAACGGATCAAGCTGGGCGATCAGGAGGCGCTGGAAAAAATTTGCAAAGCCAATCTGCGTTTTGTCGTTTCTGTTGCAAAGCAGTACCAGAACCAAGGGCTTGGTTTGCCCGATCTCATCAATGAAGGCAATGTGGGACTGATTAAAGCGGCACAGCGTTTTGATGAGACCAGGGGTTTTAAGTTTATCTCCTACGCGGTATGGTGGATCCGTCAATCGATTCTGCAGGCCCTGGCAGAACAGTCGCGGATTGTACGACTTCCGCTGAACCAGGTCGGAGCGCTGAGTAAAATGTCGAAAGCCACCATTAAATTGGAACAGCGCTTTGAGCGTCCCCCGTCGAACAGTGAACTGGCCATCGAAATGGAAATTCCAGAATCCAAGGTCCTTGAAGCCCAGCGGATGTCGAGCCGCATCGTGTCGATGGATGCGCCCATTGACCAGGATGAAGAGACCAAACTGGTGGATGTCTTTGTGAATGAAGATTCACCAGGAACTGACGAAAACCTGATCAGGGAATCACTTGCGAAGGAGTTACAACGCTCTTTATCAACACTTGCGGAAAAAGAACGTGAAATCATCAACATGTTTTACGGAATAGGGGTGCCCCACAGTTATACACTTGATGAAATTGGTTCCATTTTTGACCTGACCCGTGAAAGGGTCCGGCAGATCAAAGAAAAAGCGCTGCGCAGGCTGAAACACTCTTCACGGAGCAAGTTATTAAAAGCCTATCTGGGATGACCTGTTGTTAACAGCTTGTTGATAAAAGAAATAAAAATAATGGCGTCAAACATTTCAGGTTGATTTTTTTTGTATTTTTGCATCTGTTAAAAATTTATCAATACGTGATCCTCCGCCGCCGAAATAATGTAATTCTTTTACTCTGCTTTCAGGCCATGGCCGTTGCAATTATCTGCTTCGGATCACTGATTAATTTTCACCAGTATAAAATTTGGGGTAAGCCATTGATCCCCAATTTTATTGGGTATAAGCGGGATGTGGAAAAAATTTCCAAGACATTGTCCTTCTCGAAATTTTCTTGTGATAACCAGTGTATTATCAAGGATTTTCAGGGGGGTGATTTCGATTTTCCAATCGACATGCCACGCCTGCAATACAGACCTGGGTCTGTTATTTTACTTGCCCTCTTCGAATCAAAACCGGTATCAAACCGGGTTTCCCCTGTTGGCCTTCGCGGTCCTCCGATTTCCTGAAAATCTACCGGTAAACTGTGAAACACAGTATGGGTGAATTTATAAATTCACTAGTACCGCTGTTATCAAATTATTGATAAAACGTTAACAGTTCGTTTGATTACCCTGTACCAAACAAAATCCAAAAAAAAAATAGTATCATGAAAAGCGTATTTACAACTTTTTCAATCAGTCTTTTAGTTTTCATTCTCTTGCAATTCTCACAAACTGCACATGCTCAGGGAACCATGGTTTCAGATTCGATTGTTATGTCAGCCGGTTACGCAAATGAGGTTTATTACAATCTGGATGGGGGAGAAATCCAGACATCACCCCGCAACCAATGGGATATTGCCTTCAGGACAAAAAAATTGAGCTCCTCAATTCTCACCAATGACGGTTCCGGCGTTGTTTTGTATACTTATCCGAAAGCAGATACGACTGGCTGGTCAACGATTGATACAAGTGGATTGTCGGCATGGACACCCATGTTCAACGATCCAACTGATTGGGAAAACGGCGCTTTTTCTCGCAATGCCACCGGACATCCCGATTATGGCTGGGGAAAATACAATGATGTAACCCACAACCTGGTCGGAGATTCTATTTTTATAATCAAGCTGCGTGATGGGAGTTTCAAGAAACTCTGGATAGTCAGAAAATATTCTTCTCTGGATACCTATTTTTTTCGGTATGCAAACATTGACGGAACAAATGAACTCTCCTTATCCTGTAATCTGGACGGTTTAACAGATAAGGATTTTATTGGTTTTTCATTTGAAACCAATCTGCTGGTAACCTATGAACCAGCTTCCCTTTCGTGGGATATCGTATTTACAAAATATATCTCCATCCAGCCAAATGGAACTCCCTACCCAGTGATTGGCATTCTGAGCAACCAAGGGGTCTCAACCAAGAAATTTCATCCTGTCCCCCTCTCATATAATGACTTTGGCGTGGGGAGCTGGGATTCGACACGATCATCCATCGGCTGGGACTGGAAGGTGTTTGATAACAATACCTTTGCCTATAAGATTGCCGATTCAACAGTCTATTTCGTGAAAACCACAAGTGGAGATATTTATAAACTCTGCTTTACTGCCTTTTCCGGAAGCACCAAGGGCATCGTGAAATTTGACCGTATAAAGGCCGCAGGAGCCGGGTTGGAAGAACCAAACCCAAATGATATTCAATTGAATGTTTATCCGAATCCTGCCATCGACAGGATCAATATACATGTGACCGGTGTTACCGGTAAAGACCTTACGTTTACGCTTACAGATCTGACAGGCCGACAACTCCGTGCAGATCGTCCGGGACGCAAGGCTGATGGGCTTAATGCTTATTCAATGGATGTAACCGGGGTGCAACCCGGGGTTTATTTTGTGACCGTTTTCAACGCAGCAACGAAAACGGTAACCAAAGTAATAATCACCCGTTAGGCATGATTAAAGGCCCATTCAGCCTCCTTATCGGACTATTAAGTCTTTTGGCCGTGGCCCCTGGTTACGGCCAAAAGACTTTTATAAAGGTTATTGATCAGAAAAGCCATGAACCGGTCGCCTTCGCGCATGTCTGCTTTGAAGGGCTGACCTCAGGTTCTGCAAAATACAGCCTCACCTCCATCGAAGGCACCGTAGCGAACGAGGTGAAGGAAATTTCAAAAATGGCCATCAGCTATATGGGTTTTGCAACCTATGCCGATACCATCCGCCCCGGGCAATCCATTGAAATCCAGCTGCGCCCGAAGGTGCTGAGCATGGATGAAGTGGTTGTTACCGCACAATACACCCCTGAGCGGGCCGACAAATCAATCTACAAGGTTGAGGTGATCAATGCCCGGCAGATCGACCAGAAGGCGGCTACCAACATGGCCGATCTGCTCAAGGATCAGACGACCATGCGGGTAACCCAGGACGGGGTGCTGGGCACAAGCCTTCGCATCCAGGGCATGTCGGGTGAAAATGTCAAATTCCTGCAGGACGGGGTTCCCCTGATCGGCCGGATGAACGGCAATTTCGACCTGAACCAGATCAACCTGTTCAATGTTGACCATGTCGAGGTGATCGAAGGCCCCATGTCCGTTATCTATGGCAGCAATGCACTGGCAGGTGTCATCAATATCATCACGAAGGAGAACAAGTCCTCACTGCTGAATGCAACTGCCAATGCCTATACCGAATCGGTCGGGGTTTACAACTTCGACGCAGCAGTGTCTGTCAATCATAAAAAACACGGTTTTTCGCTCGATGGCGGTCGGAATTTTTTCGGGGGGTATTCACCGGTGGATACCAGCCGGATCCAGACCTTCAAGCCACGCCGCCAGTATTTCTTTGATGGTTACTATGTTTTTACATCCAATGTGTTGAAATTCAAGGTAAGTGGTGACTATTTCAATGAACTGCTGGTTGACAAGGGTCCGTTTGTTGACCGCTACAATGAGACAGCCTTTGATAATAATTTCACAACAATCAGGTATTCTGGGCGTGCCGATGCCTCCATCAAACTTCCGAAGAGCCATTTTATTAACCTGCTAGGTTCATGGTCGGGCTACACCCGTGTACGCGAGACTGTTTTCAAGAACCTGACCACCCTTTCTGAAAATATTGTTCCGCAGTCGTGGGCGCAGGATACAACCACCATCAATAACCTGATTGCGCGCGGCACATTCGCCCGGAGCAATCCAGACCGGAAATTAAATTACCAGGCGGGATTCGACATCAGCATAGAGCGGGGTAAGGGGAAGAAAATTGAGGGTTATTCACAGGAAATCGGCGACTATGCTGCCTTTGTGAGTGTGAAGTGGGATCCTGTAACAAACCTGTCGATACAGCCTGGACTGAGACTCATCTACAACACCAATTACAATGCACCGCTTGTTTATGCCCTGAGCGCCAAGTGGAATATCATTGAACCTCTGAATCTGCGGTTTTCCTATTCCCGCGGATTCCGGGCACCTTCGATCAAGGAGCTTTACCTTGTTTTCATTGATGTCAACCATAATGTATTAGGCAACCCAGATCTCAAAGCCGAAAAATCAAATAATTTCAACCTCAACCTGAACTGGACGGTTGAAAAGGCAAAGGTGGCCTGGTCGATGGATGTGAGCGGCTTCTATAATTTCATTGAGAATGTCATCATGCTCGCCCAAACCGGAGGCAGTCTTGAATATAGCTATGAAAATGTCAGCCGGTACAAGAGCTCCGGTGTTCAGATAGGTTGTTCCTATTCTGTGTATCCTGCATTCAAGATGCAGGTTGGAATAGCGGAAACAGGCATCACGGGCAGTCCCGATGTTGATCTTCCCTATGATACCTTTAAATGGTCAACGGAGGTAACGGTCAGTCCTTCCTATCGGTTCATAAAGCCCGATGTGACGCTGTCTCTTTATTATAAATACTCAGGATCTGCACCTCAGCTGATGTTTGATGAACAGGTATTGACCTGGGGTTGGGTAGATCCCTACAACACCATGGATTTTACAGCAAGCAAGGGTTTCTGGAACGGGCGGATACGATTGTCGGGCGGGGTCAAGAATATTTTCAACACCACCACGGTGCCTTCAACCGGGGGAAACGGGGGTGCGCACAGCGGCGGCAGCGGGAACACGAATGTGGGGTGGGGACGTACGGCTTTTCTGAAATTGTCGGTTCAATTTAACAAATACAAGTGATGCGCGGAACGTTATTCTTTTTCCTTTTAATCCTGGCTGTTTCGCTTTCGTCCTGTTTCAAGGAGGATGAAATGGTCACGCCACATCCGGTCGGGGATTTGCAGACCGATACCATTTCGCTGACTGAAAATTACCTTTACCAGGTATATTTCAGCCTGGATTCGGGTAAAACGGTAAGTTCAAATGTGAGGACGCAGATTGACCTGGGTTTCGACTGCAGTCCGGGTGGCTGGCAGGTGATCCTCAATACCAGTGATTTTATGAAAGTCGCTGACCTGGGGGAGGTTGTTTTTGGCCAGACTTATGATACGGCCGGGCTGAAACTCAGCTTTGACAAGTCGGACGGAAACCCCGATTCCAATGCTGTTGGCCGGTGGTTTACCGTTTCGGGCAGCGACACTGTTTCGAATCATCACGTGTATGCCGTCAGCCGTGGTCTCGATGAGTTGGGGAACCCGCTGGGTCTGTACCAGGTGATTTTCGACAGCCTCAGTCATGGAAAGTATTTCTTCCGGTATGCCCCGCTGAGCGGAGGTTCCGGATCAGCCGGAGTTGTTGCAAAGTTACCGGGGACCCATTTCGTCTATTTCAGCCTAAAAACAGGGACGGTCGTCACGGCTGAACCTCCATTTCAGACGTATGATCTTTTGTTCACCCAGTACACCACCCTGCTGTTTACGGATGAAGGCATTCCATATCCTTACCTGGTCACGGGCGTGCTGTTGAACAGGAAACTGGTCCAGGTTGCCATGGATTCGGTTACTGATTTCTCCGCCATCACGCGCGATCAGGCCAGGCTGATGACCTATTCATCCGCCCTCGATGCCATTGGCTGGGAATGGAAATTGTA
>Ga0247839_1009036_pt1 | contig 10174 bp, 9 predicted proteins | sample LaCruzMarch2015__6_FD_192405 | JGI IMG/M metagenome (GOLD analysis project Ga0247839, IMG submission 192405) | Freshwater microbial communities from meromictic Lake La Cruz, Castile-La Mancha, Spain - LaCruzMarch2015_16m | ecosystem: Environmental > Aquatic > Freshwater > Lake | place: Spain...
AGACTTTGTTCGAATAAATCAGCAAAACTTTCGGTCATGGGAAACTGTTTACCTGGGGGAGGCACGCTGTCCCGTCCCTTCCGGGGCGGGGGGGAAGTGGGTTGAACTCAAGGCCGGCGCACACCGCGCCGGTCCTTCCAATGGTGCGCCGGGATTCACCGGGCACCGCTGCCAGGCCGCCGCCGATTCAATCGGCGGCCACCTGATGGAACTGATCCGGAAAGACGCGCCTCACCTCTTCCAGGACCCGTTCGAATACGTCATCGGCGGACATCGCGGTGGAATCGACCAGCACCGCCCCCGCCGCCGCCCGCAGCGGTGCCACCGGCCGGTCGCGATCACGCGCGTCCCGTTGGCGGACAGCCTCCACGAGGTCGGGAAGGTTAGCATCCAACCCCTTTCCCATCAACTGTTTATATCGACGCTCGGCGCGCTCTTGGGCACTGGCGTCGAGAAAGACCTTGAGCCCTGCCCGCGGGAACACCAGGGTCCCCATATCGCGGCCATCCGCCACCAGGCCCGGGGGGCGCGCCTGGCACCGCTGCCAGTGCAGGAGCGCCGCGCGCACCAGCGGATGGACGGCCACCCGCGACGCGGCAAGGCCGGCGGTCTCGGTGCGGATCAGGTCGCCCAAGTCCTCACCCTCGAGCAGGACCCGGCCCGCGGCGAAGCCGATCCCCAGGTTGGCGGCGAGCCCGGCCAGGGCCGCCTCATCGTCCAGGTCGATCCCGCGCCGCCCGGCGGCCAGTCCCAGCACGCGGTATAGTGCCCCGCTGTCCAGGCAGTGCCACCCCAGGTGCGCCGCCAGGCGCGCCGCCAGGGTGCCCTTGCCGGTCCCCGAGGGGCCGTCGATCGTAATCACCGGGACCGCCGGGTTCCCGCCCGGCGCCTCGCCGTCCCCAAGGCCGGGATGGGCATCCGCACTGTCGCCGGCTGTCATCCCCCGAGTTCCTCGATCCCCAACCCCACCGAGCCCGCCAACCGGGCAAAGCCCGGAAAGGACGTCTCCACATTGGCGCAGTCGTGAATCTCGATCGGCCCGCTCGCGCGCAACCCGGCAATGGCAAAGGACATGGCAATGCGGTGATCGCCATGTGCCGCGACCGTGCCGGACCCGAGCGACCCGCCGACGATGCGGATGCCGTCCGGTCGCGGCTCGACCTCGATCCCCAGGGCGGTCAGGCCCGCGGCCATCACCGCGATGCGGTCGCTCTCCTTGACCCGCAGTTCCTCGGCCCCCGTCAGCACCGTCTCGCCGGTCGCGCAGGCGGCGGCGATGAAGATGGCGGGGAACTCATCGATGGCCAGCGGCACCTGCTCCACCGGGATGCGGATACCCCGAAGCGGCGCCGCACGCACCCGCAGATCCGCCACCGGTTCGGCCCCGGCCAGGCGCTCATCGAGCACCGCGATATCCGCCCCCATGGCGCGCAGGATGTCGATCACGCCCAGGCGTGTCGGGTTGATGCCGACCCCCGTGAGCGTCAGGTCCGAACCCGCGGCGATGCTCGCCCCGACCAGGAAGAAGGCGGCCGACGAGAGATCCGCCGGCACCGCAATGCGGCCGCCGGTCAGTTGGCCGCCGCCGGACCCTGCTCCGGTGAGGCAGACGCGCGGACCGGTGCGCCGCACCGGGTAGCCCAAGGCGGTCAGCATCCGCTCGGTATGGTCGCGGGTCGGCGCCGGCTCGGTCACGCAGGTCTCGCCGGCGGCAAAGAGCCCGGCCAGGAGCAGGCTCGACTTGACCTGGGCGCTCGCCACCGGCAGACGATAATCGATCCCCCGCAGGCCGGCCGTCGGGAGAATATGCAGCGGTGCGGTGCCAGCCGCATTGGTTTCGATCCGCGCCCCCATGAACCCCAGTGGTTGGGTGACCCGGCGCATCGGCCGCCGCGACAGCGATTCATCGCCGATGAGCGTCGTCGCAAACGACTGCCCGGCCAAGAGCCCCGCCAGCAGGCGCATCGAGGTACCCGAGTTGCCCATGTCGAGCGGACCGTCCGGGACCTTGAGGCCCGAGAGCCCGACCCCCTGCACCAGCACCAGGCCCGCGTCCGGTCCCGTGATCGTCACCCCCAGGCGGCGGAACGTGCGCACCGTCGCCAGCGCGTCGGCGCCCTCCAGAAAGCCCTCGATCCGCGTCTCACCCGTGGCGATCGCCGCCAGCATGATGGCGCGGTGCGAGATGGACTTGTCCCCCGGGACCCGCAGCCGCCCGCGCAGCCCGACCCCGGCGGTACCGGGGGTCACCAGAAATCGAAGGTCGGACTGGGAATCCAAGAATGCTCCGGGGGCGCCGCGCTGGAATTGGAGTAAAGCCGGGCATTCTAGCCCCCCGGCACCGCTGGGTAAACCGCGACTTGCCCAGCTGCACGCCGATCACACAAGGGGTTAGGGGCCAAGCGCCGCGGGCCCCGGCCCGTGGGAGCGGCTTCAGCCGCGACGCGACGCCGCGGTTACCAGCAAGGCCGCGGCGGCCTGCGCGGCCCGTCGCGACGCAAGCCGCTCCCACGGCGTCGCTGCGCGACCTTCAGAGTAAGTTGGGGCCTGGGTTTAGGCGCTAGAATGCCCGGCGACGACTGCACCGAACCCCACCGATCCCCGGAACGACAGACCATGGCGAACCACCCACCCATTACCAACAAGCAGCGCCGCTGGCTCAAGGGCGAGGCCCATCCACTCAAACCCGTGGTCATGGTCGGCCAGGCCGGGCTCACGGAGGCGGTGCTGGCCGAACTGGGCCTGGCACTCGACCACCACGAACTACTGAAGGTCAAGGTCAGCGCCGGGGACCGTGAACTGCGCGACGCGCTCATCGCGCCGCTGGTCGAACGCACCGGGGCGACGCTCGTCACCCGCATCGGCAACATCGCCGTCCTCTACCGCGCCAATCCGAAGAAGCTCAACCCGCTCGCCGTCCCGGCCTAGGGGGAAGCCGACCCAGCAGCGCCGCGGCCTGATCCTTCTCAGGGAAGGACTGCTGGAGGGCCTCGACCAGGAGCCTGCGCGCGCCAATGGTCTCCCCGGTGGCCGCCAGCGCCGCGGCCAGGTGAAAGGCCACGCCGGGATCGGCCAGCCTGGCGGCGTGCGTACGGCCGAGCAGTTCCACGGCGCAGGCACTGTCGCCCTTGGCGAGCCGCAGGACGCCCAGGGTATCGACGACCGCGGCATTCTTCGGGTCCAGACCAGCGGCCTGTTCCGCATAGCGAGGAATTCGCTCAGGAGCGGGATCACCAGGCCGTTGTGAAAGCCAAGTCGATGCGCGCCGGTTCGAGGTGCGCCACGTCGATGTCGCGCAACAACCGAAACTTCGGTGCCGGCGTGCGGCAAGCGCTCCAATTCGGGAAACAGCAGCCGCAGGTTGGCCGCGAACTGCGGTCGGGTCAGCTCGCGGTTGACCACGCGCCGGGAGGCGAACGGAAAGACGAACATCAGCAGCCCGCAGAGCGGCAGCACGGTGAGCCGATGTCGGCACTTCTTGGGGTGGCGGGGGTCAGGAACCCGCCCCAGGCCGGCGAGCAAGGCGGGCAACTCGCGCCGCAGGGCGCGTACCTGTCCGCTGACGGCCGCCTCGCGGGCCTGCTGTTGCGCCGCGATGGGTCCTGCCGATTGCCCTCGGAAACGGGGCCAGCCGACAGTATAGTCGGGGCGACTAGTCCTTGAGAAATCCGTCCACCGCCGCGACGAACGCCTCCGGCTGATCGGCATAAACCCAATGCCCGGCATTGGGAATGGTGCGCAGCCGCGCCAGCGGAAAGAGTGTGCGAATGCGCGGCAGCCCCTCGCCGGTCACATAGTCTGAGCGGCTGCCGTAGAGAAAGAGCACGGGGCCGGGGAATTGGAGGCCGGCGGGCTCCGGGAAGCCCAGTAGGTCTTCCAGGGACTGGGCGAGCGCCTCCAGATTGACGCGCCAGCGCCAGCCGCCGGCGGCTCCGCCGTCGGGGCGGTCATGGACCAGGTTCTGGAGCAGGTAGCCGCGCACCGGGGCGGAGGAGATGCCGGCGGCCAGGCGCGCGTCGGCGTCGCGCCGGTCGGCGATCTCAGCGAGCGGCAGGGCGGCCAGGGTCCGCACCAGGGCACCGTGGCGGCTGGCGTAGGTGACCGGGGCGATGTCGGCGACCACCAGTGAACCGACCCGCTCGGGCGCCGTCAGGGCCAGCCACATGGCCGCCTTGCCGCCCATGCTGTGGCCCACCAAATGCGCCCGGGGGAGGCCCTCGGCGTCCAGGAGGGCAGCCAGATCCGCGGCCATGGCGCGGTAGTCCATGCGCGGGTCCCAGGGGGATTGGCCGTGATTGCGCAAATCCGGCACCAGAACCGGGCGCCCGGCGGCGAGCCGGCGGCTGATCGCGTGCCAGTTGGACGCGGAGCCGAAGAGGCCGTGGATCAGGACCAGCGGGAGGCCGGCGGCGGCGGGGTCGCCGTAGTGGCGCAGGTGGAGTCTGAGCGTGGTCATGGGGGGTGCGGCAATGGGGGTTTTGGGGCGGGCCTTGTAGTCTCTCATGGGGCGGCCCCTGGCGGCGTGACCCGATGCTCGTCGCGCATAGGATGGGTTTCGCTGCGCTCTACCCATCCTACGGCCTGGCAGCGTTGCCCGATGCCCGGGGCGCGAAGCGCCTGACACAGGCGTGACACCGCTGGAGCTGTGTCACAAGAGGACTCGCGCGGGCGCGTTCGGGTGTTGATCTTTTGCGGTGGGGCGTTTAGCGTTCCTCCGCCCGACTCAGACCCGCCCTGCACGGACCCGCCCTATGACCAGCCCCGAGACCCCCGAACCGGCCGCCCGCCCGGCCCTGTCGGTCGTGATCCCACTGTTTGACGAGGTGAACAACGTCGCACCACTGCTGGCGCGCGTCCATCAGGGGCTGGCGGACTATGGGGGGGACTGGGAGGTGATCTGCGTGGACGACGGCAGCCGCGACGGCACCGGGGCGCGCCTGATGCAGGAGGCGGCGCGCTGCGGCCCCCATGTGCGCGTGATCCGGCTGCGCCGCAACTTCGGCCAGACGGCGGCCATGCAGGCGGGCTTCGAGGCGGCGCGCGGGGTCCTGATCGCCACACTCGACGGGGACCTGCAGAACGATCCGGCCGACATCCCGCGCCTGGTCGAGGAGTTGCTGGCGCGCGACCTGGACCTGCTCCAGGGGTGGCGGCGCCACCGCCAGGACGCGCTGGTGCTGCGCAAGATTCCCTCGCGCATCGCGAACGCACTGATCGGGCGGGTGACGGGGGTGGCCCTGCACGACTACGGGTGCAGCCTCAAGGTCTATCGGGCGGAGGTGGTGCGGGAACTGACCCTGCTCGGTGAGATGCACCGCTTCATCCCGGTGTGGATGGCCGGGGTGACGGCGCCCTCGCGCATCGGTGAAACCGAGGTCAGCCACCAGGCGCGCCGCTTCGGCACCTCCAAGTACGGGATCTCGCGGACCTTCCGGGTGATCCTGGACCTGCTCTCGGCCTTCTTCTTCCTGCGCTTCGGCTCCCGCCCGGGGCACTTTTTCGGATCGATCGGGATCGTCTTCGGGACCATCGGGGGGGCCATGATGGCGTGGCTGCTGGTGGTCAAGTTCGGACAGGGTGAGAACATCGGCCAGCGGCCCCTGCTGTTCGTCTCGATCCTGTTCCTGGTCACTGCGGTCCAGTTTCTCACCACCGGGGTGCTGGCCGAGCTGATGATCCGAACCTTTTACGCCTCCAGCGACCTGGGCCACCACCGCATCCGCAGCCAAACCGACCCCGCCGCGGCGGGCTGGAAGACACACCTATGAAGCCCCTCCAAGACCATCTCAACGCCGCCTTCGCCTCCCCCTGGATGCTGGCGGCGATCGTCGTCTTCGCCTTCTTCTGGCAAATCTGGTCCCTGCCGCTCATGGACCTGGACGAGGGGGCCTTCACGGAGGCGACCCGCGAGATGGTCGCGAGCGGCAACTACATCACCCCGCACCGGGACGGCGAGCCGCGCTACGACAAGCCGATACTCACCTATTGGGCTCAGGCGGCATCGACCCAGGTGCTCGGATTCAACGAGTTGGCGCTGCGGCTGCCATCGGCCGTGGCGGCCTCACTGTGGGTGCTGGCGCTCTGGCTCTTCGTGCGCGAGCGGCTCGACGCGCTCACCGCCAATGTGGCCGGGATGGTCATGGCACTATCGCTCCAGGTGTCATTGATCGCCAAGGCGGCGATCGCGGATTCGCTGCTGAACCTGTTTATTGCGCTGGCCTTCTTCGAGATCTACCGCTTTTATCTGCGGCCGGACGCGGGGCGCCGCGCCGCCCCGGTGCTGCGCCTGTGGCTGTGGATGGGGCTGGGCTTTCTCACCAAGGGGCCGGTGGCGGCCTTCTTTCCGCTGGTGGCGAGTCTGCTCTTCTTTTGGTCCGAGGGGGCACTGCGGCACTGGCTGCGCGCGGTCCTGTCGCCGCTCGGCTGGCTGATCTTTCTCCTGGTGGCCGGACCCTGGTATCTCGCCATCTATCTGGACGACGGCCCCGGGTTCTTCGCGAGCTTTTTCCTGAAGCACAACGCCGCGCGCTATGGCGAGGCAATCCATGGGCACGGCGGCTTCTTCGGCTATTACTTCGTGATGCTGCCCCTGATCCTCCTGCCCTTCACCGGTTGGTTCCTGAGCCTGCTGCCGGCCTGGCGCGCCGCCTTGGCCGACCCCCTGGACCGCTTCCTGTGGATCTGGTTCCTCATCGTCTTTGTCTTCTTCTCATTCTCGGGCACCAAGCTGCCGCACTACCTGCTCTATGGCTGCACCCCGCTCTTTATCCTGATGGCGCGCCATCGCGACCTGCTCACCGGGCGCTGGCTGGCCTTCATCCCGCCCCTGCTGCTGGTCGGCGCCTTGCTGGCGATGACCCGGGCGCTCGAGACGATGCGGGAACTGAGCAGCAAGGCGCACGAGGTGGCGATCTACAACGACGCCCTGGCCCTCTTGAACCCGACCTATTTCTATGCCTTGTGGGCCGGGGGCGCAGCCCTGCTCGGGCTCTTTCTATGGTCCCGGCCGCCGCTGTGGCAGCGCCTGATCCTGGCCGGCGTGGTCCAGGGCCTGCTGGTCTTCGGGGTCCTGGCACCGCGAGCACTGGCGGTCCTGCAGGCGCCGGTCAAGGAGGCGGCCCTGACGGCGCGTCGGCTCGACCTGCCCACAGTGGTCTTCAACACCTCCATGCCGAGCTTCAGCGTCTACCGCGGCGCCATTACGCCCAACCGCCCGCCGCGGCCCGGGGAGCTGGTCTTTCTGCGCGTGGACAAGCTGGACCAGCTCGCCCGCGCGGTCCCGGACCTGCGGCTCGATCTGGTCTATCGCCGCGGTCCGGTCGCCCTGCTGGTGGTACGGGAACAGGTCCGTCCGACCGGCGCGGCCAAACCGGGCAGCCGCCGCGGTGACTGAGGGCCTGAGCGCGACTTGGCGCCGCGAGCTAGGGTCCGAGCTGCGCCGGGCGCTGGTCGCCGGAGCGGCACGCACCCCCCTCGACCCACCCGGCGGGGGGGCCTGGCTCGCCGCCTGGGCCCTGGCCTGTCTGACCGTCGGCCTGACGCTATGGCTCGCCGGCGGCTATCACGTCGGGTTCTTGGGGTTGAACGCCGTGGCCGACAGCTACCCGGGCTGGGTCCTGCAGTGGCTCACCGCCGTCGGCGGGGATGCGGCGCCCTTTGCGCTCGGGCTGTTCCTCGCCCGCCGCTACCCGCGGGTCCTGTTGGCCCTGATGCTGGCCGCGATCCTGGCCAGCGCCTACAGCCGCGGCCTGAAGCCACTGTTCGACGCGGCCCGCCCGCCGGCCGTCATGCCGCTTGCGGATTTCAACCTGATCGGCCCGGCCTTGCGGCGGGCGAGTTTCCCCTCGGGCCACAGCGTGGCGGCCGGGGCCTTCTGTGGCGTGCTCGTCTATTACGCCCGCTGGAGCGAGACCCGGGTGCTCTGGGTCCTGCTCGCCACCTTGGTGGGCCTGAGCCGGGTAGCGGTGGGGGTACACTGGCCGGTGGACGTGGCCTTCGGGCTCGCGGGCGGGGTGCTGGCGGCCTGGATCGGCGCCCGCCTGGCGGCACGCTGGGGTGGGCTGGCCACCAGGCCAGGGGTCCATCTGACCCTGGTCGCCATCTGTGCGCTCAGCGCCATCTCGCTGCTCCCGGGCGGGGGCGATTACCCCTTGGCGCGGCCCCTGCTCCAGGCCTTGGGCGGCACCGCGCTCGCCTATGCCCTCGCGGGCTACGTCGTCATGCCGCTGGTGCGTCGCCAGGGCGCGGACTGAACGCGACCGCGCAATCGTTGTCGTTGTCGTTGTCGTAATCGGAGAAGCCATGCAATTTGGGGTGCGAGAGAACCCGGGGCGCTACGATTACTCGACTTTGGCCATTTTTCCGCCTGGCCATAGGCATGATAATCAACGCGTTATCTTGGACGGAAAAAATTAGCAGGGAGTCTTCGCCGGGGTTCGCATCGGTCCCGCTGCTGCCTAACCCCATCCTAATTTTTCGTGCTTTTATGTTTCAATCAGTTAGCCAGGACGGCTGTTAGGAAAATGGCCAAAGTCGAGTTGTTAGTGAACCGTTCTAATAGATCCCGACCTCGATCGGGGACTCCAGGTGGAGCCCGCGCAGCCGCTGTGCATGGTCCGCGAGCGCCTGGGCGCGCTGTTCGTCGCTCAGGTGGGCCGGGCCGTAGCAGACTTGGGGGGCCAGGACCGCGAAGCCCACGAAGCGCAGGATGCCGCGGTTGATCGGTCTCAGGATACCGGCCATGTCGCCGTTGAAGCCGCCGGGCTCATAGGCCTCCCGCGGGCCGCCGGTGGTGAGTGAGAGCATGGCCCGCTTGCCCTGGAAGACGCCGTTCTCATAGAAGTGGCCGCCGCCGTAGGTGCGGCCCATGGCGAACACCCGGTCGACCCAGCCCTTCATCACGGCCGGCAGCCCGAACCACCAAAGCGGAAATTGGAGGATCAAGAGGTCGCACCACTCCAAGTTCTCAAGTTCGGTCTCGATCGCGGGGGCGAAGCCGTCGTGCTCGTCCGCGTGCAGCTCTTCGAGCTGCTGCTTGAAGAAGTCCGGGTCCTTGACCGTGGTGAAGTTGTGGCGGCCGGACACCGGGTCGAAGCCCATGGCGTGCAGGTCCGAGACGCGGACCTGGTGCCCCGCCTTGGTCAGGGTGTCGCGGGTGGCCGCGAGCAGGGCGCCGTTGAAGCTCCGGGGTTCCGGGTGCCAGTAAACGATGAAGCAGTTCATTGGTCTGAGTCTCCGGTGGTGGATCGGGTTTCAGGATCGGAAAAGGCGCGTGTATTGGGTCTCATGGGCGCTGGAGGCGATGGCGAGCGCGGCACAGGAGGCGCCGATCTCCTCGTCCGGCAGGGCCAACGCCGTCTCCAGCGCGGGCGGGATCAGGGCCGCGAGCCGGGCCAGGACCTGCTGGCCCTGGGTCTGACCCAGGGGAACGCATTTGACCCCCGCCAGCACCAGGTTCTCGGCCCAGGACCAGGCGTAGCCCGCTGCCGTCTGCCGCGGGGCGATGCCCCAGGCCGCCGCGGCGAAGGCCAGACCGGCCAACTGGGCGCGGGCCAGCACCGGGCGCCAGTCACGCGCCCCGGCGAGGTTCCAGGCGATCAAGATGTCCGCTAGGGCGCGGCCGCGGTTGGCCTCCTCCAGGCGCAGTTCTGCCGTCTCCCGAGCGGCGAGCAATTGGTCGATCCAGCCGGCGCAGGCCGGCGCGTCGTGCGCCCCCGCCGCCGCCTGCAGGCGCGCCAGGAGCGGCAGGTCCACCCGGGTGAGTCCCTGCTCTAGCTGGTCGGCGACCCAGGCCTCCAGGTCCGCCGCCGTGCGCACCCAGCCCGCCTCCACCGCCCACTCGAGCCCCTGGGAATAGGTGAAGCCGCCGACCGGCAGCGTCGGGCTTACCAGTTGCAGGAGGCGCAGCAGGGGCAAGTCCATGTCAGGGCTCGGCCGCGTGTAAATAACCATAAAAAAATCATCCACAGATGAACACAGATTCACACAGATTGTTCATTGGTTTACGATTGGTCGGGGGCTCACCTTGCCGGTGATTGTGACGATAGCGATAAGCGAATGATAATTGGAAGATAATCTGTGTTCATCCGTGTTCATCTGTGTTCATCTGTGGATCTCTAGGATGACCGTGTCCGTTACCCCCATAGGCCCCCGCCTCCGGCTCGAAGGGGCCGGT
>Ga0247839_1009039_pt1 | contig 10169 bp, 10 predicted proteins | sample LaCruzMarch2015__6_FD_192405 | JGI IMG/M metagenome (GOLD analysis project Ga0247839, IMG submission 192405) | Freshwater microbial communities from meromictic Lake La Cruz, Castile-La Mancha, Spain - LaCruzMarch2015_16m | ecosystem: Environmental > Aquatic > Freshwater > Lake | place: Spain...
TGTTGGGACTTGGAGTGTCGGCCATTAGTGATGCTTGGGGCGCATTTGCACAAAACGAAAAGGTTGTAGAAGAATATATCGCTCGGGTAGAAAAGGATGAAATGCCAGTATTTCGAGGCCATATTCTTACTGATGAAGACAAACAATTGCGGCAACATATTCTGGATATAATGTGTCGCCACACCACACGTTGGAATGCAAGTGATGCATTTCCAATTGATAAAAGTGAACTTGCCAACCGATTACGCGAGCCCATCAAAGACGGGTTGGTAATGCTAACTGATTACGGGATTGACGTAACCGAAAAAGGCCGTCCTTTTATTCGAAATATCTGCATGGCATTGGATGCGCGCTTGTGGCGCAACGAGCCAAAAGGCAGCGTTTTCTCTTCTACCGTTTAATTTAAACAGCTTTTAATCAGGCTTTTTGCATTGCTCTGCAGGCATCGCACCACACATTCCGCAGGGCTGCCCATCTTTATTTAGCATTGGGTTTTGACTGGCGCAAGTGCCAGCAAATTGACCATCTTTCTTAACCAAAATCTTGATGGCGATGCCAGCAAATGCAATACCCATTAAGAGTATTGCTGCTATAACGACTTCCATAGAGGTGTACTTTTCAATTATTTAATACCGCAAAATTAAGCAGTAACAACTGGGGTAGGCTCACGAAAAATTGTTTGTGTACGATTGGGGCCAACGGAAACCAATGTAACTGGAACCTCAGTTTGCTTTTCGATAAAAGCGATGTACTCCATCAGCTCTTTCGGCAAATCATCGCTTTGAAGTGCTGCTGTTAAATTGCACTGCCAACCTTTGAAATCCACATAAACAGGTTCCACTTCCTCGGTAATATCATACGGCATGCGGTCGGTAAGCACACCATTCACACGGTAATGGGTGCAAACCCGAATTGTTTCGAATGTGTCCATCACATCCGCTTTCATCATGTTCAATTCGGTAACACCATTAATCATAATAGCGTAGTTGAGCGCTGGCAAATCCAACCAACCAGTGCGCCTTCTCCTACCAGTAGTAGAGCCGAATTCATTACCAATTTTGCATAGTTGCTCGCCCACTTCATCATTCAATTCGGTGGGGAACGGGCCAGAACCAACCCGCGTGCAATAGGCTTTGAAAATGCCAATAACTCTTCCAATTCTATTGGGTGCAATGCCAAGCCCCGTGCATGCTCCAGCACAAATAGTGCTAGAAGAGGTGACAAAAGGATACGAGCCAAAATCAATGTCGAGAAGGGAACCTTGCGCTCCTTCGGCCAGCATTTTTTTTCCTTCCTTCAACTGTTGATTTAGATAATGCTCGCTATCAATAAGTTCAAAGCGCTTTAGTGTGGCCAAACTATCAAGCCATTGCTTTTCCATTTCGGCATCTACACCATCCTCGCCTTGCTGAGCCAGCAAAAGTTCGTGTTTGTGCTTTAGGAAATTGTATTTCTCTTCAAATTGGTCGCTGAGCACATCACCCACACGAAGCCCATTTCTCCCGGTTTTATCCATGTATGTTGGGCCAATACCTTTCAAGGTGCTTCCAATTTTACTCTTTCCTTTTGCCTTTTCTGATGCTGCATCCAACAAGCGGTGCGTTGGTAGAATTAGGTGCGCCTTTTTCGATATTTTGAGTCTATCAGAAGCAAACACTCCACGCGCTTCTAGACTATCAATTTCTTTCTTAAAAATGATGGGATCAATCACAACACCATTGCCCACCACGTTGATTGCATCTTTTCGAAAAATACCTGATGGAATAGTGTGTAACACATGCTTTATCCCTTCAAATTCTAAGGTGTGCCCAGCATTTGGACCGCCCTGAAAACGAGCAATTACATGATATTTTGGCGTTAATACATCCACAATTTTTCCTTTTCCCTCGTCTCCCCATTGAAGACCGAGTAGTACATCCACTTTTTCCAATTTGCTATTTATTTAAATGTAAAATGTTCGCTAGCGGTTTCTATCGAACCATAAATCTTAAAAATTGAATCGAGACGCGTCATTACCAACAATTGGCGCACCTTATCAGAAACTCCACAAATAACGAGTTCACCACCGGCATTTCTGGCCTTAGTTAGCATGCCTATAAACAAATTGAGCCCTGAACTATTTACATACTCAAGGCCGCTCAATTCGAGCATTACCGAATTTTCACCTTTTGACAACATCTCTTCAAACAAAGCAATCAACTCTTCAGATTGCTCCTTTTCTGTGAGCCTTCCCATTAAGGAAATAAGACGTAGGCCATTGATTGACGAAATTTCGTACTGGAAAGCCATCTTAGTTTCGTGTGTCTTTACGGGCGCAACTGCCAGTTTTTGCCAACTCGTTGCATTGCCCAGAAAAATTCAACGAGTGACTAACCACCTTAAAATCGAGCATGGATTCTACCATGTTTTGAATTTGCTGGATGCGTGGATCGCAAAACTCCATCACCTTTCCGCAATCTTGACAAATGATGTGATCGTGTTGTTGATACTTATGCGAACGCTCAAAATGGGCGATGTTCTTCCCAAATTGATGCTTGGTTACCAACTTGCAATTGAGCAGAATCTCAATGGTGTTGTAAAGCGTGGCCCTACTTACACGGTAGTTTTTGTTCTTCATTTGAACATAGAGCGACTCTATATCGAAATGACCACCACTTGTATAAATCTCGTTTAGAATGGCAAAACGCTCGGGTGTTTTTCTGTGACCATTCTCTCCCAAATAATTGGAAAAAATTTCTTTCACCGTATCGTAAAGCTCAGAAGGTACTTCTGTCATTCAGGTAGTACTAAAACCCAAAATTAGGGAAATACAACGAGGAAAATGAATTCAAAAACTTGGGTTATCCACCAATTTCTAAAGAGTTGCCGACAATACACTTCAAATTTCCCACTTCACGAATTTTCGTGAGAATGTTTCCCCATTTGTTTCTGCCAGAATAAAATATATGCCTTGACGAAAGCCATAAACTGGAATAATGAGCTGCTCGTTGGTCATTTGTTGCAAAAAGTCGTAATACATAATATTGCCATTTCGGTCAAAGATGTACAAGTTCACATCCGTCTCAAGGCGCGTGGCAATGCGCAAATTGATGTATTCCACCACAGGATTGGGATAGAAATTAAAGGCCAAATGCTCGCATGGACCTTCACTGTATTGGTTGAGTGCAGCATATTGCCAATAGCAAAAATTGACATAGGTGGTTCCGTCACATCCGCAAACGGGAATAAAATCGGGATAACAGGGCGGATTAGTAACTGGAAAAGACAAACTATCCTCGCATTGCGCCTTCGTTTCCAGCACAAACAACCAACCAATTAGGATGAGAAAAACGTATTTCATTCCGTGGCCGAAGGTACAGCTTGGGGAATGAAAAGGCGTATTTTGTTTCCGAAATAAAGCTGGAGATGACGGTTTCGAAAGTTGGAAGTATCACTGGATAACTCAGCTGAGTGAAGCCAACCAGAATTTGGCAATGGTGTTAACTCCAATAACGTATCTCCTTTAGAAATGGACGTTTTAATAAATTTCATTCGCGCATCTACAGCTTCAGAATAGGTAATCGCCTTAGGAATCATTTGCGCTGCACATACAATTTGATACCCCAATAAGGAAACTTGAACCGCCAAGACTATTATAAACAACTCCCCTTTGAACTTCCGCTGGAACACTTCACCAGATTGAATACAAAGGATAACTCCCGTAGACAACATCGCCACAACAACTGGAAGTAATGCTCTTGAGGGTCCCAAATCGCTCATTATCAAACCCATCATAAAAGCCATAGTAAGCGTGACTAAATCTGCCAATGCAAGCACCTTGCGATTGCTTGAAAAAAGAGCCCCAAACGAGCTAGTCTGAAAGCGCGTTTCATTCTTAAATATCCATATCAATGGAAAAAGGACAGCAATCAAAGCAGGCAATAGCATTGGAATTCGGTAAAGAAGCAGAATCCCATAGTTCTTAAAGCCAACAGCAATTCTATCAATTAAGGGCAATTGGGGCAGATGTTCCATTCGAACTTGTACTCCACTTCCCAGTGCGTCCAACCCAAAACCAATCAGGCAAGCTATGGTAGCGATATGATAAATTCTCGAAGTTTGATTAGCTCCAGAAATAAACCCAAGATAAAACAGAACCAGTAATGACACTAATGCTGCAGGCTCTGACGAACCACCCACAAACAAAAACAGTAGGGAAATCATCAGAAAGCTCCACACTTTTTCAGACTTCATTAACAGGAATCCAAAACCAGCAGCTACTGCAAAAACACCCCATAAATACATGGGTGTAGATGACATCCAAAACCACGTATCGTCCTTAGCAAAGGACACATAGAAAAGCGCCATAAGCATATAAAGCGGCAAAACAGCACGCAGCACTTTGCTCACACTTAAGCCAAACTGCGTAATCAATCCATGCAGCAGTATTCTAAACGAAACCCAACCGATGATTAAGGTGAGGCCATGCATCACTATAAGATTCTCTGATTTGCTATGCACCAAAAGCAACGTGTTTAGCACCAAGGTAGACGCCCATCGCGGGTTCCAGTTTTGGTAATAAAAAACCATTGCGTCCCAAACTCCTCTCTCCTGAGTGGTTACCAGATAGTGAAAGTCATCCGCTGAGAGGTGATTAAAAAATCCGAGCGCAAGAAAAACAACTGCAAACACCAACGCGTTCGCAGCCATAAGAACAATTACAATTCGATTTCTCGTGTCCTCCATTGTCACCTGACGAAAATTCAGTCAAAACTAAATTCAATCCGCATTATTCTATCACCTCGGCAAGCAATAACACAGAAAGGCCGCTCGGAATCCGAACGGCCTTTTTGATAAATTCCGTAAAAGAATCTTATTTTTTCACTTGAGAAACCACAGCTTTGAACGCCTCTGGGCTATTCATAGCTAGGTCGGCAAGCACCTTACGGTTTAATTCAATTCCGCTTTTGTGCAATTTGCCCATGAAAGCAGAATATGAAAGACCGTATTGACGTGCTCCAGCATTGATACGCATAATCCACAAAGCGCGGAAAGCACGTTTGCGTTGTCTGCGGTCACGGTACTGATATACTAAACCTTTTTCAACCGCGTTTTTCGCAACGGTCCAAACATTCTTTCTTCTTCCGAAATAGCCTTTGGCTTGTTTCAGAACTTTTTTTCTGCGCGCCTTAGACGCGACTGAATTTACTGATCTTGGCATTTCTTCAATTGTTTTTGGCGTGAGGCGTTTCGAACAAACGAAAACTTGAAGCCTGTGGCCGGGTTAATAAAAAACTTCAGATTTTTAGGAGGTACTTCACGTTGTTCATGTCTGCATCGCTTACCAAGCCAGCCTTAGTAAGATTTCTCTTACGCTTGGTTGACATCTTGGTCAAGATGTGACTTTTGAACGCGTGCTTCCTTTTAATCTTTCCAGAGCCTGTGATAGAGAATCTCTTCTTGGCGCTGGAATTGGTTTTAACCTTTGGCATAGCGTTTAGAATTGGTTATTGTTAGTAATTACTGATGAATTCGAATTAAAAAAACTTACTTTTTGGAAGGTGCAAGAATGATAAACATCTTTTTACCCTCCAATTTTGGCAACATTTCTACCTTACCTACATCCTCCAACTCATTGGCGAATTTCAATAGGAGAATTTCCCCTTGATCTTTATACACAATAGCTCTGCCTCGGAAAAAAACGAAAGCTCTAACCTTAGAACCTTCCTTTAAAAACTCTCTAGCATGCTTCAATTTGAAGTTGAAATCGTGGTCGTCCGTGTTAGGGCCGAATCTAATTTCCTTCACCACCACTTTGGCGGCTTTTGACTTCAATTCCTTTTGTTTCTTCTTCTGTTCGAATAGAAACTTTTTGTAATCAAGTATTTTACAAACCGGAGGAACCGCAGATGGTGAAATCTCAACAAGATCTAACTCTTGTTCTTCCGCCAACTCCAAGGCTCTTCTAATTGGATAGATACCCTCTACTCCTTCGCCTACTAGGCGAACCTCTGGTGTTGTAATCCGTTCATTAATCCTGTGGGGATCTTCTGCACGCATCACTCTCCGCGCTGGTCTAGGTCTTCTTATCGCCAATTGTTATCCTTTGTGTCTTACTTGATTTATAACTTAACTCACTACTAAATCTGCTTCAATCTCACTCTTAATAAGTTTGGCAAACTCCTCAATTGAGAAACTTCCCAAATCGCCTTCTCCTTGTTTCCTTATTGAAAGTTGACCCGAAGTGGCTTCCTGTTCACCAAGAATAATCATGTAAGGAACTTTTCTCAATTCGGCATCGCGAATCTTCTTTCCTACCTTCTCACTTCTTTCGTCAACAAGGCCGCGAATTTCGTAATTATTCAGCAACTGTGAGAGTTTTTTTGCCTCTTCGTTAAATTTGTCTGAAATAGGCAGTATTGCTGCCTGTTCGTAGGTTAACCATAGCGGAAATTTGCCTGCGCAATGCTCCAACAACACAGCCACGAATCGTTCCATACTGCCAAAAGGAGCGCGATGAATCATTACGGGGCGATGTTTTGCATTGTCGCTGCCCACATATTCCAATTCAAAGCGTTCGGGTAGGTTGTAATCCACCTGAATGGTGCCCAACTGCCAGCTGCGACCAATAGCATCGCGAACCATAAAGTCGAGTTTTGGCCCGTAAAACGCAGCTTCACCGTATTCGGTAACGGTTTTAATATCGCGCGCTCCAACTGCTTCAACAATTGCGGCTTCCGCTTTCGCCCAATTTTCATCAGAGCCAATATACTTCTCCTTGTTATTTGGGTCGCGCAGTGAAATTTGTGCCGTGAACTCCTTGAAATGAAGCGCATTCAGCACATATAGAACCAAGTCGATTACTTTCACAAATTCCTCTTTCACCTGATCAGGACGGCAAAAAATGTGGGCATCATCTTGAGTAAATCCCCGAACACGCGTTAAACCATGTAATTCACCACTTTGCTCATAGCGATATACCGTACCAAACTCGGCCAATCGCACAGGCAAATCCTTATACGACCGTGGTTTGAACTTGTAAATTTCGCAATGATGCGGGCAGTTCATCGGTTTCAACAAGAATTCCTCGCCTTCATTAGGCGTGTTTATCGGCTGAAAACTGTCTTTTCCATACTTCGCATAATGCCCAGAAGTCACATACAATTCTTTGCTACCAATATGAGGCGTAATCACCATCTCATAGCCTGCTTCTACTTGCTGCTTCTGAAGGAAATTTTCCAATCGCTTGCGCAAATCGGCTCCTTTGGGTAACCAAAGCGGCAATCCTTGTCCTACTTTTTGAGAGAAGGTGAACAACTCCAGTTCCTTGCCCAATTTGCGATGGTCACGTTTCTTGGCCTCTTCAAGTAGTTCGAGATATTCCTTCAAATCTTTCTCCTTCGGAAACGAAATGCCATAAACACGAGTAAGCTGTTTCTTGGTCTCATCTCCTCGCCAATAGGCACCAGCCACATTCATTATTTTGATGGCTTTGATAACTCCAGTGTTCGGAATATGCCCACCTCGGCACAAATCGGTAAAATCGCTATGATCACAAAACGTGATTTCGCCATCAGTTAAGTTCTCGATAAGCTCTACTTTGAACTCATTGCCAGCATCACGATACAATTTCAAAGCATCGGCTTTGCTCACAGGTTTCATTTTGAACTCTGCCTTTTGACGGGCAAATTCGAGAAACTTCTGCTCTATAACCGGAAAATCAGTATCGGAAATAGACCTACCAGCCCCAAAATCAACATCATAATAAAATCCGCTTTCTATTGCAGGACCAATCGTGAGTTTAACTCCTGGATACAGATGCTCTAAAGTTTGGGCAAGCACGTGCGCACTCGAATGCCAAAATGCAGTCTTCCCTTCCTTATCATTAAAGGTGTACAACGTAAGATGCGCATCTTGTGTAATTGGTGTAGACGACTCCACTGTTTTGCCATTTACTTTGGCGGATAAAACATTGCGTGCCAATCCTTCGCTGATGCTCAGGGCCACGTCCATCGCAGTAATTCCAGCAGAATATTGCCGTTGGGCGCCATCGGGTAGCGTGATTGTAATGTTGCTCAAAATGGTAGTTTTTTAATAAGCGTGCAAAGATAGAACGTTGAGGCAACGGGCAGATAGCAGAAAAGCAAAATGAATCTGACTAAACTGGCGAAATCCTGTATGTACTTTTGGCCGCATTCAAAATTTTAGCAAAACCACGTATGACAGCATTAACATTTGCCAACGGAGACATCATGCCAATTTTCGGATTGGGAACCTGGAAATCGAAGCCCGGTGAGGTATATGCCGCAGTTCGACAAGCCATTAAAATAGGTTATCGCCACATTGACTGCGCATCTATTTACATGAACGAGCCTGAAATTGGAAAGGCATTTCAAGATGCGTTTGCGGATGGCGATGTGAAGCGTGAAGATTTATGGATTACTTCCAAACTGTGGAATAATGCACATGCCGAAAATCAAGTTTTGCCAGCGCTGCGCAAAACATTAGCAGATTTAAAGCTCGATTATCTTGACCTATATCTCGTGCATTGGCCAATCGCATTCAAAAGCGACATTTTAGGACCAAAAGATGCTGATGATTTTGTTCCACTCACAGAACTGCCCCTTATTGGCACTTGGCGTGGAATGGAAACAGCGCAAGCTGTGGGATTGGCCAAACATATTGGCGTTTCTAATTTTAGCGTGAAAAAGCTGAAAAACCTAATCGCTGAAGCCAAAGTGAAGCCAGAAATGAATCAAATTGAGCTGCATCCTTTGTTGGCACAGAACGAAATGTTGCAATTCTGCAAGCAAGAAAACATCCATCTTACCGCATATTCTCCGCTTGGCTCTTTTGACCGCAGTGCTGCCTTAAAAGGAGCTGACGAGCCAAATTTGTTTGACCATCCCATCATAAAAGAAATCGCGGCAAAGTATGGAGCCTCTGAGGCGCAAGTGCTTATTAAATGGGCGATACAGCGGGGCACTTCCGTCATCCCCAAAAGCGTAAATCCCGTAAGATTGCAACAAAACTTTGATGCACAGAAATTGCAGCTATCAGATGCCGATATGCAGTTGCTTGCGCATGTCGACCGCCATTTCCGATTTATTGATGGGACATTTTGGGCTTATCCAAAATCGAGCTACACCGTTGCCAATCTTTGGGACGAATAATTGAATCCATACACACTTAAATAGAACCATTTCCAATTCTATACTGAACCAATGAAAAAGACCATCCTCCTGCTGTCAAGCATAGTTTACATGAGCAATTCGCTTGTGGCACAAGACACTTTGACCAATAAAAAAGGCAGCGATTATCGATTTGAAGTGATTGTGAGTCATGATGCTAATCCAGTAGAAAATCAGAACCAAACGGGAACCTGTTGGAGTTTTTCGGCACTTTCCTATTTCGAATCTGAATTGATTCGCAAGGGAAAAGGCAAGCATTTGCTCAGTGAAATGTACGTGGTAAGAAAAGCCTACGAAGGCAAAGCCGAAAACTATGTACGAATGCACGGTTTGTCAAATTTCGATGCAGGTGGGGCTTTTCACGATATTCCGTATGTGATTCGTAGACATGGAATAGTACCACTTTCAGCTTATGATGGATTGAATTATGGCGAAAAGGACCACAATCATGAAGAGTTGAATTTGATTCTGAAAGCAACCGTTGGGGTAATTAAAGATAACCCACAAGAGAACCTAACTCCATCGTGGAAAAAGGCTGTAAGTGGCGTTTTGGATGCCTATTTAGGTGACGAACCCAAATCATTTACCTACCAAGGAAAGGAATACAATCCACGCTCATTCTCCGATTTTTTAGGCTTAAATATGGATGATTATGTGGCAATCACATCGTATTCACATCATCCCTATTACAAACCATTCGTGATAGAAATTCCAGACAATTGGGCTTTTGGACAGTGCTACAATGTTCCGCTAGACGAGCTTGTACAAATTATGGAACATGCACTACTCAAAGGCCACACGTTTGCTTGGGGTGCCGATGTGTCGGAAAATGGATTCGCTTACCGCGAAGGTTTGGCATTGCTTCCAGAGGATGAAAGCACCATCAAAAAAACTGGAAAAGACAGCAAACTCTTTAATGACGCTGGAGCGGAAAAGAAAAGCAATGCATTCGAAACACCCGTTAAACAGCGTTGGGTGAGCCAAGAGGAACGCCAAGCT
>Ga0247839_1009042_pt1 | contig 10167 bp, 11 predicted proteins | sample LaCruzMarch2015__6_FD_192405 | JGI IMG/M metagenome (GOLD analysis project Ga0247839, IMG submission 192405) | Freshwater microbial communities from meromictic Lake La Cruz, Castile-La Mancha, Spain - LaCruzMarch2015_16m | ecosystem: Environmental > Aquatic > Freshwater > Lake | place: Spain...
CAGACGACATCACGCAGTGGAATGCGGCGTCTGATGATTGGCACACCACCACATCGACGGTCGACCTGCGCGTGGGCGGGGTATTTTCATCGCGCATGGAGGCCAAAGACGGCAGCTTCGGCTTTGACTTCGCCGGGACGTACACCCGGATCGTGCCTAACGAATTGATTGAATATTCATTTGGCGACCGGGTTTGTGCGGTCGAGTTCATGGCCGGCGCCAATGGTGTCACGGTGCGCGTCACGTTTGATGCTGAAACCGAAAACCCCGTGGAGCAACAGCGTGAGGGGTGGCAAGCCATCCTCAATAGTTTTGCCAGGCACGTTGAAGCTATTCCCTGACATCATGTCCATCATCCTTGAAGGAGGCTGCCTCTGCGGCAAGGTTCGATTCCGTGCCGACCAGCCGCCCGTGCGCACCTTTGCCTGCCACTGCAAGTTCTGCCAACGCGTAACGGGCACGTCCTTCTTTGCGGAATCGATCTTCCCGGCGGATGCCGTCCAGTTCAATGACGGCGAGCTAAGTCGGTACGAGCATGTGTCGGACGGCAGCCAGAAAAAAGTCTTTGTCCACTTTTGCCCAAGCTGCGGCACCACCGTCGGGCTGACGTTCGAGCGCTGGCCAGAAGTTCGCGCCATCTCGCGCGGCTGCTACGACGACCCCAATGCCGTTGAAATCACCAGCCACATCTGGACCGAGTCGGCCCAGACCGGGGTGGTTCTGCCGGCAAGCATTGACTGCTTTGCCGGAGCGCGGGCCCGGCTGGATGGTCAAGCTGAGCAGGCCACCAGACACGACCTACCCGTGATGGCCCGGTTGGGGTGAAGCCTAACCGGCGACCAGTGCATCGGCAATGATTTGCCCCCTCTTGAGCCAATGACCCGACCACCTCACCCAGTTGGTCGAGAGCAACCGACACCATGTCCAGCAGAACCACCACGGGATTGCGGTAGCGGTCAAAGTGCGTCATTTCAAGGGGGAGTGTTCGTCTGCGAACGAACCGACCGCAGCATGCACCGCATTCCAATCGGCAGCACACGCATCGGCCACGTGTTGGCGATTGCGTTGTGCGCTCTGCTGACTGGCTACAAACTCAGACAGGAGCAACTCCACCGTTGCAGGCAGATTGTTGGTTTGGGCCTTGGCCTGCGCCACGGATCAAGCCTTGGGCGCAAACCTGTGGAACATGAAGAACTCGTCGTCTTTTGTCCAACCCGTCGCATGGTACAGGTCTTGGGCCGGCACATTGGATTGAGCCACGTTCAGGCTGACTCGGCAGGCGCCAAAAGTCCAGGCGTACTGCTCTACCGCCTGCAGCAATGCCGTGGCCACACCTGCCCGACGCCCAACTTCTGACACAAAAAGGTCATTGAGGATGAACACCCGTGCAAGCGCTGTGGACGAGTAACTCGGATAGAGCTGCGCCATGCCCACGGCTTGTTCATCAAGGAATGCCAAGAAGACGACCGACTCGCCATGATCGAAGCGCTCGCGCAGAAACGCACGGCAGGCCTTCAGGTCCGATGCTTTGCCTTGAAACTGCCGATATTGGTCGAACACAGACGCGACGTCGTCAAGGTCTGCGAGAACTGCTTGGCGGATAACAGCGGACTTCATGTGAGAGGCACTTTCGCTAATTGCAGATATCCCAGCCGCAAGCCATCGTTACCGGCCCATCGTCCGCAAACCGCTTGCACTTGCAAACCTGCACCGTGAGGTCCCCCGCTTCCGCCATGCATCCGGAAGGCGGGGGGATTTACCGAATGGACACGCCTACGCTGAAGCGTTCACACTCATGGCTCGCCGGCCAACAGTGCATTGAAAGTAGCGCTGGGGCGCATGACATCGGTGACCTTCTTCTTGTCTGGCATGAAGTACCCGCCAATATCAACCGGCTTTCCTTGTACTGCCCTGAACTCTTCGAGGATTTTTTGCTCGTTGTCGGCCAGTGCTTTGGCCAGTGGGGCGAAGTGCTCCTGCAATTGCTTGTCCTGCGTCTGGGCTGCGAGCTCCTGGGCCCAGTACATGGCAAGGTAAAACTGTCCACCGCGGTTGTCGAGCTGTCCGGTCTTGGGGGATGGACCTTTCTTGTTGTCCAGCAACAGTCCTGTCGCCTGGTCGAGTGACTTGGCCAAAATCTTGGCTTTTTCATTGTTGGTTTTCAGGCCCAGGTCTTCCAGACTAACGGCCAGCGCCAGAAACTCACCGAGCGAATCCCAGCGCAGGTGGTTTTCTTCCACCAACTGCTGCACATGCTTGGGCGCAGACCCGCCAGCGCCGGTTTCATACATCCCGCCGCCAGCCATCAACGGGACTATCGACAGCATCTTCGAACTGGTGCCCAGTTCCATGATGGGGAATAGGTCAGTCAGGTAGTCACGCAGGATATTCCCGGTGACCGAGATGGTGTCCAGGCCACGGGTCGCACGCTCCAGCGTGTAACGCATGGCACGCACCTGCGACATGATTTGGATGTCAAGACCGCTGGTGTCGAAATCTTTCAGGTAGGTCTTGACCTTATGGATCAACTCTTGCTCATGCGGGCGGTAGGGGTCCAGCCAGAACACTGCCGTCATGCCGGAGTTACGAGCGCGGGTTACTGCCAGCTTGACCCAGTCGCGCACTGCGGCATCTTTTAGCTGGCACATGCGCCAGATATCGCCCTCTTCGACGTCTTGCGCCAACAGAACTTCGCCCGTGGCAAGGTCGGTGATGTTGGCCACGCCGTCTTCCGTGATCTCGAATGTCTTGTCGTGGGATCCGTACTCTTCAGCCTGCTGAGCCATGAGGCCTACATTGGGCACTGTTCCCAACGTGCGGGGATCAAAATTACCATGCCACTTGCAAAAGTTAATCATCTCCTGGTAGATGCGAGCAAAAGTGCTCTCGGGCATCACTGCCTTGACATCCTTCAGTCGACCGTCGGCGCCCCACATCTTGCCACCGTTGCGGATCATTACGGGCATGGACGCATCCACGATGACGTCGTTGGGCGAGTGGAAATTGGTGATTCCCTTGGCAGAGTCCACCATGGCCAGCTCGGGGCGATTCGCATGGCAGGCATGCAAATCCCGGAGTACTTCTTCCCGCTGCGACTGCGGCAGTGTGGCCAGTTTGTCATACAGGTTAACCATGCCGTTGTTCACATTCACACCCAACTCGTCAAACAGTTTGGCGTGTTTGTTGAAGGCGTCTTTGTAGAAAATTCTGACGCAATGGCCAAACACAATGGGGTGGGACACCTTCATCATGGTGGCCTTGACGTGCAAGGAGAACATCACACCGGTCTGGTGCGCGTCCTCAATCTCTTTCTCGTAAAACTCGAGCAGGGCCTTCTTGCTCATGTACATGCTGTCCATGATCTCGCCATCCTTCAGCGACACTTTGGCTTTCAGCACGATCGTCTTGCCGCTCTTGGTGATGAGCTCCATTTTTACGTCACGTGCCTTGTCCAACGTGATCGATTTTTCACCGTGATAGAAATCGCCATCGTGCATGTGGGAGACATGGGAGCGCGATGCTTGGCTCCACTCGGCCATCGAATGGGGGTTCTTGCGGGCATAGTTCTTGACAGCCAGGGGCGCGCGGCGGTCCGAATTACCTTCGCGCAGCACCGGGTTCACAGCGCTTCCTGTGCACTTGGAATAACGCGAGCGGATGGATTTTTCAGCGTCGGTCTTCGGGTCGTCCGGGTAGTCCGGCAAGGCGTACCCCTGGGACTGCAGTTCCTTGATGCAGGAGATCAACTGCGCGACCGACGCACTGATGTTGGGAAGTTTGATGATGTTGGTATCAGGCAGCAAGGTGAGGCGACCAAGTTCTGCCAGGTTGTCCGGTACTCTTTGCGACTCGGCAAGGCACTCCGGGAACTCACCGAGCACCCTCCCAGCGAGCGAGATGTCCGACGACATGACGTCGACGCCCGCTGGCGCGGCAAAGGTACGAATGATGGGCAAGAAGGCAAAAGTTGCCAGAAACGGTGCTTCATCGGTCAGTGTGTAAATGATTCTTGATGTCTGATTTGCCATGTCGGTCGTCCTTCAAATTTGGTAGGTCTGCAACCCGCAACTGTATTCGATCATCAATACTCGCAGCAAGGTTGGATCAAGACGTGCAACCAGGTACTGAATTCGGCGCTTAAAGACACTCGTTCGCTGCTGCATGATGCGAGCTCTGACACCCAAAGCATGCTCGCCCTCAGCCCTTCGGCCGAGACCCGTAGCCTAGGGAAAACACGGTAACTACGGCTCCACCTACGGTTTATGATGCTAATCCTTGCGACAAAGCAACAGTCTGGTTAATTGAATCGTTTTAAATAATCTGGAGCCATTTCATGTTCAAGACCCTCTTAACATCTCGGCGGGCTGTCTGTACCGCAATTGCTGGTTTGACACTTGCGGTGGGCATGGGTGCCGTCAACGCCCAGCAAAAGAAGATTCGCGTTGCATTTGGCGACGTGCTTTCCACTGAAACCGTATCGATGGTGATCGCGCTCGAGCGGGCAAAGGAAAAAGGCGTTGATTATGAGATCACCTTCCTTGCCAAAGAAGAGTTGGCGATCCAGGCCGTGATCAACGGGCAGGCCGATCTGGGGGTGGGTACACCGTACTCCGTCATCCAGAAAAGCAAGGCCCCGCTGCGGATTTTGTTTCAAGGCACACGGCTGGTGTTCTTCCCTGTGGCTGACAAGCAGTACAAGTCCTGGAAAGACCTGAACGGTCAACCCTTCACCTTCCATGCTCGTGGCACGGGAACCGAGGCTATTGGCAACATCATTGCGAAACGGGAGGGCATCCAGTTCGGTGACCGCAGTTACGTGCCCGGCTCCGAGAATCGCATCATTGCGATGATGAAGGGCCAGATCAAGGCGTCTATCATCGACCTGGCCAACAAGAACACACTTATGGAAAAAGCCGGGGACCGTTTCATTGTTCTGCCGGGCGTCAGCAGCCCGGCATCGGACGAAACCCTGTTTGGCAATCTCGACTGGATCAAGGCCAACGAAAAACAGGTCGATATCATCGTCACAGAGTTCGCGCGTTTGTGGGCGGAGATGAATGCAGATCCGGCGGTGATCGAGCGCGAGCGTGCGAAGCGAAAACTGATGGCTGATCAGCCCAAGGAGATTCTGACCAAAGTCACGGATTTCTACACCGTATCCACCAAGGAAGGTATCTACGCACCGGGTGGTGGCAGCGCTGAAGTCGCAAAGAGCGACTTCGAGTTTTACGTGGAAGCGGGTCAGATGCAAGGCCCAGTGTCAAGCCTTGCGGTTGAGAACTTCTGGTACCTGGGGCCGCTGGAGCGTGCCCGCAAAGCCATCGGCAAGTAAGCCGCTCTTCTTTCCCTCCTGGAGCAGCCCGCCTCGTGCGGGTTTTTCTTAGCCACGCCGCGGGGTATGGCCTCCACTTGGCTTTGTTCATGCAATTGACGCATCCACTTTTCATACGGCTGGTCTCCTTTACCGTCGTCCTGGGGGCTTGGGAGGTGGTTGGCCTAATTGGCCTGAGTGCCGCGTTTCCCGCCTTCTCCGACACCATGGCTGCTCTGTGGGGTATGGCTGCTGACGGCTCGCTTTTCAAGGCCTTTGCCAAGACCCTAGAGCCGCTGCTTCTGGGCTTGGTCATATCAGTGGTGTTAGGTGTCTTTCTGGGCGTCTGGATGGGTCTCAAAGAGTCAGCCGAATGGCTTTTCGCCCCGGTTTTCATCGTTGCGCAAGCTGCCCCGCTTGCAGCATTGATCCCGGTCTTGACCTTTGCCTATGGCATCGGCTTGACAGCCAAGGTGCTGACAGTCTGCATCATGGCGATGCCCGTGATTGTGTTAAACGCCCTGGGCGCCGTGCGGAACACGCCGTCATCTCTGATTGAAATGGGCAAGTCGTTCCTTGGTACTCGGCGCCAGGTTATCTGGAATATTGTCCTTCCCTCGGCCAGCCCGATGATTTTTGTCGGGCTGCGCCTCGGCTGCGCATCTGGCTTCATCGGTGTGATCCTGGCCGAACTGCTGATTACGCCTACGGGGATTGGTGACCTGATTTCTTATAACCAATCGGTGGCTGAATATCCGAGCATGTACGCAGCCATACTTTCAATCATCGTGGCCTCGGTGTTGTTCATTGAAGGCATCGAGTTCATTGAAAAGACCCTATTCCGTCCAGAAACGCGTTTATGACATCCCCTTCCGTTATCGCCGTGCCTGCCCAACCGCACACTCCCGCACCGATCGTCAGTGTGCGCAGCGTACACAAGACTTACCCGGGTGGCATCGAGGCGTTGAACAATATTTCCCTTGACTTTCCGGAAGGCAAGTTGACCACCTTGCTTGGGCCGTCGGGTTGCGGCAAGACCACTTTGCTGAAGATCATTGCAGGGCTTCTGCCTGCAAGCAGCGGAGAAGTTGTGGTTGAAGGGCGAACGGTCACGGGGCCAGGCCCCGAACGGGCATTCGTGTTCCAGGATTTTGCCTTGATGCCTTGGGCGACAGTCATGCGCAATGTGGCGTTTGGGCTGGAGCTGCGCGGCGTGGCTCGCTCCGAACGTGAAGAGGTTGCCGCCGGCTACATTGGGCGGGTCGGTCTGAAGGGTTTCGAAAAAAAGTACCCGCATGAACTCTCGGGCGGTATGCGACAGCGCGTTGGCTTGGCGCGCGCGCTGGCAGTCAATGCAAAGGTGCTGATGATGGACGAGCCGTTCTCAGCCGTCGACGAGCAGACGCGCCGGAAATTTCAGGAAGATCTGCTCGAATTGGTGGCCAACGAGCGCAAGACTTTTATTTTTGTGACCCACAGCATCGAAGAGGCGGTGTACGTGTCAGATCGCATTGTTCTTCTGCACCGTCGGCCCAGCCGGGTGCATGCAATCATAGAGCCGAAGATCTCGCGTGATGTCGATCCGGAGCAAATACGCCGGCAGCCAGAGTACCTCGACGCAGTGGAGAACATCTGGCAGAGTCTTAAGCAGTATCTTGACTGACAGGGGCGCACAATGATCGTATTTGGTTATCGTCTTCCGCTGTTTTCCTCCCTGGTCGTCTGGGCCATCCTGTGGGAAATTCTGGGGCATACCGACGCCAAGTTGATCCTGCCGCCCCTGAGCGCGATCGCACTGCGGATTGTCGAGATAGCGCCGACCGAGAGCTTTTTGAAGGCCCTGATCATTACCGGCAAAGCCTTTTTTGCTGGGTCGCTGATCTCTATTCTTATTGGCATCCCGCTTGGTGTCTTGATGGGGCGCTCCAAAATCGCTGACGACTTGCTGCTGCCGTGGGTGAACGTATTTTTGTCGGCACCGCTGTCTGCTTTGGTGCCAGTGATCATGGTGGTTGCTGGCATTGGCGAGACAACGATGGTGCTTACGGTCGTGTTGTTTGCGGTTTGGATTGTGATGCTGAATGCTCGCGCCGGTGTACGCAATATCACGCCATCGTTGGTGGAGATGGCTCGAAGCTTCGGCGCCTCCATGCCACAGAGCTTCAGACACATCTATCTGTGGGCCGCTCTTCCAGAAATAATTGCCGGGATTCGCTTGGGCCTGATCCGTGCTGTCAAAGGCGTGATCATCGGGCAGTTGCTGATTTCAGTGGTTGGGTTCGGAACCCTTTTTGAAATTTATCTGTCCCACTTTCTGATGGAGCATCTGTGGGCCGTCATGCTGGTTATTTTTGCCTTCGCTTTTGTCGTCAATGAGTTGCTGGCTTGGGCGGAGAGGTCGGTTCGTTATTTCGCTGCATCTCGTTAGTATCTAAAAGAGGAAAATTGAAATGAGTAGTCTTGAAGCTGAATTTGTCATCCCTGCGATTCAAGGGGTATCGGTCGCAGTACGGGGCAAGGCAGCACGGTTTCCGGTGCGCCGGATTTACTGTGTTGGCAGAAATTATGCCGAACACGCGCGCGAGATGGGGCATGATCCCGACCGCGAACTGCCCTTCTTCTTTCAGAAGAACCCTGACAATTTGGTTCTGAACAACGGGGACTTTCCGTACCCATCGGTGTCAAGCAACGTTCATTTCGAAGTGGAAATGGTTGTGGCAATCGGTATTGGCGGCACGGACATCCCACTCGAAAAAGCGTTGAACCATGTTTACGGTTATGCCTTGGGCCTGGACATGACCCGGCGCGACCTTCAGGGTGAGGCAAAAAAAGCTGGCCGGCCTTGGGAGATTGGTAAGGCATTCGAACACAGCGCACCGATGACCGATATCGTCACGGTCGAACAGGTCGGCCACTTGTCAAGTGGTGAAATTTCGTTGAAACTGAATGGCGAGACCAAACAGAAAAGCGACCTGAACCAGTTGATCTGGAGTGTTCCGGAGATCATCGCCCACCTTTCGGCGATCTTCGAGTTGAAAGCCGGCGATTTGATCATGACCGGCACACCTGCGGGAGTGGGTGCCGTCAAGCGGGGAGATGTTATGGAAGGCCACTGTGCCGGGATTGGGTCAATCACGGCCAAGGTCGTCTGACGGTAACGGCGCCTCTGAAGAGACTACCGCGCCATAAGTGCCGGCGGCGTGGTGGCTCGGGCGGCAATGGGCCGCCATGAGGTCAGCGCCGGCATCCCCTCATGCCACCCAGTCGTACGCAATCGTCACCGGCGCATGATCTGAAAACTTCTCGCCCTTGTAGATCTCCACGTTACGCGCGCCAGCGGCCAGCTGCGGCGTGGCCAGGTGGTAATCCAGCCGCCAGCCCACGTTCTTGGTGTAGGCCTGGCCGCGGTTGCTCCACCAGGTGTAGGCCTCGTCGGTGGCGTTGGGGTGGAGTTGGCGGTACACATCCACCAGGCCGGCCTCGCCCAGCAGTCGGCTCATCCAGGCCCGCTCTTCGGGCAAAAAGCCGGAGTTTTTGCGGTTGCCTTTCCAGTTCTTCAGGTCGATTTCCTGGTGCGCAATGTTCACATCACCCACCAGAATAAAGTCGCGCTCGGCTTTCAGCTTGACCAGGTGCGGGTAGAACTCATCCAGAAAGCGAAACTTGGCCTGCTGACGCTCTTCGCCCGATGAGCCACTGGGGAAATAGGCGCTGATGATGCTGTGCTTGGCCTTGGGCGTGTCAAAGCGCAGTTCCACATAGCGGCCTTCGGCGTCAAACTCGCCCGAGCCGTAACCAGTGCGCACGTCGCTGGGTTCCAGCCGGGTGTACAGGCCCACGCCCGAGTAACCTTTTTTCTCGGCGAAATGAAAGTAGCCCTGCATGCCGGCCAGCTGCTCAAAGCGGCCCTGCACGTCTTCGGCCTGGGCCTTCACCTCTTGCACGCCCATACAATCGGGCGCGGTTTTGGCCAGCCAGGCTTCGAGCCCCTTGCTGCTGGCGGAGCGGATGCCGTTAAGGTTGAGACTGGTCAGTTTAAACAAGGAAATTCCCCATGTCAGAGCGTGTTGCGGCCAGTTCAAACCCCGTGGAGGCACAGGATGCGCTGGCGCGGGATTTTGTGCAGTTTGCGCTGGATTGCGGCGTGCTGCGCTTTGGCGAGTTCAAGACCAAGGCCGGGCGACTGAGCCCCTATTTCTTCAACGCCGGCCTGTTTGACGATGGCGCCAAGATGGGTCGGCTTGCCGCATTCTATGCCCAGCGTCTGCTGGCCAGCGGCTTGCAAATTGACATGATTTTTGGCCCGGCCTACAAGGGCATTCCGCTGGGTGTGGCGCTGGCGGTGGAGCTGGCGCGGCTGGGGCATAACGTGCCCTTTGCCTACAACCGCAAAGAGGCCAAAGACCATGGCGAAGGCGGCTCGCTGGTGGGTGCCCCGCTGCAGGGCCGGGTGCTGATCGTCGACGATGTGATGAGCGCCGGTACTGCGGTGCGCGAGTCGATTGCGCTGATCCAGGCAGCCGGCGCCACGCCACACGCGGTGGTGATTGCGCTGGACCGGCAGGAAATGGCCACCGAGAAGCAGCCCGACGGAAGCACCTTGGACGTGCCCTACAGCGCGGTGCAGTACGTGCGCCAGCAACTCGGCCTGCAGGTCTGCGCCATTGCCGAGCTGTCCGACCTGCTGGCCTACCTGGCCGTCACCTCGGGCGACGCGCCACACAGCCACCTGGCGGCGGTGCAGGCTTATCGGGATCGCTACGGGGTGAAGTAAGGACAACGACCAAGGCGTGATGAAGCGTAAATACGTCAATCACGCTTCAAATGTGATGCGAGAAAGACTAAACTGCGCCTCA
>Ga0247839_1009043_pt1 | contig 10165 bp, 8 predicted proteins | sample LaCruzMarch2015__6_FD_192405 | JGI IMG/M metagenome (GOLD analysis project Ga0247839, IMG submission 192405) | Freshwater microbial communities from meromictic Lake La Cruz, Castile-La Mancha, Spain - LaCruzMarch2015_16m | ecosystem: Environmental > Aquatic > Freshwater > Lake | place: Spain...
ATTTGATATTCCAACAGATATATCATTAGTTATTAAAAATGGATTTGATGATGATTTAATTGTAAAGACAGAATTTAAACCTAAAGATAAATTAAAGCTTGTTTACACCTCAACTCCATGGCGTGGCTTAGATGTTCTATTATCAGCTATGGAACAAATAAAAACTGATAAAGTAGAATTAGATATATATTCAAGTACACAAATCTATGGTGATGCTTTTAAAAACATAACTGATAAACAATTTACAGCTTTATATGATAAAGCAAAAACAATTAAAAATGTTAATTACAAAGGTTATATAAATCATAAAGAGTTAATGAAGGCACTTCATACTTATGATTGTTATATTCATCCATCAACATTTGAAGAAACATTTTGTTTAGCGGCCATGGAATCGTTAGCCTGTGGACTCGTAGCAGTGACCACGGACCTCGGTGCTTTATACGAAACCTGCGCTGAGTTTCCAATATACGTACCTTATTTAAAAGATAAAGAAGCATTAGCTAAACAATTTGCAGGAGCTATTGATGTATTGCCTGAATTTATGAATACAATTAATACAGATATTATGAAATTTCAAATGCAGTACTATAGACAATTTTATCATTGGAAGGTAATAAAGACTTATTGGGAGAGATTTTTAAATGGCATCTAACGCACCTATAAGTTTATTTGTAGCAACACCAGTTCATTCAGACGTATCAATTCATTATTTCAAAGCTTGTTTAGAATTTCAAAAAGAATGTTTTGTTAGAAAAATACCTGTAATGTTTCAGGTTATGAAAAGTAGTTTAGTTACACAAGGAAGACAACTTTGTGTTTCTGGTTTTATGGGTACCAAAGCAACTCACATGTTATTTATAGATTCAGATATATCTTTTAATTTTAAAATGGTTGAGAGAATGTTAAACTATGACAAAGAGATTTGTTTAGTACCCTATCCTATTAAAGGATTAGACTTTGATAAAATAAAACAAAGAATTAAAGAAGGCTCAACATTAGACCCAAGAGTATTGGGTAATCAATATACAATGTCAGTACCAGATCCATCTAATGTTAAAGTTGAAAATGGTTTTATAGAAGTAGAACGTGGTCCCGCAGGTTGTATGTTAATTAAAAAATTTGTAATAGAAGCTTTAATAAAAGAATATCCAGAGTTTACTATCAACCAACACACATTAATTGATGGTAAGTTAGTTACTAGAGAACATATGTATAATTTCTTTGATACTTATTGGGATCCTAAAACAAAGACATATACTGGAGAAGATTTTTACTTTTGTAAACTATGTAAACATGCTGGAATTAAGATGTACGCTTTAGTTGATGAATACATAGCTCATCATGGTGAGTTTAGTTATACAGGTAGATTAATTGATGAATTTAAAAAGCATGATGCTATTACTCAAATAGATGGTAAATCTATAAATAGTGACATGAAACCTGAGGATATTAAGTAGGGATATTGTAGATAACTGTTTATTTAGTTATAATATTAGCTAGTTAACTAAATAAATATATGATAGATCCATTCACAGCCGCATTAGCCGTATTTGGCGTTCAAAAATTAAGAGGTAAATCCACATCTAGAGCTTTCAGAGATTCATTATTAGCTGCCGGTGGAGTTCAATTAGCAGGTATGGGTGGAGTTGGATCAGGTATAGGTGAAAGTGGTTTATTTCAAGCCTTTGGTTCAACTTCGTTACCAGGAGCCACAGGTACTTTTCTTCCAGGTGGTGGGTTTATGGAACAATTTGGTTCTAGTTTTGCAGGGGGTGGTATTAAAGATCTGATAGGAACTTCACCTGTTAAAGATGCAGCTGGCAATATTACAAAAGCAGGAACTGGATTTATGGGATTAGGGGCAGGAGAAAAAGCAATTACATCTTTAATCGCAGCACCAGTAGTAAGTTCATTATTTGGAGATGAAGAAGAACCAGTTAAGCCACCATTTACAGAAGCAGATTATCAAGCTGCATATGCAAGACAACCAAAATTATCTTTAACAGCAGGAACAGGAAGTGTTACAAAACCAATTTCATCTATTTATAATTATCAACAACCAAATGCAATGTACTACTTTAATCAAGGTGGTATTGTTAGTGTACTACCAAGATATGCTCAAGGCGGAATAAATTACCTACCATCAAAAGTAACTCACGATGAAAATGATGTACATAATTATGTACGTGCAACAGGCTATGTAGAAGATGGTTCAGGTAATGGGGACAAAGATGAAGATACTATTCTAGCTCAATTGGCAGATGGTGAATTTGTATCTAGATCTGATGCAATATTAGGAGCAGGTATTTTGGCTGGTGCAGCACCAGGAAATATAAAAGAGATGAGATCAAAAGGTGCTTCATACTTTTATGAACAACAAGCAAGATTTAAAAGAATATTTGATTTATTAAATGCAAGCAGAAAAGTTAATTGAAAAAAGAGTTGATGTTTTAGCTATTATGGCTAAAGACATCGAAAAGTTTTGGCCATTAGTGCATTTTATGATTGCAGAAGCACTGAAATATAGTGGAGGATTTGCAAGTCCCCATCATATTAAAGCTGAATTAATTAGAGGCACAATGCAATTGTTTGTTGTGTTTGGTTCAGATGATGGTGAAAAACAAAAAGTATTCGGTTGTCTAGTGACACGGATCACGGATCAACCTAACTTGAGACAGTTAGAAGGTATTATTTTAACTGGTGAAAAAAGAGAATTATGGCAAGATGACATGGCAGAAATGATTGAACACTTTGCAATACAAAATGATTGTAAGAGATTATGTATGTTAGCTAGACCAGGTTGGAGTAGAGTTGTTAAAAAATATGGATGGAATGTTAAACACGTAGAATTACAAAAGGATTTAATATAATGGGTAGTATATTTGGTGGTGGTGGAGGTTCAGGAGGAGGAGGCGGTGGCGCTTCTTCAGGAACACAGGTTACAATAGCTAGAGAAGCACCTGAAGTAGAAGCACGTAAACTTTCACTTTACGATCAAGCAGTATCATTGGCTCAAAAACCAGTTGCACTTCCTGCAATTCAAGCAGCAGCACCAACAGCATTAGAACAACAGGGTTTTACTCAAGCTGGAACAACAGGTGTGGGAGCACCTTTGGTTGGGCAAGGCATTCAAAGTTTACAAGCAGGATTAGGTGCAGCATTTGGAGCACCTAATATTTCTCAGTTTTTTAATCCATTTCAATCCTACGTAACAGATGAAATTAATAGACAAGCTCAACAAGCACAAAATCAATTGTCAGCACAAGCTGTACAACAAGGTGCATTTGGTGGTGGAAGACAGGGAGTTGCACAAGCTGAATTAGAAAGAGCTAGACTTGGAACTATTGGACAATCACAAGCTCAAGGTTTTGGTCAAGCATTACAAGCTGCACAAACTCAACAAGGTTTACAAGCACAAGCAGGTTTACAAACAGGACAACAGTTAGGGGCATTTGGTGCTCAACAACAAGCAATGCAACAAGCAGACATTGCAAGTTTATTACAAGCTGGTGGAGTTCAAAGAGCATTAGGACAACAAGCATTGGAGGCTCAAAGAGGAACAGCATTACAACAAGCATACGAACCATACCAAAGAGTAGAGTTCTTAAAAAATATTATGACAAACTTACCAACAGCGCAAAGTTCTATTACAGCAACCACGGCTCCTGGTACCAATCCATTAGCTCAAGCAGCTGGCGCTGGACTAGGCGCTTATGCTGCATACAACATGATGAGCCCTAAAAGATAATGGATTATGGACGATATATTAAATAGAAAACTATTTAGACATAAAGCACAAATCATGCATAACAGAGTGCAAGGTTTACAAGTTGGTGGACCACCAAAATCTCCTTTTACATTAGAAGGTATTCAACAATCAATTCAAAATTTAACAAGACCTGTAGCACCTGCTCCACAACCCAGAGGTTTAGGAGCATTATTAACTGATTTTGGACCTGGTAAAGTTTTAAAATATGGTCAAAAAACTTTACAGGCTGGTAAAAAAGGATATGATATTTTTAGAGCTGCTCAAGCTGCAAGAGAACCATCAATTGCTTCAAGATTTGTAGGTCAACCATTTACTAAAGCAACTTCTAGATTTGCAGAAAAATACCCAAAAACAACAGAGGGTTTAAGTAGAACTTATGGAGCTGCAGAAACTTTAGGAGGTGGTGCGTTAATAGGATCAGGACTTTATGATGCCTATGAAGGAATAAGAGATGAAAACCCACAGGAAGTTGGTCAAGGAATTGCAGGAATTTTAGGTGGTAAATCATTTGCAAAATTTGGTATTCCAAGAGTAAGAGGTAAAGAATTGCCACCATTTAGTAAAACTCAAGATATTGGTTTACCTTTAGGAGCACTTTATGGTTCAGAATTTTTACCTCAAGGAGCAATTGCTGAAGAAAGAAATTTAATAGACAATGAAATTGCTGCGTATGAAAGTGAAATTGGAAGAAAATTAACTGACGCTGAAAGACAAAAAGCAACTTTAGGTTTACAAGAACAAATTAAAGCTGAAAAAGCACAACCAATTGCAAGCAAAGCAGAAGATTTAAAGTTTGCAACAGGAACAATTGATTCAATTGATGTATTTAAAAATGTTGTAAACGCAAATACACAAACTGCAGATGGAATTAAAAATAATCCTGGCCCTAGATCAGATGAAGAAATTGCTGCAACATTAGAAAAACAAAATAGAGAAACAATTGCAGGTAAGGATTTAAAAAAACTTGCTGATGAAAAAGATGCAGCCGGTGACAAAGATGCAAAAGCCTTTAATAAATTTTATAACGATATAAATAAATTAACTGGTGAAGGTGATAATACTTCTAATTTACTAATGCTTAAATTTGCAATGGGTTTATTAGGTGGCACTACAAATAAAAAAGGATTTGCAGGTTTTGCAGAAGTTCTAGGTAAAGCCGGAGAACAAGCGGTAGATTCTGCAATTGTTTTAGCTTCAAAAGAAAAAGAAAGAAGGGCTGATTTAGCTGCAGCATATTTAAAAAATAAAGAAAAAAATTCAGCTGGTAATATAACAACTGATAGGACAAGATATTTAATAAAAGACCCTAGTGCATTAGGAGGACAAAGAGTTGAAGAACGAGCAAGGTTTAAAGATTCAGGTTATGATGCTGTGGCTGTTCCGGTTTTTGATAAAGAAACTGGTCAATTCTATCCTCAATGGCAACAAGCACCTTATGATCCTAATTCAGTAGAAGTCAAAGGAGATGCTAAACAGTTAGATGAAAGAAGAGCAATGCTTCAATCAATAGGTGGCTCTTTTAAAATGGCTTCTGCTGTAAAACAGTTACCTGAAAATGTAATTGGATCTCCAGGTAAAATTAAATTAATTAAAGAAGATGTTCTTCAAGGTCTTTCAGGTATTTTAAAATCTGAATTTACTCCATCACAATATAATGGAGATATAGATAAAGCTGTAAATGAAGGTATTTTAAGCAAAGGTATTTACGGGCAAGATCCTAAAACAGGTGAATTTAAATTAATTATGTCTGGAGAACAAGCAATAAGAGAAAAAGAAAAATTAATACAAGACTTAGTCAAGAAGAATACAGGCTTACTTGGAACACCATCTTCTGAGGAATTAAGAAAATTAACAGAAGCTGCAAGAATTGAAGTAAACTTTGCCTATAACTATGCAAATACTTTAAAAGCTGAAGATAGATTAACAGAAAAAAACCTTGAAGATGCTAAAAAAGTTTCATCAATATTTGGATTCTTTAAATCACCTAGAAAAGTTAAAGAAAACTTTAGACAGTTAGAATTAGATGCTGCTGACAAATTTGAAAAAGAAGTTGTAAGATATCAATATGCTGGTGGAAATAATGCTTATATTGAAGATAACTATGCATATATGCCATTCGTAGCACAATATAATCAAAAAAGAAATCAAGCTCAAAGACAAGAAACTTTAAAAAAACAAAGAGACCAAATTTTGGGTGGTATTAAAGGATACGAATAATGGCGACTTTACAAGGATTACAAAAAGCAATTGATACTAAATCATTTAATCCAAAGGATTTAACAGAAGATCAACTATTAGTTGTTGATGATTTATTAAGATCCGGTCAATTAAAAGGTTATGGATCAGTAGATGAAATCATTACTGAAAGGTCAGGTGCTGCTACAGCGATAGCTGGTGAAAAACAAAAAAAATTACAACCATTTCAACAAGCAACAAAAGAATTAGGTTTTGAAGTTGAGAGAGCTGATCTTGAACTAGTTGGTGATGCTTCATTAGGTGCTTTTGCATATTTACAAGATAAAGACAAATTAGTTAATTCATTAAAAAAAGGTATAGGTGCAGTTGAGTTTGGTGTTAATAGAGATGCTTTAAATTTAAGATCAATGCAATTTGATAAATATCAAAAATTATTAAGTAATATGCCTGTGATAAGAAATATAAAACCATTTAGTAGAGTTGCTGGTGTTGTTGGTAAAATGGCTGATGGTTTTAGACAACTTAGAAAAGCTGGACCATCACAATTTTTAGAAACAGAATTAAAATCTATTGCTTATGGAACAGCAGGAGCGGGTATTGGTTCTTTATCATTTGATGCTGCAAATTATGCAACTGATTTTACTGCAGCTTCTTCTAGCGATTTAGCAGAACTTACTGATGATGATGTTGCAAAATTACCACCAGGACAAAGAGAAGCTTTTCATGCATTAGAAGCAATGAACAATGCGATGGTATTTAATTCCGGAGCTGCAGCACTTGGCCCATTACTTCAATTAGCCGGTGGTGGAGTTAAAAAAATTTTAGGATTATCAACTCCTGAAGTAGAACAATTAGCTAGATACACAAAAGAAACAGGTGTGCCAACAAATCTATTTGCTCTTGCAGATCCAAATGCAGGTTTTTTAGCACGAGGAATGAAAAATATTTTAAATGTTGTGGGTATATTTCCTGCAACAGCTGGACCTGGTATAAAATACAAAAAAGAAATTGAAGAAGAAACATTTAGAGCAATGTTAGATCATCTAAGTGCTGGTGCTCCTTATGCTCATGCTGAACTACTATCACTAGGATCATTAAATCAAATGAAACAAAACTTTAGACAATATATGGATACCATAGGTTTAAAGTATGATGTTGTTTTTAAAGAAGCAGATTTGTTAGGTCCTGAAATGAAAATTATTCCTATACAAAATTTAAGTAAAGCAACTGAAAATTTAGTGACTTCATTAAAATCGCAATATCCAGATATGGGTTTACAACTAGATAAAAGAATAGCCGAACTAACAGAGTTTGATGATCCATTAGTTAAATTTATAGCTGCAACTAAAGATTTTACTAATAATTTAACTGAGGGATTAACAGCAAAAGAGTATGTTGGTTTAAATAAAATGCTAACTGCTGCGTACAACCAAACTAAAATTTATGACCCAAGAGGTTTAGTTGCACAAATGAACCATGCACTGAAAGCAGATTTTAATACAGTTGCTGAAGCACCAAGTATAAAAGTATTAATAAATGACAATAAACAAATAAAAGAAGCTTATGATAATGTTATTAAATCACAAGGCGAAGAGGGAGCTAATCTTTACGTACAAAATTTAGTAGGTGGTGTTAAAAATGTTCAAAAGTCTTTATTAGAAGCAAATGATTTTTTTACAAGAACTATTAGAAGATATCAAAAAAGTCCTGTAGCTGGAGCTATTAGAAAATCTGATTCAAATTTATTTACCAACGTAGGCTTATTAGGTGTTGGAGGAAAATATAGTGTTCAACCAGATGAGTTATGGTCTAAAACATTAAAACAAGTATTTAGAAATGGAAGTAAAGATTCAATTGAAGAAATGAAGTTTCTATTAGGATACAACAAAGAAGGACCAGGAAAAGAAATTTTTGATAGATTTAAACAACTTTATATGTTTGATGCATTTACACATTCATTTGATGTTGCACCATACCTAAAAGGAGAACCTACATTTGAACTCATGGCTAAAGCAAAAGAACGTGGTGTTATTATGAAAAATTATGTTGATGATATTACTAAAACATTAACAGGAGAATTAGATGTACAAAAATTTGTAGATCCTAAAGCTTTAATTAAAACAGGTTTAGGAGAACAAAAATTTGTAGATATGAAATTTCAAGCTGAAAAAGTAGCAGGCTTTAATCCAATGAAATTCGAAGAAAACTTAGGTTTATCAGGATCTGGAATTGGTGCAGCTGAACAAGCAGCAGCTAGAGACAGACTTATTGCTATGTACGGTGGTGGTGCTGAAGGTAAAAAAGGTTTCGAACAATTAAATAAAATAATTCAATTAATGAAAGCTAACGCATCTTATGGAATTAGCGACACAAGCACATTTGTAAAAAGAAGAGCTGCATTAGGTGGTATAGGCGCTATTGCTGGTGGTGTACTTCCATTTGCTGCAGCTGGATCAGTTGGTATAGTTCCTACATTAGCATTTGTATTTTTATCACGTTTTGCAGGATCTGTATTATCTAATCCTAAATCAGTTGAAGTGTTATTTGATGTTTTAAATCCAACATTAAAAATTGAAAAAGGTATAGCTGGTAAATTAGATTTGAGTAAAAAAAGAATATTTGCAGCATTATTAAATGCTTCATTAGATGAAGATAAAGATGCACCAAAAGTTGATCCTGATTTAATTAATGCAAAAGAAATCACAGATTACTTATTAAGAAAGCCACCACAAATGCCAAACGCTACATTTAAATTAGATGGTTTAATTAGATCTGAAAGAGATAGAATGTATCCAGAAATTAGAGCTTTAGCTAAAACACCTGCTCCAATATTGGCTGGTGGTGAAAATTTTGTGCGTGGTGCTGCAATGGCAAAACAACAAGATGATATGGCTAATATGATAGAAGCTCAAATTCCTGATCCAACAACACCTAGACAGTCAGCAATGCAACAATTAAAACAAGCTCAACAAAGAGAGCAACCAATGATTCCACAAGCAAATATGCAACAACCAATGCAAACACAAGTTGCACAAAACCCTGCATTGTTTAGAGCATTAAATCCTCAAGATACATTAGGACAAGCTATAGTTGAAAGACAGGCAGGTACAGTATGAAAAGAATAGTAAAATCAAGATTAGATGATCACATTGTAGATTTATATGATCGAGTAGATGATGTAAAAAAAGACATATCTGTAATCAAAAATAATCATCTTAAACATATGAGTTCTTCAATTTATAAAATTGAAAAAAATGTTGAACGATTAATCTGGGGACTGCTAAGTGCAGCAGGAGCCTTGATACTTTTATTAATTACTTTAGTTCTTAAATAAACATTGATTAATATTAATAAGTAATCTAATAAGAATAATGAAACTTATTAGACAGGATACTAGTTTTATTGTTACTGATTTTAAATGGGAGAACAAATACTCTTATAAAAAATACTCAAGGGACGATGACCACGGCCCACGAACCTATCAGGTAAATGAAAAGAAAGTTCCTTCAGTAACTACTATTCTTTCCGCAACTCAAAGCGAAGATAAAAAACAATCATTAGATGCTTGGCGTCAAAGAGTAGGATACGAACAAGCTCAAAAGATCACGACTCAAGCTGCTTCAAGAGGTACAGAAATGCATTATGTTCTTGAAAATTATATAAATGGTATAGGTTATCTAAACTTATCCACAGATGGCGCTACAGCAAGATTAATGGCTCACAAAATTATAGATAACTTCGAACCCTTAAAACTTATTTATGGATCAGAAGTAAGCCTTGCTTATGAAGATGTATGGGCAGGTTCTACTGATTTAGTTGGTCAGTTTAATGGCAAAGATACTATTATAGATTTTAAACAATCTAATAAATTAAAAAGAGAAGAATGGATTGAAGATTATTATTATCAAATTGCTGCCTACTCCTTGGCTCACAAAAAAAATTATGGACACATAGAGCAGGGCTTGATTGCAGTGTGTACTAAGAATGGAGAGTACCAACAGTTCTTAGTTAATGAAAAAAAACTTTTAGAGTATGAGGGCAAGTGGTTTGACAGGGTTCAAAAGTATCATACAATGTCAGTTAATGGAAAATAAATTACTTGTACATAAACATTTAATTGTTCGAGCAGAAGCTGTTAGTCCTCCCATGGACGAGGAGTTTCTTAGGCGGTGGTTAAAAAAATTTATTTCAGACATT